>ERZ724507.1046-NODE-1046-length-12126-cov-4.565902_pt1 | contig 12126 bp, 6 predicted proteins | sample MGYA00376040_ERZ724507 | MGnify/ENA primary metagenome ERZ724507 (study PRJEB28724, sample SAMN07190883) | activated sludge metagenome | isolation source: activated sludge of sewage treatment plant in Hong Hong | place: Hong Kong | collected 2016-03-17 ...
CCGCGCAGTACTGGAACCCGATCCTCGACTACGTCGGGCGCAAGGCCGGCATCGTGCTCGAACTGGTGACCAGGAAATCCTCGCTCGAGTATTCCGAGGCGGAGGCCCGCGGCGAATTCGATTTCGTCTACAACAACCACATTTTTGCACCCAGCCACGCTGCCGCCGGGTACCGGGTACTCGTCCGCTCGGCAGGAGAAGCGATTCGCGGCCAGATCGTCGTTCCAGAGCCGTCGCCGATCCGTAGCTTGCGCGATCTGGAGGGCAGGGAGGTTGCCTTTCCCAGCAAGAATGCTTTTGTGGCCTATGCGGCGCCGATGTCCGCTTTCATTGACGCCAGAGTGACGATCGTTCCGGTCTTCGGTGCCAACCAGGAAGGGGTCATGGCGCAGTTGCGTGCCGGCAAGGTACAGGTGGCAGGTGTCAATTCGCGGGTGATGCGGGAATACGCAATACGGGAGGGATTCAAGTACCTTGCGATCTGGACTTCGGAAGCATTCCTAGAGATTCCCGTGGCTGTCCACCCTCGCGTTCGGGCCGAAGTGGCGCGGCAGGTGAGGGAGGCATTGATCAGGATGTCATCCGAAGCGGAGGGCCAGAAGGTCCTTGCGGCCAGCGCGGAAGTCGTCAAGCAGCCGCCACCCTGGGGTTTTCTTGCCGCGCGTGATGAGGACTACCGCAACCAGCGTGAAATCTACCGCGCCATCTGGCGCAAGGAAGGGCGAGGCGAGTGACCGCGGCTGCCGTTCGCGCGTCCGGGATTCCGGGAATCTGGTCCAGACTATCGCTGGTGGGGCGCCTGATGCTCGCCGCGGGAGTGGTCCTCGCCTTCGCGGGTGCTTTGTTACTGTTCGTGTCCATAAACAGCCAGGCGCGGTTTGCCCGGACGCAGATGGACGAGCATCTCGGCATCGAAATGGACTCCCTCGTCGGCGCCATCGGCGATTGGGCGGTGGTCGGTGACTATGCCAGCATCGAACAGCTGTTGCGCACGCGCGTCGGTCGCCCGGACATTCAGTATCTCGGGTGGATGGATGATCGCGGGCGGGTGATCGAAGCACGTGACAAGGAGATCCAGCGAAACGCGCCGCAATGGTTCATTTCGTGGGTAGCCGTGCTCTCGCCGGGCACGACACGCACTGTATCGGTCGGCGGGCGCAACTACGGCCAGATCACGATCGACATGACCGCCGTTCCAGAACAGAACCGCCTTTGGGATACCTTCCTGACGCAATCGGCGATCGTCCTCCTGGCACTGGGCCTCGATGTCGCCTGCATCCTGGTGATACTGCGCCGTGGGCTGAAGCCGATCCGGGCGCTCATCGATGGTGCCAACGAACTTGCGCGCGACGCCTACGAGAAGCCGATACCCCCGCACGGCAGCCCGGAGATTCTGAATCTGGTAGTGGCTTTCAACCGCATGGCGGAAGCCATAGTTTCCGGGCGCAGGGAACTGCAGGACGAGGCCGAACGCCTGACAGTGACATTGGCTTCGATTGGCGACGGTGTCATTGCCACGGACGTCGATGCCCGGGTCGAGTTCATGAATCCTGTGGCGGAGGGGCTCACGGGTTGGACGGCAGCCGATGCGCGCGGGCGGCCGATTCGCGAGGTGTTTCCCATCATCAACGAGGATTCGCTGAAGGAGGTCGAGTGTCCCGTCGCGCGCGCCCTGCGCGAGGGCGTGGTGGTGGGCCTGGCCAACCACACCCTTCTCGTCGCCCGTGACGGCACTCGCCATCCGATCGCCGACTCGGCGGCGTGCATCCGCCATGTCGACGGCCAGCTGGTCGGTGCGGTGCTGGTGTTCCGCGACCAAAGCGCGGAGCGGGCCGCAGCTCGAGTGCTCATGGAGAGCGAGGCGGCCTACCGGGGATTGTTTGACGGCGTTGGTGTGGCGATTTACGTGCAGGATGAATTGGGACGCTTCCAGGACGTAAACATGACGGCGCAGCAGATGTATGGTTATCCGCGTACAGCCTTTATCGGCAAAACGCCGGAATTCATCGCCGCGCCAGGCAGAAATGACCTGTCGAGTCTGCCGCAGCGGCTGGCCGCAGCACTGCAGGGCGAGCCGCAGCAGTTCGAGTTCTGGGGGCGCCGCGCCAACGGCGAGATCTTTCCGAAATCGGTGCGCCTGGTGCGCGGCCATTTCCGCGGCCGGGAGGTAGTCATCGCTTCTGCCGAGGACATCACCGAGCGCAAGCGAGTCGAGGAGGGCGTCCGGAAACTGTCCCTCGCGGTAGAGCAGAGCTCGGACAGCATCGTGATAACCGACCTTGACGCAAACATCGAGTATGTCAACGACGCTTTCGTGCGCAACTCCGGGTACGCACGCGACGAAGTGATCGGACGCAATCCACGCCTGCTGCAATCCGGACGGACGCCGCGCGCGACCTATGTTGCGCAATGGGAAGCGCTGACGCGCGGTGACGCTTGGAGCGGCGAATTCGTCAACCAGCGCAAGGATGGCAGCGAATACATCGAGGCCGTTTCCATCTCGCCGCTGCGCCGCACCGACGGCAAGGTGGTCGGCTATGTTGCGAACAAACGCGATGTCACCGAAATGAAGCGGCTGTCGGAGGAACTCGACCTTCACCGCCGCAACCTCGAGGCCCTCGTTGCCGAGCGGACCCGCGACCTCACGGCGGCGCGCGACGAGGCGCATCGGCTCGCTCGGGCGAAGAGCGAGTTCCTCGCCAACATGAGCCATGAACTGCGCACGCCATTGAGCGGCGTGCTCGGCCTGGCGCGGATGGGCGCGCGCGACAGCGTAGGCAAGGCAGTCCACGAGACTTTCCTGCGCATCCAGGAGTCGGGAACGCACCTGCTAGGCGTCATCAACGACGTCCTCGACTTCTCGAAGATCGATGCGGGCAAGGTGGCCATCGAGAACCATGCGTTCTGCCTTCCGGTCGCCATCGACAATGCGGTGGCCATGGTTGCCGACGCCGCTCGCCAGAAGGGGCTGCTGCTCGATACCCGTTGTGCGGCGGGCCTCCCGCAATGGGTGGCCGGCGACGAGCATCGCCTCCAGCAGATCCTTATCAACCTGCTGTCGAATGCGGTCAAGTTCACCGCCGAAGGCGAGGTGCGTCTGCGTGTTGCCGGCGGTGACGGCAACGTGTGGTTCAAAGTGGCCGATACCGGCATCGGCATGAGCGCCGACCAGGCCGCGCGACTGTTCACGCCGTTCGAGCAGGCGGATGCCTCGACCACCCGTCGTTACGGCGGTACCGGGCTGGGCCTGGCGATCAGCCGGAACCTGGCCCGCCTGATGGGGGGCGACATCGAAGTCGAAACGGCGCCTGGCGCCGGGTGCAGCTTTACCGTCCGCCTGCCGCTGCAGGAGGTCGAGGCGCCGGCGGGGACGCGTCCGACCGACGGGGCGGGCGTTCCGGGCAACCGCCTGGCCGGGCTGCGGGTGCTTGCCGCCGAGGACATCGAATTGAATCGCGTCATCCTCGAAGACCTCCTGATTCACGAGGGCGCATCGGTGGTGTTTGCGGACAACGGCGAACAGCTGTTGGAGCGCGTCGAGGAGGCGGGCGCCGACGCCTTCGACATCGTACTGATGGATGTGCAGATGCCGGTGATGAATGGTTTCGATGCGACGCGCCGGCTGCGCGCCATGGCACCGGGCCTGCCCGTCATTGGCCTTACCGCCCATGCCCTCCCGGAGGAGCGCGACCGCTGCCTGGAGGCGGGGATGGTCGAGCGGGTAACCAAGCCGGTCGACACCGATACCCTGGTGGATGCGCTGCTGCGGCATGCCGGGCGGGCAACGGAGGCAGCAGGGGCCGCGCCGGTGGTGCCGCTGCAAAGGGCGCCGGAATCCTTGCCGCATATCGACTGGGCGCGACTGCTCGAGACCCATTCGGGACGCGAAGCCTTCGTCATGCGTGTCCTGGGCATCGCCCTCGATACGCAGGCCGCGGTACCGGGCCGCTTGCGTGCCGCGGCGGAGGCGAAAGACATGGACGACCTGGTTTTCGTCGCGCATGGTCTCAAGGGCGTCGCCGGCAGCCTGCAGGCCGGCGCGGTGCAGGAACTGGCGACGCAAACGGTCGATCTGGCGCGTGCGGGGGACATGCAGGCGTTTTCGCTGGCACAAGACCTCGCCGACAAGACAGAAGCGTTGCTGGCCGAAATTCGTACCCGCATCGAGGTGCATAGGACGCCGGGCGCGTCGACCTGAACTCGAGCCCGGAACGCCTTGCGCCACGTTCGACGCCACGTCCAATGGCGTTCGCTGTGTTAGGGTGGCGTCCATGAACGAGTCGCTCGAACAGACCTGCGCCGCCGATGCGGACGGCGGACTCCCGCCGAAGGCCGGCGCGGCCAGCGCGACACCGGTGGCGCCGACCCTTGGCGAGGCATTGCGCTTCTGGCTCAAGCTGGGCTTCATCAGCTTCGGCGGTCCCGCCGGGCAGATCGCGATCATGCATCAGGAACTGGTGGAGCGACGGCGCTGGATATCGGAGCATCGTTTCCTGCATGCGCTCAACTACTGCATGCTGCTGCCCGGGCCCGAGGCGTGTCAGCTGGCGATCTACACCGGATGGCTGCTGCACGGCCTGGCCGGCGGCCTGATGGCCGGCCTGCTGTTCTTCCTGCCGGCTTTCGTCCTACTGTCGGGGCTGGCCGGGGCCTATCTGGCGTTCGGTGACCTGCCGGTGGTGCAGGGCATCTTCTACGGCATCAAGCCGGCCGTCGTCGCCGTCGTGCTGTTCGCGGCCTGGCGCATCGGTTCGCGTGCCATACGCAACCGGGTGCTGCTGGCGGTGGCTCTCCTTGCATTCATCGGCATCTTCTTCTTCAAGGTCGATTTTCCCTGGATCATTTTCGCCGCGGGGCTGTTCGGCGCGATCGCCGGGCGGCTTGCACCGGCGCTTTTCCAGGGCGGCGGCGGGCACGGCGCGGGAGGCAAGAATTTCGGCCCGGCGTTGATCGACGACGACACGCCGCCGCCGCCGCACGCGCGCTTCAGTTGGGGCGGATTCGCTGCCATGCTCGGTGCGTTCCTCGCAGTCTGGGCGGTCGCGATGCTGGCCTTGCGCGGTCTGCCCGAGCTTTGGCGCATGGGGGAGTTCTTTACCGAGGCGGCTTTCCTCACCATAGGCGGGGCCTACGCCGTGCTGCCGTACGTGTATCAGGGTGCCGTCGAGCATTTCGGCTGGTTGAGCGGGCCGCAGATGATCGACGGCCTGGCCCTGGGCGAGACGACCCCCGGGCCGTTGATCATGATCGTGACCTGGGTCGGCTACGTTGGCGGAGTGACCAAGGCCGTGGCCGGCGGGTCCATCGCATCGGGCCTGGCCGGGGCGGCGGTGGCGACCTTCTTCACCTTCCTGCCGAGCTTCATGTTCATCCTCGTCGGTGGTCCCCTGGTCGAGGCAACGCGCGGGGAACTCAGGTTCACTGCACCGCTGACCGCCATCACCGCGGCCGTGGTTGGCGTGATCCTCAACCTGGCGGCATTCTTCGCCTGGCATACGTTCTGGCCGCGGGCGACGGTGGCTGAGCCCTTCGCCGGAACCTTCGAGTGGCTTTCCGTCGTCGCCGCCGTATGCGCGATCGTGGCGCTGTGGCGCTACAAGGCGGACATCATGAAGGTGATCGGCGCCTGCGCCCTGCTCGGGCTCGCGCTGTCCTTCGTTCGCTAGGCTGGCGATGTCGGCGACGGTGCGCCGCCTTCTGGTCGGGCGCGGCCTGCGCGCCGGGGTGGATGGCTACGTGGCCGTGCTCCTGCCGGCCTACCTGCTCGAGTTGGGCTATGGCACCTGGGAAGTCGGCGTCATCAGCACGGCGACGCTGCTCGGCTCCGCGCTGGCGACGATTGCCCTCGGTGCCTGGGGGCACCGGGCGCGCAGCAGCATGCTGCTGCCTGCCGCGGCGTTGCTCATGGCGGCTACGGGATTCGGATTCGCCGGGCTCACGCAGTTCTGGCCGCTCCTCGTCGTCGCGTTCGTCGGCACCATCAACCCCGGGTCGGGCGACGTCAGCGTATTCCTGCCGCTGGAGCAGGCGCGCCTGGCGGGCGCGGCGGCGGGACGCGAGCATACCCACATCTTTGCGCGCTACAGCCTGGTCGGTACCCTGTGTGCGGCGGTTGGGGCGCTGGGAGCCGGACTTCCCGAACTGCTGGGTGCAGCCGGAATCGATCGCCTGACGGCACTGCGTGCAATGTTCGGCATCTATGCGGCCGTTGGCCTGGCAACCTGGGCGCTCTATGTGGGCCTGCCACCTCCCGCCCCGGCGGACGGCGAAGCGCGAAGCCGTCCGCTCGGGCCCTCGCGCGCGACCGTCGTGCGGCTTGCCGCCTTGTTCTCGGTCGACTCCTTCGCCGGCGGGCTCGTGGTGAATTCACTGCTTGCGCTGTGGTTGTACCAGCGCTTCGGCCTGTCGCTGGCCGCAGCCGGCACCTTCTTCTTCTGGACCGGACTCATGTCCGCTTTTTCGCAGCTTGCCGCACCCCGCGTGGCGCGACGCTTCGGGCTGCTCAACACCATGGTGTTTACCCATATACCGTCGAGCCTCTTCCTCATCGCGGCGGCACTTGCCCCCGACGTGGAACTGGCCCTGGCCTTCCTGTTGCTGCGGGCAGCCCTGTCCCAAATGGATGTTCCGGTACGCACGGCCTACGTCATGGCGGTCGTCACTCCGGCGGAGCGGGCCGCCGCGGCCAGCTTTACGGCGGTCCCGCGCAGCCTTGCCGCCGCGATCAGTCCGGCACTGGGTGGCGCCTTGTTCGGCGCCGGCTGGCTGGCCGTGCCGTTGGTGGCGGCCGGGGCGTTGAAGATAACGTACGATCTTTCGCTCTTGGTCTCGTTTCGTCATCGTCCCCTGCCCGGCGACTAGGGACCCACCCGCGCACTCCCCGGCGCATGCCTTGGGCATGGGTTTTCCTGTTTAAATTTAAAGAATTATGGTAACGGATAGTAACTATCCGCTAACCATATATACTGCAAGTGCACATATTTGTAGCCCACTGAATAATCGGGCTTTGGTACGAGGCACCGCTCTGGTGCGTCTCTTGCATGAGTACCCCCAATCCGGGATATGCGGTTGATCCGGCACTTTCTTTGGGGGAGGAAAACATGGGCGACATGAGCGAGTTCTTCGATACCGGCCGCGCGACGCTCGAGGACGTCGAACGTCGGTTGCAGATGCCGCGGCGCGAGTTCCTGCAGTTCTGTGCGACGGTAGCCGCAACGCTGGGCCTGCCGGCGGGTGCCGAGGCGGCCGTTGCCAAGGCCGTTGAATCGGCTAAACGCCCGTCGGTGATCTGGCTCCACTTCCAGGAATGCACGGGGTGCTCGGAGTCGTTGCTGCGCGCCGAGCATCCGACGCTGGAAAAGCTCATCCTCGACGTCATCTCGCTCGACTATCACGAGACGCTGATGGCCGCGGCCGGCCACCAGGCCGAGGAGGCCCGCAAGGCGGCGATGAAGGCCAACAAGGGTAAATACGTGCTGGTCGTCGAAGGCGCCATCCCGACCAAGCAGAACGGCATCTTCTGCAAGGTCGGCGGCCATACCGCAATCGAGCTGACCAAGGAGTGCGCGGCCGACGCCGCCGCCGTGATCGCCATCGGTTCCTGCGCTTCCTGGGGCGGGATGCCTTCGACCATCCCGTCGATTTCGGGCGCCGATTCGAGCCCCACGGGGTCGGCCGGTGTCGCCGAGATCCTGGGCAAGCCGGTGATGACCATCCCGGGCTGCCCGCCCAATCCCTACAACTTCCTCGCTGCCGTCGTCCATTTCCTGACGTTCGGCAAGCTGCCGGAACTCGACAAGCTGGGGCGTCCCAAGTTCGCCTACTCACGCCTGATCCACGAGAACTGCGAACGCCGTGCCCACTTCGATGCCGGTCGCTTCGCCATGGAGTTCGGCGACTCCGGCCATCGCCAGGGCTACTGTCTGTACAAGCTGGGCTGCAAGGGCCCGGAAACCTACGCCAACTGCTCCACCATCGGCTTCGGCGAAGCGGGCGAGAACAACTGGCCGGTCGGCTGCGGGCATCCCTGCATCGGCTGCACCGAGAAGGGCGTGGGCTTCACTAAGCCCATCCACCAAGTGGCCAAGATGCTCAACGTCGCGCCGCCGCTGCAGTATCCGCGCATCGTCGAGGAGCAGGGCAAGGCCGCGAGCTTCGCCTCGGCCGCCGGAGTCGCCGCGATTGCCGGTGCAGCCGCAGGGGCGGCAATCATGCTGACGCGCAACCTGGGGCTGTCGCATGCCGCCGAGGAAGCGGAGCGCGCCAAGGCGGCTACGCCTTCTGCCAAGGCCGGAGAGTAGCCATGGCCTCCCGGCGCGACTTTCTCAGGGGCGTGATCGCCGGCGGCGCCGCGGTTTCCACGGGAGCCGCGACGCTTTCCGCGCAGGCGCGCGAGACGCGCGCACGTCCGCCCGAGGCCATGGGGCTGCTGTACGACGCGACGCTGTGCGTGGGGTGCAAGGCGTGCGTTGCGGCCTGCAAGGAGTCCAACAACAATCCACCCGAGTTCTCCACGGTAGACCACCTGTGGGATACGCCGCTCGACACCTCGGGCTACACCTTCAACATCATCAAGATGTACCGCAACGGGACCATGGACGCGAAGGACCAGGAGGTCAACGGCTTCGCCTTCATGAAGACATCCTGCATGCATTGCGGCGACCCGTCCTGCGTTTCGGCCTGCCCGGTGTCGGCAATGACCAAGGATCCGGAAACCGGCATCGTCGGCTACAACCCGGACAAGTGCATCGGCTGCCGTTACTGCGTGGCCGCCTGCCCGTTCGGCATCCCGAAATACCAGTACGACTCGCCGACCGGCCGCATCGGCAAGTGCGAATTGTGTCGCCACCGGCACAAGGATGGACGCTACTCGGCCTGTGCCGAGGTCTGTCCCACGGGTGCGACACTGTTCGGGCGCACCGAGGACCTGCTGGCCGAAGCCAAGCGTCGCCTGGCCCACAAGCCGGGCCAGATGATGAAGATTCCGCGCGGGCGCCTGCGCCACGGCCAGGAGAAGCTGCTCGCCAGCAAGGACGACGGCAGGGGCGCGAAGATGCGCATGGGCTGGCGTGACGAGCCGGACCAGACCTACGAGGCTCCCGCCGGACGCTATCTGCAGCACGTATATGGCGAGAAGGAGTACGGCGGTACCCAGGTGCTCAAGCTTTCCGCGGTCAACTTCCAGAAGGTGGGCATGCCGGACCTGCCGCCCGATGCCGCGGCGGCACTGTCGGAGACCATCCAGCACACGCTCTACGGCAACCTCGTCATGCCCTTCGCCGTGCTCGGCGCAATGACCTGGGTCGCAAAACGCAACGTCAAGCCCGACGACGAAACCGGCGGGAAGGAGGAGTGACCATGGCCAATCACAATCACGCCGCGCCGGTCCCGGTCGGCGGCAATCTGGTCAACGCGGTGACGCTGTCGTGCTTCGTGCTGATCGCAATCATGCTGGCGATCCTCGTCGTTCGCTTCCTGTTCGGCCTTGGTTCGGTCACCGCCATCAACGACGGCTACCCCTGGGGCATCTGGGTCGTGGTCGACGTCGTGATCGGCTCGGCCTTTGCCTGCGGCGGCTTTTCGGTGGCGATGCTGGTCTACATCTTCAATCGCGGCGAATACCACCCGCTGGTCCGTCCCGCGCTGCTGGCCAGCCTGTTCGGTTATACCCTGGCTGCCGCGGGCGTCGTCTTCGACCTGGGCCGCTGGTGGAACGTGTGGAACATGTTCTGGCCATGGTCGTTCAATCCGAACTCGGTGATGTTCGAAGTGGCGGTGTGCATCACGCTCTACGTCATTGTCATGTGGATCGAGTTCTCGCCGACCTTCCTCGAGCAGATGGGCAGGGTCGAGGCCAAGCGCAAGCTGTCGCGGGCGATGTTCTTCATCATCGCGCTCGGCACGGTGCTGCCGATGATGCACCAGTCCTCGCTGGGAACGCTGCTGGTGGTCATGGGCGTGCAGATCCACCCGCTGTGGAATACGCCGATCCAGCCGCTGCTCTACCTGCTGACCGCCATCACCATGGGTTACGCGGTGGTGCTGTTCGAGTCCTGCCTGTCTTCGTCGGCCTACCGGCGCCGCATCGAGATGCACCTGCTGACGCCGTTGGCTAAGGTCATGCTCGGCTTCCTCGCCACCTACCTGGTGGTGCGGATCGGTGATCTGGTTGTGCGCGGCGCCATCGGGCAGGCCTTCGTGCCCTCGGTCGAGGCGCTGATGTTCTGGCTGGAGATGGCCTGCTGCATCGCGCCGCTGCTGCTCGTCGGCAGCGAATCGAACCGGCGCAATCCGGCGCGCCTGTTCCTCGCCGGCCTGCTGCTGATGCTCGGCGGCTCGCTGCTGCGGCTCAACGGTTTCCTCATCGGCTACGAAACCGGCGACGGCTTCAGCTACTTCCCGACGCTCGCCGAAGTGCTGGTCACCGCCGGCATGTTCGCCGTCGAGGTGCTCGGTTACATCGTCATTACCCGCCGCTTCCCGGTGCTGCCCCGGGAAGACGTGCAGGCGGCCCGTTAATTACAAGGATGGAGACGGAAAATGTCCAAGCGCGTAACGATTGATCCGATTACCCGCATCGAAGGCCACCTGCGCATCGACGTCGATGTGGACGGCGGACGGGTGAAGAAGGCCTGGTCCTCCGGCCAGATGTGGCGCGGCGTTGAGCTGATTCTGCTCGGCCGCGATCCACGCGACGCCTGGGCGATCACCCAGCGCATCTGCGGCGTATGCACCACGGTGCATGCCATTACCTCGGTGCGTGCGGTGGAAAACGCCCTCAAGCTGGAAGTGCCGCTCAACGCGCAGTTCATTCGCAACCTGATCATCCTGGCGCACTCGGTGCATGACTTCATCGTGCACTTCTACCACCTGTCCGCGCTCGATTGGGTCGATGTCACCTCCTCGCTCAAGGCCGATCCGGACAAGACGGCGGCGCTGGCGGAAAGCCTGTCCTCCTGGCACCTCAACAGCAAGCACGAGATGCGCAAGACGCATGAGCGCCTGAAGAACTTCGTCAACGGCGGACAACTCGGCATCTTCACCAACGGCTACTGGGGCCATCCGGCGATGAAGCTGCCGCCCGAGGTCAACCTGCTCGCCGTCGCCCACTACCTGCAGGCACTCGAGGTTCAGCGCAAGGCGAACAAGATCGTATCCATCCTCGGCTCCAAGACGCCGCACATCCAGAACGTTGCCGTAGGCGGCGTAGCCAATCCGCTGGCCACCGACTCGCAGGCGGTGCTGACGGTGGAGCGACTGATGGCGATCAAGGGCTGGATCGACGAGCTCGCCGATTTCGTCAAGAACGTCTACCTGATCGACGTGGCGGCGGTCGGTGCCTTCTACGCCGACTGGACCAAGGTCGGCCGTGGCGTGACCAATTACCTGTCGGTTCCCGACATCCCGCTCGACACCAAGGGTACGCAGTTCGCCTTCCCCGGCGGCTACATCGAGGCCGGGGACATCGGCAAGCAGAAGCCGATCAAAGCCTTCGGCGACGATTACTGGGTCAAGGGCGTGGAGGAAGCCGTCAAACATTCCTGGTACGACTATTCGAAGGGCGGACCGCTCCATCCCTACAGCGGCGAGACCAAGCCCAACTACACCGACTTCAAGGACGATGCGAAGTACTCCTGGCTGAAGTCGCCGACCTTCTACGGCAAGCCGGCGCAGGTCGGCCCCCTGGCGCGCGTGCTCAACGGCCTCGCCGCCGGCCACGAGCCGACCAAGAAGTACGCCACCGCTGCGCTCGATACGGTGTCGGCGCTGGCCAAGACCAAGGTCGGCCTCGACGCCATGCATTCGACGATAGGCCGCCACGCGGCACGGGCAATTTCCTGCTGCGTCAATGTCGACCTGCTTACCCAGCAGTGGTCGGCCCTGATCGAGAACATGGGCAAGGGCGACCTGAAGACCTACAACCATCCGGTATTTCCCAAGGACGAGGTGATGGGCGTCGGCTTCCACGAGGCTCCGCGCGGCGCGCTGTCACACTGGGTCGTCATCGACAACGGCAAGATCAAGAACTACCAGTGCGTCGTGCCGACCACCTGGAACGCCTGCCCGCGCAATGAGAAGGACGAGGCCGGCCCCTACGAGGCCTCGCTGCTCGATACGCCGATCGCC
>ERZ724507.1047-NODE-1047-length-12122-cov-3.698268_pt1 | contig 12122 bp, 11 predicted proteins | sample MGYA00376040_ERZ724507 | MGnify/ENA primary metagenome ERZ724507 (study PRJEB28724, sample SAMN07190883) | activated sludge metagenome | isolation source: activated sludge of sewage treatment plant in Hong Hong | place: Hong Kong | collected 2016-03-17 ...
CGTGCGCAGCTCGTGGCTCATGTTGGCCAGGAAGGTGTCCTTGGCGCGGTTGGCCGCTTCGGCGGCCAACTTGGCGGCGACCAGTTCTCTGGTGCGCTCGGCGACAAGCTCCTCCAACCGATCGCGATAACGCGCCAACGCCTCGGTCTTCTGCCGTATATCGGTGACGTCGGCAATGACGGCGACGAGGCCAACCGTCCGGCCCTCGGAATCTGCCACGCGGTCGCTGGACAGATGCCCCCAGAAATCGCTGCCGTCGTCGCGCTGATAATGCCGAGGCAGGTCCGCGAACGTGACTTTGCCGGAGGCCAGCGCCTCGACATTGCGGGTGGCATCGGCGCGCTCGTCCGGATGAACGTGGTCGACGTAACGGCTGCCCTGCAGCCGGTTGAGTGGGCTGCCGAACATTTGGGCCATCCGCTGGTTGGCGCGGTGGATCAGGCCGGTGCTGTCGATGAAGGCAATGGCGACGCTGGCAGTGTCATATATCGTCTGCAATTCCTTCTCGTTCCGGGCCAGGTCGGCGTTGACTTTTTTGAGCTGGTCCAGGGCGAAGGCAATCCGCGCCTGGCTGCGGGTGACGATCGCCACCAGCGCGGCAAACAGAACGCTGATGACGAGACCGGCAATCAGTACGATGTCTTCCCTGGCCAGACCCGCTTTGATGCCGGCGCCGGGCAGCGCCTGCGCCGTCACGGTCCAGGGTTGGCCGGAGACGACGATGGTGCGGATTGCCGAAAAGCCGGACGGATCGACCTCGGCGCGGTCGCCGCTGGCAAAGAGCAAGGCGCTCGCGTCGGCGGCTTGGCCGTCATAGACTTCCACGACCATCAGGCGCGACAACTTGGGGTGATCGCGTTCGAGGATGCTGGTCATCAGTTGCTTCATGCGCAGCGGCGAAAAAGCCCAGCCGATCAACTCGCGCCCCGACGAAGCCCACGGTTCGGCCGAGTTGCGGTAGATCGGTACGTACAGCAGGGTCCCCGCCTGCACGCCCTGTTCGGTTTCCTGGGTGAGCGTGACCTTGCCGGACAAGGCCGGCTTGCCGCTGTCGCGCGCGCGCGTCATGGTCTGTCGGCGCATCTGTTCCGACCACATGTCGAAGCCGAAAGCGCGCTGATTGCGCCAATCGAAAGGTTCGAGATAGACGATCGACGAATATAGATCCCGCTCACCGGGCGGCCGTACCGCGTACTCGGGAAAGCCTTCGGCGCGGATCGACTTGATATGCGCTTTTAGTTCGTCGGGCTTGATGACCTGTGAAAACCCGATGCCCTGTATGCCAGGATAGCGTTCGTCCAGGTGCAGTTCGGTGACGAAGGCGCGGAACTCGGCTCGCGATACTTCGTCGCTGGCTTCGAACAAGCCGACCACACTGCGCAATATCTGCTCGTTGGCCTTGATCCGTCCGGTCAGACTGTTGATAAAGACTTCGAATTCATACGTAAACTCGAGTCGGGCGGTTTCGACCGTCTGCTGGTGCACTGCGCGCCACAGCAGCAGCGTCAAGCCGAGGTTGGCGGCGAGCACCAGCCATGGCATAAGCTTGAGGAATCGGCGTCCGGAGAGGACGCTCGTTAAGGCCAAGGTCACTTGCGGTCAGACGAAAAGCGAGCGGGAAATCGACCCAGCTTACCCCAATTAAGTCGGCGCGGGAGCCGCAACTCAAAGTTGCTTGCGCAACCAGTCGGGCGCCATCTTGTGAATGCCCAGGCGTGTCAGGTCCACATGTCGAGTCAAGGCTTCCACGGCGCGCTTCTCGTCGCGGCGCAGCGCGGCCTCGAAAATTTCGGTGTGTTCGGCGTGGATGTCCCGTTTGACCGAGCTCTTGGTGATGGAAAAGTGACGGTAGCGCTCGGCCTGGCGATAAAGGATGGCCAGCATGTGGCGCAGCCAGCGCGATCCGCAGGCGTCGATCAATGCTTCGTGAAAGCTCTTGTTGCGGTCTTCCCATTCGCGTACCCGCGGGCTGGTTTTCCTGAATCGCTCTTCTACCTTGGTCAAGCGGTGGAAGGCCGCCACCAGTTCGGCTTCCCAGTCATCGCTACCCTTGCGCAAGGCGAGTCGCAAGGCTTCCGTTTCAAGCAGGATGCGCGTGTGCGTGAGGTCATCGAGGTCATCGAGCGACAACGGTGTCACGGAGAAGCCGCGCTGCCCTTCGGTGGCCACCAGACTGTCAGCCACCAGCAACGACAACGCCTCGCGCAGCGTACCTGCACCCACGCCGTAGTTGTCCTTCAGGTGCTCGACGCGCAGCCGTGCGCCAGACTCGTATTTCCCTTCGATGATGTCTTCCCGAAGCCGCAGGTAGGCATCCTCGACAAGCGTCTTCGGCCGATCTCCGCCGTCGATATCCACGACTGCTTTTTTCACGGTATTCATTGTTCGCTCACGCCTTTGTCGTTCTTCGGGGTTCACCTTGATTGCGTTTCAGCCTGTAAGAGATTTGCGGACGGCTGATGCCGAGCAGGCGAGCCGCGCCAGCCAGGTTGCCTTGTTCGCGATTGACGGCTTCCTCCAGCAGCATCGATTCGATCTGGTCCAGGGAATAACCGCTGCCGAGGATGATGTTGCAAAGCTCGCGCTGGTCTGGGGTGCGCGGCGGTTCGATTTTGCCGGTCGCGGAAATGCCGGTTTCGCGTTCGGCAAGGCCGCCCAGGCAGGGCGACAGATGTTCGACTTCAACCCAGCCGTTGTTCGATGCGAGGATGACGCCGCGCTCGATCATGTTTTCCAGCTCCCTGACGTTGCCAGGCCAGGAAAATGCCTTCAGGGCGCCCATCGCCTTGTCGGTGATGCCGGCCAGCCGCTTGCCGTGGAGCGTGCCGAACCGTTCGAGCATGGCGTGGGCCAGCGCGGGAATGTCCTGCGCGCGCTCGCGCAACGGTGGCACCGGTATCGGGTAGACGTTGAGCCGATAGAAGAGGTCGGAGCGAAAACGGCCGGTTTTGACCGCCGTGAGCAGGTCGATGTTGGTGGCAGTGACGACGCGCACGTTGACGCGCCGCGTGCGATCGTCGCCGAGCCGTTCGATCTCGCTTTCCTGAAGCGCGCGCAACAGCTTGGCTTGCGCGGGCAGTGGCATGTCGCCGATCTCGTCGAGGAACAGCGTACCGCCCTCGGCGCGCTCGAATTTGCCGGCGCGCGAGGCATGGGCTCCCGTAAAGGCGCCTTTTTCGACGCCGAACAACTCGGACTCCACCAGGTCGTCGGGCAGTGCGGCGCAGTTGACCGCGACGAACGGGCCGCGGGCGCGATCGCTGAGGTCGTGCAAAGCGCGGGCGAAACGCTCCTTGCCCACGCCGGTTTCTCCCGTGAGCAGCACGGTGACGCTGGTCTTGGCCGCCCTCGACACCAATTCGAACGTCTGGTGGAATGCCGGCGATTCGCCGATTAGATTGTCGACCTTGTACTGTTGCTCGAGCGAGGAGCGCAAGATATCGACCTCGCTGCGCAAATCCAGCATGCGCGACACCAGCGACTCCGACCGGTAGTAAGGCGTGTGCTGGTCGGCATCCGGCCATTCCTCGACCGGCCGTCCGACAATGCGGCAACTGGGCGCGCCGCACGCGGTGCATTCGATTTCCTTGAACAGCACGAACTTGCCCATGAAGGCGGATGAGTAACCGGAAGCATAGCCGATCAGCATCCAGCAGGCCGGCGCGATTTGCGCCCCGAATTCGCGGACATGCGCCGCCGATTCCCAGGAATTCTCCCAGCGGAATTCGCCGAAGAACCTGCCCGCCGAGATGTCCATGTCGAGCGTGATCGGCGTGACGCGGACACTGCCTTCGAGCATGTGCAACTGGGGGCCGACCAGAAAAGCATCGGTCACCGATGCGTCGGCCCGAATCTTCCTGGCGAGTTCCGCATCGCGAATGCCGGAGGCATAGCCCATGCGTGTCAGGATCCTCCTGGCCTGCTCGAAACCGACCGAGTCGACCAGCTCCTTGTGCAGGCTGCCCAGCGACGCGGCGTGGAGCAGCAGCATGCGATGCTCGGCCAGCCAGATGGTGCCTTCCTCGGCCGAAAATCGCACGAGACGTCGGAGATCGGCATCTTCGGGATAGGCGGACTTGGTGGCCTTCATTGCTTCTCCAATGACCCGGCGTGGATGGAAGCTTGCCGGCAATCGGCGCAGTATAGCCAGAATCTCGAGATTAATCAGTTTCCCTGGAAATGGTCGCCAAGGCAATGCTGCATTGCGGCGCGATCATTTGATCAATTTTGCCGGTTACGCAGCTAATGAAATAGTCGACTATCGATCGCTGATAAAACCATTATTTCTTGATGGAAATTAATAATCTCGAGATAAATTAGCGGTCTCGATCATCTGGCACGATTGTTGTTAGGTGAGCTTGTCCGCCAAGGAGGTGTCATGGCATTCGATCCGAGCAAAAAGTTTGTACGAGTCGTGGCGTTGCGACCGAATGGGTTCGTCGAGTTCGACTTCGCGGTGGGCGAACCGGAAATATTCGTCGAAATGATCCTGCCCGCCACTGCCTTCGACGAGTTTTGCGCCCTCAACAATGTGGTGTTCCTTGATCGGCGCACCCAATTGAAGATCGGTGCCGGAGACATGGATTGGCGCCTGCGAGACGCGGTGCACGAGCGCTTTAGGTAAAACAGCGGCCGGCTGGCCGCGATGACAGGAGGAAGGCACAATGCAAATCGATTTGCGCACCGTCAGCATCAAGCCGTTGCGACAGACATTCGACCAGGTGGCGCGGCATCTTGGCGCCGACAAGCCGGCGTCCCGCTACCTGGAGGGGACCATTCGCGTCCAGGCCGAAAGCAACTTCCATTATCGGCCGTTGTGGGATCCGGATCACGAGATCTTCGACCCGTCGCGCACGGCGCTCAAGATCAAAGACTGGTACGCCTTCAAGGATCCGCGGCAGTTCTACTATGGGACATACACGATCGCGCGGGCCCGCATGCAGGAGGCCGCTGAAGCGGATTTCGATTTTGTCGAGTCGCGCGGTCTGGCCGACAGCTATCCCGCTGCGGCGAAAGGATTGGCGCTGGAGGTGTTGCTGCCGCTACGCCATGTCGCCTGGGGCAGCAACATGAACAATAGCGCCATGGCGGCCTATGGTTATGGCACTGCCATCACGCAACCGTGCCTGTATCAGGCCATGGATCAGTTGGGGATCGCCCAGTACCTGACGCGAGTCGGGCTGCTGCTGGCAGATGCCGAGGCGCTCGATGCGGCCAAGCAAGCCTGGCTGGAGGATCCGAAGTGGCAGGCATTGCGCCGCTACGTCGAGGACAGCTTCGTCATGTCCGACTGGTTCGAACAGTTCGTCGCCCAGAACCTGGCCCTCGACGGTTTCCTTTACCCGTTGATCTATACCTATTTCGACAATGCCTTGACAGCCAAGGCCGGTCCGACCGTGTCCATGCTGGTACGTTTTCAGGCGGAGTGGTATGCGGAAACGGTCAAATGGGTGGATGCATCGATCAAGGTGGCGGCGGCCGATAACAAGGATCTCGTGTCTGGCTGGACGCGTGCGTGGCGGGATCGTGCGGTCGAGGCCGTGGCGCCGCTGGCCGCGTGCGCGCTGGAAGCTGAGGCCGATGCGGTGATGGCCGAATTGACGGAACAGTTCAACGCCCGGGCGGCCAAGCTCGGATTGGCCCTCTGAGGAGTCGTCGCATGTCAAACGTATTTATCGCATTCCAGAGAACCGAGGAGACCCGCTGCATCATCGACGCCATCCTCGAAGACAACCCCAATGCCGTCCTCAACGAACAGCCTGCGATGGTGAAGATCGATGCCGAGGGCAGCATGACGATCAAGCGGGCCACCATCGAGGAGAAGATCGGCCGTTCCTTCGATCTTCAGGAAATGCAGATACACCTGATCACGCTGTCCGGACACATCGACGAAACGGACGACGAATTCACCCTGAGTTGGCAGCACTAAGCGAGGAGCCGGACAGATGGATGTCAAAGTCAACAAGAAGCTTGGCCTCAAGGAACGCTATGCGCTCATGACCCGAGGCCTGGGTTGGGATACGACGTACCAGCCCATGGACAAGGTGTTTCCGTACGACAAGTTCGAAGGCATCAAGATACATGACTGGGACAAGTGGGAAGACCCCTTCCGCATGACCATGGATGCCTACTGGAAGTATCAGGCGGAAAAGGAGCGCAAGCTTTACGCCATCATCGATGCCTTCGCCCAGAACAATGGCCACCTGGGCGTCACCGACGCGCGCTACATCAATACGTTGAAGCTGTTCCTGACCGGCATCTCGCCGCTCGAATACATGGCGCATCGCGGATTTGCCCATGTGGGACGCCAGATGCGCGGCGTTGGACCGCGCGTGGCCTGCTTGATGCAGTCGCTCGACGAGATCCGGCATGCGCAGACCCAGATCCATTCGATGTCGAACTACAACAAATACTACAACGGCTTCCACGATCCGATGCACATGATCGAGCGGGTTTGGTACCTCTCGGTGCCACGCTCGTTCTTCGACGACGCTTACACGGCGGGGCCATTCGAGTTCATGATCGCCATCGGTTTCAGCTTCGAATACGTGCTGACCAACCTGCTGTTCGTGCCGTTCATTTCGGGCGCAGCCTACAACGGCGACATGGGCGCCATGACCTTCGGCTTCTCCGCCCAGTCCGACGAGGCGCGCCACATGACGCTGGGTCTCGAATGCATCAAGTTCATGCTTGAGCAGGATCCGGACAACCTGCCCATCGTCCAACGCTGGATCGACAAATGGACCTGGCGCGGTACTCGGGTGCTGACCTTGGTGGGCATGATGATGGACTACATGCTGCCCAAGCGGGTCATGAGCTGGAAGGAAGCCTGGGAAATCTATTTCGAGCAGAACGGCGGCGCCTTGTTCAACGATTTGGCGCGTTACGGCATCACGGTACCCAAGTGTGCCGCCCAGGCGACGCTCGACAAGGAACATGTGTCGCATCAGGCCTGGGCGACGTTCTATCAGTATGGTGCGGCCGCCGACTTCCACACCTGGATGCCGAGCTCATCGGAAATGGATTGGCTATCCGAGAAGTATCCGAATACCTTCGACAAATACTATCGTCCGCGCTTCGAGTACTTTGCGGAGCAGCATAAGGCCGGCAATCGTTTCTACAACCTGACGCTGCCCATGCTGTGCCAGACCTGCCAGATCCCGATGCTGTTTACCGAACCCGCCGATCCGACCAAGATTTGCTATCGCGAGTCGGACTACAAAGGAGAGAAGTACCACTTCTGTTCGGACGGCTGCAAGGAAATTTTCGACCACGAGCCGGAAAAGTACATCCAGGCTTGGCTGCCGGTGCATCAGATCCACCAGGGCAACTGCTTCGATCCCGGCGTCGACCCCGCTGCCCCCGGCTTCAATCCGCTTGCGGCCGTACTCGACCACTATCACATCAACCAGGGCCGCGACAACATGGAATTCGAGGGATCGGAAGACCAGCGGAACTTCGCCGCCTGGCGAACGATGGCCGCCAAGAACTGAGGAGACGCCAATATGTCAGTCGTATCGCTGAAACCCTATGACTTTCCGGCGGCGGACAGCCAGGATAAGTTTCACGGCAACCAGTTGCTGTATGTCGGCTGGGAAGACCATCTGATGTTCTGCGCGCCGTTCTGCTGGCCGCTGCCCGGCGCCATGTCCTTTGGCGAACTGCTTGAAAAGGTGCTGCCGGGCGGCTTCGGCTATCACCCGGATTTCAAGAAGATCGACTGGAGCAAGGTCGAGTGGTTCAAGTCGGGCAAGCCTTGGCGGCCGGACGACGCCAAGTCGCTCGCAGAGAACGGGATCCTGCACAAGGATGTCATTCGTTTTCGTACCCCGGGCCTCACGGGTATCAAGGACAGTTGCAGCTAAGGAGCGCTGTGAACGATGTCATATCAGCTGACGATTGAGCCGCTCGGCCAGGTGATCGAGATCGAGGAGGGGCAAACCCTGCTCGACGCCAGCCTGCGTGCGGGCATCTATTTGCCGCATGCCTGTTGCCATGGCTTGTGCGCGACCTGCAAGGTACAGGTGACCGATGGCGATATCGACCACGGCGAGGCGTCCAACTTCGCGCTCATGGACTACGAGCGCGAGGAGGGCCTTTGCCTGGCCTGTTGCGCCACGCCGCATTCCGACGTGACCATCGAAGCGGACATCGACGTCGAGCCGGATGCCCGCAATCTGCCGGTGCGGGACTTTCGCGGCGTCGTCAGTCGGATTAAGGACTTGACGCCGACGATCAAGGGCATCTGGCTTAAGTTGGATCACCCGATCGCGTTTCAGGCGGGGCAGTACATCAATCTGCATATGCCGGATGGGCAGATGACCCGTGCCTTTTCGCTGGCCAATCAACCTGCACGCTCCGACGAAATCGAGCTGAACGTCCGCCTCGTTCCCGGCGGACAGGCAACGACGTGGATTCACGAAAAGCTCGGGGTGGACGATGTCTTGCAGGTGGCGGGTCCCTACGGCCGGTTCTTTGTGCGCAAGTCGGCTGACGCGCCCATGATCTTTCTCGCCGGCGGCTCGGGGCTGTCAAGCCCGCGGTCGATGATTCTGGATCTGCTCGAAGAAGGTTGCGCATTGCCGATCACGCTGGTCTATGGCGCCCGTGACAGGGAGGAGCTCTACTATCACGAGGACTTCGAGGCGCTGGCCAAGGCCCATCTGAACTTTCGCTACGTGCCCGTGCTCTCCAACGAGCCGGAAGAGTCAGCGTGGACGGGACGCCGCGGTTTCGTTCACGATGCCGCCAAGGAGCATTTCAGCAACGACTTTCGCGGCCACAAGGCTTACCTCTGCGGTCCGCCGGTCATGATCGACGCCTGCATCACCGCGCTCATGCAGGGGCGCTTGTTCGAGCGCGACATCTATACCGAGAAGTTCTTCTCGGCTGCGGACGCGCAACAGGTGCGCAGCCCCTTGTTCAAGAAGATCTGACATGGCGCACTACACCATCACGATCGACGAGACCGGCGAGACGTATCGGTGCTCCGACCAGGAAACGCTCCTGGTGGGCATGGAGAAACTCGGCAAGCAAGGCATACCGGTCGGCTGCCGGGGTGGCGGCTGCGGCGTTTGCAAGATCGAAGTCGTCGCCGGCGACTACACGAAGCGCAGGATGAGCCGGGAGTACGTCAGCGAGGAGGACGAAGCTGCCCATCGCGTGCTCGCTTGCCGCGTCAGGCCGGCCGGCAACATGGTTCTCCGGGTCATCGGCCTCATGAAGAAGAACGTCTGCCGCCAAGCTGAATGAAGATAAATCTCGAGAAAATCTATTGACATCGAGATCGTGCAAAAGTATCGTTTGCAGTAAACATCGGCCTCGTGCCGGATAGAGGTAGTCCATCTAGGAGGAGCGACAAACATGGCAATGAATGGAGTATTGCGTCCGGGCCACGCCGCACTGCGCGTGCTCGATCTTGAGGAAGCCGTCAATTTTTACGGCAACGTTCTTGGGTTGCAGGAAACGGGACGCGACAAGCAAGGGCGGGTCTATTTCAAGGCCTGGGACGAGCGCGACCACAACAGCGTCGTCATCCGCGAAGCGGACAAGGCAGGCATCGACTTCTTTGCCTTCAAGGTAGATGGCAAGAAGACGCTTGAAAAGCTCGATGCCGATCTGCGCGCCTATGGCGTCAGCACCGAGCGCATTCCGGCCGGCGAAATGCTGGAAACCGGCGAGCGCGTACGCTTCCAGGTTCCCAGCGGCCATATGATCGAACTGTACGCCGAGAAGAAAGACGTCGGCAACGGTATCTCCTACGTCAATCCGGACCCATGGTCCGCAGCTTCGGAAAAAGGCATCGCCCCGACTCGCCTGGACCATTGCCTGCTCTATGGACCCGACATCGAGAAGGTGCAGAAGCTGTTCGAGGAAGTGCTGGGGTTCTATTTAGTCGAGCATATTGTTCTTGAGGACAACAAGACCGATCTGGCGATCTGGCTGTCCACGTCGATCAAGGCCCACGACATCGCTTTCGTCCGTCATCCCGAACCGGGCAAGCTCCACCATGTCGCGTTCTTGCTCGACAGTTGGGAGCGAGTGCTGCGTGCCGCCGACCTGATGTCGATGAACCACGTCTCGATCGATATCGGGCCCACCCGACACGGCGTTACGCGCGGAACCACCATCTATGCCTTCGATCCCTCGGGAAATCGTTTCGAGACGTTCTGCGGCGGTTACCAGACCTATCCGGATCATCAGCCCCTCAAGTGGACGATGGACGAAGTGGGGACAGGCATCTTCTACCATGACCGCAAGCTCAACGATCGCTTCTTGAGCGTGGTGACCTGATCGATGCAGGTCGTCGCGACGACCCCCGGCATTACCTGGGAGGCCGCTACCGGCGCCGTGCAGGCCGCGGTGCGACATGCCGAGCGTCGGGGCTGGCGGATCAACGCGGCTGTGGTCGACCGGGGCGGCAACCTGATGGCCTTCCTGCGCATGCCGGGAGCCTTCCTCCATTCGGGCGACATCGCCATCGACAAGGCCTATACGTCGGCCAGCTTCGGCTTTCCCACCAAGCAATGGATGGCGATCGTCGGTGATAACGAGGGCATGAAGCTGGGATTTGCGGCCAGACCTCGCCTGGTGGTGTTTGGCGGCGGTTTGCCGATTCAGGTGGCGGGCGACTGGATTGGCGGCATCGGGGTATCCGGAGCATCCGAGACGGAAGACGAGGAGTGCGCGCAAGCCGGCCTTGCCGCGATCGGGCTGGGGTGACAAGACGGGGTCGGTCAAGCCGCCGATTCTTCATAGTGGGGAAAGCATGAAACAGATCAAAAACTTCATCGACGGACAGTTCGTCGCCAGCAAAACGTGGTTCGACAAGCGCTCGCCAGTCGACAACACGCTGATCGCCCAGGTCGCGGAAGCGGGGCAGACCGACGTCGACACTGCCGTCAAAGCGGCGCGCGCTGCCCTGAATGGGCCGTGGGGTCAGATGGCCATCGCCGACCGCGTTGATCTGCTCTATGGCGTTGCCGACGAGATCAACCGCCGCTTCGATGACTTTCTCGAGGCGGAGTGTGCCGATACGGGCAAGCCCATGAGTCTTGCCCGTCATGTCGATATTCCCCGGGGCGCGGCGAATTTCAAGATCTTTGCCGACGTGGTGAAGAATGTGCCGACCGAATTTTTCGAGACAGCAACGCCGGATGGACGAGGTGCGTTGAACTACGCCATGCGAAGGCCGGTGGGCGTGGTGGGTGTGATTTGTCCATGGAATTTGCCGCTGCTGTTGATGACGTGGAAGGTGGGACCGGCCCTCGCCTGCGGCAATGCCGTGGTGGTCAAGCCCTCGGAGGAAACGCCACAGACCGCGACATTGCTCGGCGAGGTGATGAATGCGGTAGGAATGCCGAAGGGCGTCTATAACGTCGTCCATGGTTTCGGGCCCGATTCGGCAGGCGAGCATCTCACCACCCATCCGGGAGTGAACGCCATTACGTTCACGGGCGAAACGCGCACGGGTACGGCGATCATGCGCGCCGCCGCAGAAGGCGCCAGACCGGTCAGCTTTGAAATGGGCGGCAAGAACGCCGCCATCGTGTTTGCCGATTGCGATTTCGATGCCGCCATCGAAGGGACCTTGCGTTCCTGTTTCATCAATTGTGGCCAGGTCTGCCTCGGAACCGAGCGGGTCTATGTCGAACGCCCGATCTTCGACAGGTTCGTCGCAGCATTAAAGTCGGGCGCCGAGGCGATGAAACTCGGTCGACCGAATGATCCAAGCACGGGCATCGGCCCGCTGATCTCGAAGGAGCATCAGAACAAGGTGCTTAGCTACTACCAGAAGGCTGTCGCCGAGGGCGCAACAGTCATTACCGGCGGTGGCGTGCCCAAGATGGACGGTGAGCTCGACCAAGGGTGCTGGATACAACCGACGATCTGGACGGGGCTGGGCGATGATGCGACGGTTTGCCGCGAGGAAATATTTGGCCCCTGCTGCCATATCGCGCCCTTCGACAGCGAAGAAGACGTGATTCGTCGCGCCAACGACAATGTCTACGGCCTGGCGACGGCGATCTGGACCACCAACCTCGCGCGCGCGCATCGTGTTGCCGGCCGCATCGAAGTAGGGCTGGCCTGGGTGAACAGCTGGTTCCTGCGCGACCTGCGCA
>ERZ724507.1050-NODE-1050-length-12101-cov-3.429437_pt1 | contig 12101 bp, 7 predicted proteins | sample MGYA00376040_ERZ724507 | MGnify/ENA primary metagenome ERZ724507 (study PRJEB28724, sample SAMN07190883) | activated sludge metagenome | isolation source: activated sludge of sewage treatment plant in Hong Hong | place: Hong Kong | collected 2016-03-17 ...
GGGTCGCCGGCACATGGGCATGCCATTTCGCACCCGGCACACCGGACGCCTACGACGCCGTTGGATTGTTCGAAGCGTCCGCAGACCGCGTTACCGGGACCTTCGGCACCGAGACCGGGGATCATCGGTTCCTTGAAGGGGGCATGCGGGCGGACTCGTTCCTGCTTTCCTCCTTCGACGGCTCGCATGCTTACCTCTTCCGAGCATTGCTGCGCAACGATTCCCTCGTCGGAGAGTTCCGCAGCGGCATCCACTCCGTTGAGCACTGGCAGGCCGTGCGCGATCCTGACTTCCAACTTCGGGATCCGGACTCGCTGACCTTCCTCAAGGAGGGTTACGACATGGTGGATATCCGCCTGCCGAACCTCAACGGCGACACCATCTCCCTGATGGATGCACGGTTCAACGGGCGCGTGCGCATGGTGCAGATCATGGGCAGCTGGTGCCCGAACTGCATGGACGAATCCCGCTTGCTCGCACAGATGCACGAACGGTATCACGCGTCCGGCCTGGACGTGGTGGCCGTTGCCTTCGAACGCGAAGCCGACCCCCTCCGTGCGGTGGAGATGCTGAAACGCTACCAGCGACGACTGCATATCCCTTATGACATCCTGTACGCAGGCTCCTCGAACAAGGAGTCTGTGGCCGAGAAGCTTCCGTTCCTCGATCACTTGATGAGCTACCCTACCTGCATCTTCATCGATCGCATGGGAAAGGTCCGGCGGATACGGACGGGCTTCTATGGCCCCAGCACAGGACTGCACTATCGCAATTACCAGCACAACCTCGAACAGTTCCTCGAGCGGATGCTGGCCGAACCCGCTCCGTAAGGTGGCGGCCGCACGGCTGCCGGCTCACTCCACCGTTCCGTCAACCAGGATCCGCGCCGGGCGGTTCGCCAGTTCCCATGCGGTATGGAAGACCAGGCGAGCGCGCTGCTCAAGCAGGTCGAACCGGATCTTCTGTACCTCATCACCTGGCTGGTGATAATCCTCGTGGACTCCGCTGAAATAGAAGATCACCGGCACGCCTTTGCGGGCGAAGTTGTAGTGGTCGCTCCGGTAGTAGTAGCGGTTCGGATCGTTGCGGTCGTTGTAGGTAAGGTCCAACTGCAGCCGGGTGTATCGCGCGTTGACATCCGCATTGATGCGGTGCAGTTCGGTGCTTAGCCGGTCGCTCCCGATGATGTACACATAAGGCGCGGCGTCCTGATGCAGGCTGTCCGTGCGTCCGATCATGTCGATGTTCAGGTCCGCCACGGTGTTCTCCAGCGGGAAAACAGGGTGTTCACTGTACCATTCGCTCCCCAGCAGACCCTTTTCCTCTCCGCTCACCGGCATGAACAGCACGCTTCGACGCGGTCCATGCCCGTCCGCTTTCGCCCGTGCGAACGCTTCCGCCAGCTCGAGCAGGGCCACGGTACCGGACCCATCATCATCAGCGCCATTGTAGACCTCCTCCCCATCCTTGCCGATGTGGTCGTAGTGCGCGGTGACCACGACCAGTTCTTCCTTCCGGTCCGAGCCCTCCACATAGCCGAGGATATTCTCGCCCTGCAGCTCCTGCCGCATCGGCTGGTGCACCAGTTCCACGGGGCAGGCAAAGCGCTTCGCCCCCTTTTCCGCGGTCCGGGCCGCCTTCTTCCAGGACATGCGACCTCGCCGCAGAATGTGCTCGGCGGTCGGGGCATCGATCACGATCACCTGCAGGGGGCGGCCAGCCTGCTCCTTGGCTTTGCCGTCCACCAACTTCATACGTGGCGTGGTGATGTAGTGCGCATACTGCCGCATCATGGCTCCGGCCTGCGGACTGGCCAGCAACAAGAGCCGGGCGCCGGCGTTCTCGGCCAGCTTGCCCTTCCGGGTGATCTCCTGGAAGAGGTCGCGCGGTGGCCGGTCTCCCTTCAGGCCCCCTGGCCGTTCATTTTGCAGCATCAGCACCACGCGGTCACGCACCTGGGCTCCCACAATGGAGGACTCATCCACAAGAACGACCGAATCGACCGTAAAGGACTGTTCGGCCCGTTCCTGGAAGTAGAAGAATTCCTGCATGAAGCCGATGGGGCGACCCCCGACCACCAGCGAGAGACCCCCTGGCGTGGATACCTCCAACGGGAAGGGCTGTTCATATCCGTTCAGCGCCAGTCCGCGCTCGGCCGCATTGGGGACCGGAGGGATGCCCAGCTCCATGAACCGTTCACGGAGGTATTGCGCAGCCATCTTCTGGCCCTTCAAACCGGTCTCCCGTCCCTCATAGCGGTCGCTGGCCAGAGTATCCAGATGGCGACGCAGGTCTGCCTGATCGATGAGGGCCGCATACCGTGCCGGCAGGTCATCCAACTGCGCCAGCAAGGGCAGGGACAACAGGAACAGGATGCTCGAGAAGGTGTAGCGCTGTGCCATGCGCTCAGCTGCGTAGTTCGATCTTCTCCACACGGCGTTGGTGCCGGCCACCTTCGAACTGAGCGTTCAGGAAAGCATCCACGATACCAAGCGCCACCGTGGTCTCCAGGAAGCGGGCTGGCAACGCCAGCACATTGGCATCATTGTGCTCGCGGGCCAGCTGGGCCACTTCGGCGCTCCAGGCGATCGCGCTGCGAACGCCCGGGTGCTTGTTCGCCGTGATGTTCACCCCGTTGGCACTTCCGCAGAGCACGATGCCCAACCGGGCCTCACCGGAGGCCACGTCACGGGCCACGGCATGCGCGTGATCAGGATAGTCAACGCTCGCTTCGCCGTTCGTACCCCGGTCCACAAGCTCCACACCCCGTTCGCGCAAGTGGGCCTTCACAGCTTCCTTCAGGGCGTAACCGGCATGGTCACTGCCAATACTGATCCTCATGGGTTGGTTACCAGGGCTTGAACACCCCCTGATCGGATCAAAGGTAGAGGCCACGCGATCCATTCACCGGATGATCGTGAACAACCGGTTCCGCATGTTGATCCCGAAGAGGACCTGTTCCGTCATCCACGATCTGTTCACATCCCTTGATCCTTCCAGTTGGATGGGCAAGTTTTCTTATGGTGATCATGTGAACCGGGATCGCACGATCAAGTTCCCTCGAGGACACCTCGGATCATCCACGATCCAAGGTGGAGGATGCCATCCACGATCGTTGATCGCCTGGTTCCATCCGTTGGTCCAAGGGGAGATACCACATCCGGAACGGTCTCCCGATCGTTGATCCACCGTGGACTACTTTTGAAAAGCCATTCCTGCAAGTGGAAGCGATGGAGATCGTCCACCGATCCAACAGCCCATACTACATCAACACAATTCATTTGAAGAACATCAGAATACAGTGTCTGTTGATGATATGGTTCGGATCGGTCATGGCCAGCTTTGGTCAACCTGATCCGGATGGCATGGTGCAGTACCGCTATCCGAACGGTGCGGTGAGCAGTGAAGGTCGGTTGGTGAACGGTAAGCCGGAGGGCTACTGGAAGAGCTACTATGAGGATGGTGTGCTGAAGGCGGAAGGCAACCGCGTCGGTTCCTTGTTGGACAGCACCTGGCGCTTTTATGGACCCGATGGAGCCATGACCGTGACCATCGATTACCGGGCCGATCGGAAGAACGGACAGCTCCGTAAGTACGGCCCAGGCGGTATCCTCTTGAGCGCGGAGACTTTCGTGGAGGACCAGAAGAACGGCCCCACCATTGCGTACTATCCGAGTGGTGCTGTGCATTGGGTCGTTCCGTTCAAGGATGGCCGGGAGGAAGGAAAGGCTGTTGAATACGCCGAGGATGGTCGCATCATCACCATCGCAGAGCACAGGGCAGGGCTCCTGCGTTCCAAGGAGACCATCAACCGGCTGGATGAGCGGGGTTGGCGCCAGGGGATCTGGCGTGAATACTGGCCGGATGCCAGGCTTTCACCGGGGCAGCTGCCCAAGCCGAAGTTGGAAGGTCGTTATGTGGATGACAAGCGCCAGGGGATCTTCAAGGAGTTCGACCCGACCGGAGCCCTCCGCACCATGGAGAAGTTCGATCAGGACCAGGTGCAGAAGGACGCCGAGGAGATCAAGCTGCTCGCCATCCGCAACACCTACCATTCCAATGGCAAAGTGGCATCGGTCGGGAGCTATTCGAAGGATGGAAAGCGTGAAGGGCTCTTCAGGTCCTTTGATGACAGCGGAGCACCCACAACAGCCGCCATCTATCAGGGAGACAGGCGAATGAGCGAGGGTCAGGTCAGCACATCGGGTGCCCTCACCGGTCGATGGACCGAGTTCTATGCCACGGGTGAGAAGCGGGCCGAGGGTGAATACAAGGATGGGCGGAAGGAGGGGCCCTGGGTCTTTTATCACCGTGGCGGCGAGGTGGAACAGCGGGGCAATTACGTCAATGGTCTGCCACAAGGGGAATGGGTGTGGTTCTTCCCAGGAGGTGCCCGTCATCGCGAGGAGAACTACCGCAAAGGCCGCGAGGACGGACCTTCAGTGGAGTATGATACTTCCGGTGCGGTGATCACCCAGGGTGAGTACATCGACGGCCTCAAGGATGGTCGCTGGATCTATCAGCTGGGCGATCACCGGGAGGAGGGTTCCTACAAGGATGGCCTTCGGGACGGCGAATGGGTGTTCACCTACCCGGATGGACGCCGTGCCTTCGTCGGGTCTTTCGTGAACGGCGAGCCCAAGGGACGCCATCGCTGGTGGTGGCCCAACGGTCGGCTCGAGCATGAAGGCCGCTATTCCGGAGGTCTTGAGCAAGGCGACCATATCTTCTACGATGAGCTTGGCAACATCCGCATGGTCATCAACTATCGCAACGGTGCGGAGATCAAGCTCCTGGAGGAGAAGCTGCCACCACCCTATGAACCGGGAGGCGAAGGCGGTGACCTGCCCTGAGGCCAGGTCGTAAGTTCGTACCGTTCGAGCTATTCAGATGACCGGATCGCAGCAGGAGGACCGAGAGCAGGCTGTTGATGTGAACGATCTGCGCCAACTGCTGCAGCGGGTCAGGGATGGATCGCTTATTGTGCGGAAGGACAGGGTCTATTATGCCAATGCGGCTGCGGAGGCCATAGCACCCGGCGGGAGCTGGAGCGATGCGAGCTTCATGGGAGCAGTGCATCCGGATGACCGCGGAGAAGTCGAGCGCGCACTTCAACAAGCCGAGCAGGGGACATCCACCGGGATGTTGGATGTGCGCATGGCCACCGGTCCCGATAGCTGGCGGGACATGTTGATGAGCGTGTCCCCGATGCGGCACCAGGGGCTTCCTTCGGCACAAGTGACACTCCAGGATGTAGGGCTCCACAGGTAACTGGTGCATGAGCGCAGCAGGGCCCGGATAGCGGAGGAGGTGAACGAGGTACTGCGGCTGGAGATCAACGAGCACAAGCGCACGCAGGATGCGCTTCGCGCAAGCCGGCGCTTTGCCCGGAGCCTTGTGGACAGTTCGCTTGATGTGATCATCGCGGTCGACCAGCAGGGGCGCATCACGGAGTTCAATCCGGCCGCCTGTTTGAAGTTCGGCTATGAATCGCACGAGGTCCTGGGTCAGCAGACCACGTTGCTCTACGCGTCCGCCGAAGAGTACAAGCGGATCCAACAGGAGCTCGACCAGCACGGAGCGTTCGCCGGCGAGGTGGAGAACATGGACCGCGATGGCAGGACCTTCATCTCGTTCATGACCGCCTCTCGGATGTACGATGAGGATGGCCGGTTGATCGGCAGCATGGGCGTCAGCCGGGACGTCACCCAGGCAAAGCGCGACCAGGATGCCTTGAAGGCCAGTGAGGAGCGGTACCGCGACCTGTTCGAGAACGCGACGGACCTGATCCAGAGCGTCGACCCGGCTGGGGCCATCCTGTTCGTGAACACGGCCTGGAGGAATACCCTCGGCTACACAACGGCGGACCTCAAGGGTCTGAAGATCCTGGACGTCATCCACCCCGACGACCGGGGACGCATCCAGGCTATCCGGAACCGTTTACTGGCCGGAGAACAGATCGGCGCTTACACAGCCCGTATGCTGGCCAAGGATGGGCGCACGGTCCTGGTCCGGGGAAGCAGTTCGGTCCGGATCGAGAACGGCCGACCGACGGCAACGCGTACGATCTTCCGGGACATCACCGAGGAGGAGGCCGCGCGCGAGGCTGTTGCGGAACACATGGCGCGGCAGCGTGCGTTGTTCGAGAGCGCCGAGCACATGTTCTGGACGGTCGACCGCCGTATCGCATTGACCAGCTTCAACCGGGGATATGCGGACATGGTGGAGCGCCTGTACGGGGTACGGCCGGAGCTCAACACCGATCCAGCAGAGCCCAGGAAGCTGTTCGCGAGCACGGAGTACCACACCTTCTGGGAGGCGAAGTATGCCGAAGCCTTCAGCGGGAAGGCGCTCCGTTTCGAGACCGATGTGAAGGACAAGGAAGGCAGGCGGGTTTGCAACGAGATCTTCTTGAGCCCCGTGTTCGAACCTGACGGTTCTGTCGAGGAGGTCTTCGGAATAGGGCACGAGATCACCGAGCAGAAGCAGGCCGAGGACCTGGTGCGCGAGCAGGCGGCGCGCCTCAAGGCCATCTTCGAGAACAGCGCCAACATGATGATCTGGACGCTCGACCACAACTTCCGGATCACATCCATGAACGAGCACTTCTTCCTGAGCAACCGGCGGGCCATGGGTGTTGCGTTCTCCATCGGAGACGATTTCATCAGGACACTGACGGATCGCGTGGCCGATCGACGCTATCAGCCGATCGTGGAGAAGTTCACAGCTGCGCTGAAGGGCCATCCACAGCAGTTCGAGGTGGAGCTGAAGAACCACGCCGGCCGCTCCTTGTGGGTGGAGAACTTCCTGAACCCGATCCTGGTGGATGGACGCGTGGTGGAGATCAGTTGCCAGGCTTACGGCATCACGGACCGGAAGGACAGCCAGCGAAAGCTGCTCGACAGCCTGCACGAAAAGGAGGTGCTGCTCAAGGAGGTGCACCACCGGGTGAAGAACAACCTGCAGATCATTTCCAGCATCTTCAACCTGCAGAAGCAGTACGTGGACGACCACCCGCGGGCCCTGGAGCTCCTGAGGGACAGCCAGGACAGGATCCGCAGCATGTCCTTCATCCACGAAAGCCTGTACCAGACCAAGAACTTCAGCCACGTGGACCTGGCCACGTACATCGATGGCCTCAGCCGCAACCTGATGATGAGCTATAGTTTGAGCGGCAAGGTCGACCTGGTCAAGGACCTCGAGCCGGTCGAGCTTGTACTGGACCAGGCCATCCCCTGCGGCCTCATCCTGAACGAGCTCATCAGTAACGCACTGAAACATGCGTTCCCGGAAGGTGCTGCGGGTACCATTCACCTCAGCCTGCACGCCCGGGACCAGCACGTGGAGATCCTGGTGGAGGATGACGGCCCGGGACTACCGGAGGGTTTCGACGCTGAGCGGGACGCGAATCTGGGGCTCCAGTTGGTCGATACGCTCATCGGGCAACTTGACGGCCGTATCGAGCGTAGAACCGCCTCCATCGGTCACGGAAAGGGGGTGGGCTATTTCCTTACCTTTGAACGGACCGGCATCATCAAGCAAGCATAACCGAGGTCATGGCGCAGACGAACGTCCTGGTAGTGGAGGATGAGAGCATTGTGAGCAAGGACATCCAGCACAGCCTGAAGAAGCTGGGCTACAATGTTGTGGGCGCAGCGAGCAATGGTGAGCAGGCGGTCAAGCTCGCCGTGGAGACCATGCCGGACATCATCCTCATGGACATCATGTTGAAGGGGGAGATGAACGGCATCGAGGCGGCCACACAGATCCGTGCGGAGACCAACATCCCCGTGATCTTCCTCACCGCTTACGCGGATGAGAGCACGCTGAACAAGGCCAAGGTCACCCAGCCCTACGGCTACATCATCAAGCCGTTCAAGGAGATCGACATCCACACGTCGATCGAGATGGCTCTGTACAAGCACAAGAAAGAGGCCGAAGTGCTCAAGGAGCGCGACCTGCTTTTTAACCTCGTCGAAGGGCAGAACGCCGGCAAGGACCTGCTTTTCGTCAAGAGCAACAGCCGGTTGGTGAAGCTCCGTACCAGCGATATCTACTTCATCGAGGCCCTCAAGGACTATGTGGTGATCAACACGCTGAACACGCGGTACACGATCCACAGCACGATGAAGGACATCGAGGCCAAGCTGCCCGAAAGCGAGTTCCTGCGCGTGCACCGCTCCTTCATTGTCCGCATCGACAAGATCGTGGCCATCGAGCAGCCCAACCTGATCCTCGAGAACGACAAGAAGATCATCCCGATCGGCGGCAGCTACAAGGACGAGCTTGCCAAGCGGCTCAACCTGGTGTAGCAGTTCCTTCGGGAGGCAGGCCCTCACTACGTTTCGAGCGCTGCCGCACCCTGTTCGATCCGTAAGGGGAGAGGAAGAGCATCAGCATCCACGTCCGGTGCGGATCATCACCCACCGGAGCCTGTACAAGGTCCACCACCTCCTCAAAGGCCAACGACCGCACAAGCTGCCCATCCTCAAAGCAGCGCGATAACGCCAAGGATCGGCCGGTCGGTGAACGGGTGGCCAGTGCGTACAGCAGATCATTCCACAAGCCCTTGGACAACCAGTACTTGTACGTTCGGTGGGCGGTCTTGCCATGAACGAACCCCGAAGGCAGGTCCATCCACCGCCCACGGGTCAGGCATACCCAAATGATGGCCTCCGCTGCGCGGTAGCGCGAGACGCTCGGCCGCCCGCCACGTTTGCCAACAACCCGCCGCATTTGCCCCCATACCGGCTCCAACACCTCCCGGTGTGCGAAGAGGTAGCGGTACACGATCGTCCCGCCAGGCTCGGCATGGTTCTTCGCAAGAATTGAGATATGCACGGACAAAACTCCGTTTTTTCTACCCCAATATCCAACTCCCCCCTCACTTTTCTGATCCTCACCCTAAGTCTATCTCCACCCCGCAGAACTGCCCCCAACGGACTCCATGAGGAGCCTGGCCGAATGCACATGACGGCCCCTCAGTTTGGAACCATTCCACCCAGGCAGGATCAACGCCGCTTCCCTCGCCCCAAGCCCCGCCGCTTCCGCTCGTTCGCTTGAGCCCACTTCTTTTTGTCACCTTTCGTGGAACCTCCACGGCTGCTGCCGCTGCCGGTAGGGCGTGTCTCATCCCACTTGCCACGGGTGTCCGGATCGGCCACCGCCCGTGGATCATCTTGGCTCGAACGAACCTCCGCAAGCCCCAGGTCCACTGTTCGCTTGTCCATGTCCACACCCCGGATCGATACGAGCAACTCATCGCCCAGTCTGAACTTGCGACCGGTCCGCTGCCCCACGACCGTATACCGCTGCTGATCGAACCGGTAGGCATCCCCCGGCAGATCGCGCAAGGGGATCATGCCCTCGCACTTGTTGGCCCGTAGCTCCACGTAGATCCCCCAGTTCGTCAGGCCGCTGATCACCCCATCGAAGGTCTGGCCGATGCGGGAAAGCAGGTACTCTGCTTGCTTGTACCGCACGCTTGCCCGTTCGGCATCCGAAGCGCGCTTCTCCTGCTGTGAGCTGTGCACGCAACTGGTCTCCAGCGTCTCCTTGTTCAGTGGCCGACCGTGGTTCAGGTAATGATCCAACGCCCTGTGCACCAACAGGTCCGGGTAGCGGCGGATCGGCGAGGTGAAATGCGTATAGTGCTCAAATCCGAGCCCGTAGTGCCCGATGTTGTCCGTGCTGTAGATGGCCTTGGCCATCGTACGGATGGTGATCTGCTTGATGATGTTCTCCTCCTCCCTGCCCTTGATCTCGCGCAACAGGCGATTGATCGCATGCGGCAGGTCCTCATCACTCGTGGTGCGCAGTTCATGGCCAAAGCTCTTGGCCAAGGCACGCAGTTGTTCCACTTTCTCCGGGTCCGGCAGGTCATGCACGCGGTACACGAACGGATGCACACCCCCCTTTTTCAAGGACCCCACCCATGCCGCTACGCGTTTGTTCGCCAGCAGCATGAACTCCTCGATGAGCCAGTTCGCCGAGCCCATCACCTTTTCGTATACCTCTACAGGTCGGCCCTTCTCGTCCAGTTTGAACTTGACCTCGTTGCCGCCGATCTCCAGCGCACCGTTCTCCATCCGTTCCTTCCGAAGCACCTGCGCCAGCTTGTGCAAGGTGAGCACCTCGTGCCTGAACGGGGCGTCCTCCGGGGCCGCCCCATCGATGATGGCTTGTGCGCCCTGATACGCGAAGCGGTGTTGCGACCGCATCACCGTGCGGCCGAACCATTCGTGCTTGATCCGCGCCCTGTCATCCAGTTCGAAGATCGCGCTGAAGCTCAGCTTGTCGGAATCAGCATGCAGAGAGCAGAGGTCGTTGCTCAGCTTCTCTGGAAGCATCGGCACTACACGGTCGACCAGATAAACACTGGTGGCGCGTGCGGCCGCCTCCATGTCCAGCACAGTGCCCGGTCGAACATAGTGGCTTACATCAGCGATGTGGATGCCAACCTCCCAATGCCCGTTCTCCAGCTTCCGCAGGCTGAGCGCGTCGTCCAGGTCTTTCGCATCATCGGGGTCGATCGTGATGGTCGGGATGTTCCGCACATCGCGTCGGCGTGCGACCTCCTCCGGCGTACAGCCGTTGCGGATCTCCTCGCTGGCGCGCACCACGCTTTCCGGGAATTCCAGCGGCAGGCCGAATTCCGCCAGGATGGCGTGCATTTCCACATTGTGCTCACCGGCGCGGCCCAGTATCCGTTTCACATGGGCCCGGGGCATATCCCGGGCATCCTTCCATTCACCAAGTCCGATGATCACCTTGTCGCCTTCTGTGGCCCCTTGCGCGTCGGCCGGGGGTATGAAGAAGGGGCGTTGGACCTTTTGGTCATCGCTCACCACGATCAGTCGGCCCTGGTGTTTGTGCACCACGCCCACGAACTCTTCCCGCCGGCGGGAGATGACGCGTAACACCTTGCCTTCCAGGCGCATGCCGCGCGTACCGCCGATGCGCACCTCCACCGTGTCGCCATGGAGGGCCATGCCCACATCACGGGCATGCACATACACATCCTCCCGCCCACCTTCGATGCGGACATACCCTGCGCCGCTGGCGATGATGTCGATGGTGCCCTCGGCCTCGTTGCGTTGCCGTGCGCTGTGGTAGCGACCCTTTTTCCCGCTTTTCACCGATCCTTTGTCCTGTAAGGCTTCCAGTGCATCATACACCAGGTATCGCCGACCTTTCTCCTTGTAACCCAGCTGCAAGGCAAGTTGCTGGCTGGTGATGCCAGCATGGCCGGCCTTCCGTATGGCCGCCAGAACGGCCTGCTCGACCGACCCCGGGGAGGGATGCTTGTCCTGGTCCGTTGCCACCATCTCACTTCCGCGTTCGTCGGCCGCTCTGGGAGGCGAAGGTGGGAACAAACCGTGCTGCCAAGCACCCCGTCCACCAACAGGTGTTGAAAACACCGAAGATCACTACATTCGCAGCCCTTTTCCGGTTTTCGTGCCCAACGCTGTCATGAACGTCCCGACCGACCCGATCAAGATCTTCGGTGGCACCGCCTCGAAGCATTTGGCGGAGCAGATCGCCAGCTTCAGCGGAGAGCGGTTGGGCGAAGTGGTGCTTAACCGCTTCAGCGACGGGGAGTTCCAGCCGAGCTTCGAGGAGACCGTACGCGGCGATGTGGTCTACATCGTTCAAAGCACCTTCCCCCCGGCGGATAACCTGTTCGAGCTCCTGATGATGGTCGATGCGGCCAAGCGCGCAAGCGCAAAGCGCATTGTGGCCGTCATTCCGTATTTCGGCTTTGCCCGGCAGGACCGCAAGGACAAGCCTCGTGTGAGCATTGGCGCCAAGCTGGTGGCCAACATGCTCACGGCGGCCGGTGTGGACCGGATCATGACCATGGACCTCCACGCGGACCAGATCCAGGGCTTTTTCGAAGTTCCGGTGGACCACCTGTTCGCCAGCAGCATCTTCATTCCCTACATCCAGAAGCTCAACCTGCCGAACCTGTTGATGGTGGCACCCGACACCGGGGGCACCAAGCGGGCCAATGCCTACTCCAAGCACCTTGGCGTGGACATGGCCATCTGCTACAAGCAGCGCAAGGTGGCCAACCAGATCGAGAAGATGACGGTGATCGG
>ERZ724507.1062-NODE-1062-length-12045-cov-5.891076_pt1 | contig 12045 bp, 15 predicted proteins | sample MGYA00376040_ERZ724507 | MGnify/ENA primary metagenome ERZ724507 (study PRJEB28724, sample SAMN07190883) | activated sludge metagenome | isolation source: activated sludge of sewage treatment plant in Hong Hong | place: Hong Kong | collected 2016-03-17 ...
TCACGGGCATCTGCTCGACCGGCACCATCACGCTTCCCGGCAAACCGGACCCCGGCTGGATCGACGTCTCCGGAATACGATAGGCCTGCTGCATGTAATATCCGGGTGTTTCGTCCGCACGCAGGGTGAGCTCCGTTAACCATTTCATGCAGGATTCGGCCATCCAGCCCGGCGTAATCACCCGCAGCGGTGCGCCATGCAGAAGCGGTAACGGCCGACCATTCATCTCATAGGCGAGGAGCGTGTCCGGATGAAACGCTTTGGCGATGGGAATGCTTCGCGTGAAGAGAGGCACGGTAGGCAGAGCCGGACGATCGGCTCCTTGCATTTGCACATGGAGGCCCTGCGGCTTTACCCCAGCACGCTGTAAGACGTCGCGCAGCCGCACACCGGTCCATTGCGCGTTTCCCGCTGCGCCCCGTTCCCATTGCACGCCGGGAACCTTGGGGCGATGGTGCGCACGACCGTTGCCGCTGCATTGCAGCACGGCGGTGATGGTAACCGGCTGGAACTTTCTGAGTTCGGGCAGGGTCAGGGTCAACTCATTCTGTACGAGTCCCTTCACCGTCAGCTGCCATGCTTCCGGTTGAATCGCCTCCGCACTGGGCGGCCCGAAGTGACTCCGCACAAAAAACCGTTCGTTTGGCGTGAGCCAGGAGCCAAATTCCCGCACGGGCGTTTCCGCATCGAACGGCCGGGAGACCCGAACCGTGAGCGGGCCGCTTGTCTGCCCGGTAACGCCGCTCTGATTGTCGGCGAACGCTCTATCGACGCCCCCCGCGACCACAGCCGCGCCGAGGCCTTGCAGCACCCGTTCGAACAACGCCCGCCTCGTCACTGACATATTCGCCCTTTCCTCATGCCCACCTCACCTTCTACGTATGAGGATTTAACTCAATCGCTACCTGAACCGGGACCATGATCGATTGATGTACCGTGCACCCGTGCGCCACCTTCAGCAGCCGATCTTTCTGTTCAGGCGTCACACGGTGTGGAAGGCGAATCGCCAACTGAATCTGCCCGACACGATGGGGGCCTTCCGCCACTGTCCATTCGGCATCGACCTTCAACCCTTCCCGAGAGATGTCGTGCCGCGCGCAGAACTGCCCGACAAAATACCCCACACAGCTCGCCACCGATCCGACGAATAACTCTACCGGCGTCATCCCCGCGTCGGCCCCGCCTCCGTCCGCCGGTTGATCGGTGACGACTCGATGGCGATCGCTGAGAATGTCGTAGCGGGTTCCCCCTTGATAGGCCACGCTGAGCTTCATCTCAGGTCTCCCCGATCAGGCTTAGAAAGGCGCATCGGACGGTTTATCGCCCTTCGGCCAATCGCTGCCCCTGCCGGCAACGTCCGGTCGCGGTTGCGAATTGATGTAAGCTGCGACGTCGTAGGCTTCCTGATCCGACAGCGCCCACCCTCGAGTACGTGGCATATTCTGTTTGATGAACGAGGCGGCTACCGACACACGAGCCATATCCGAGCCGATAGTGTAGGACTGCGCGCCCCAGACCGGAGGGGCTGCCATGGTGCCTTGTCCATCCGCGCCGTGACAGAATGCGCAACGCGCGGTGAACACTTTCGCGCCGTTCGCAGGGTCGGGAGGCTTGGTCGATGACAAAGTCGGAACTCCGCGCCAGGCCATGCGGCTACCAGCCGGCACATCCTTCGACAGCCATTCGATGTACGCGACGATCGCTTGAAGCTTGTGACTGTCTTGCGGAATCGCCTTCCCGTTCAAATTACGCTCGAAACAGTCGTTGATACGGTCGGCCAGCGTCAGAACTTTCCCCGCCCGGGCCCGGTATTCCGGATAGGCCCGCGACAGCCCCACGAAGGAGGCCGAATTGGGATCGAGTCCCGCATCCAAGTGACAATTGGCGCAGGTCAGCCGGTTGCCGACGTAGGGAGCAGCGAATTGTTGCGTATGGACGACGAGTTCATATCCGAGGCGAATCTGTTCCCCGCGCTGCCCACCGGGAATGGAATCGGGCGAGGGATGGCTGAAGAGCGCGTCGAGCCTGGCAGAGTCAGATTGACTCACGGCCGATGGTGCGGCTCCGCGTGTGTCCTTCGACTCGACACAGCCTGCCGTCAACCCGACGATCACGATGACGCTGAACAAAACATGTCGCATACGTAGAGAGTCTCGCAAACTACATACCACGTCGACAGGAGGCCGTCTAAAAGAATTGGCTTTTGACGGGCATGTGTCGGGATGCTCCCTGATAACCTTGGCGATAAAAGCCACAGTCCTCCTCTGCTGCCTGCGGCATCGTGCTACAGCACTCTGGAGCCCGCACATTCGAGATGCTGGTTAGGGACAGATGTGAGGAAAAGGATTCGGGAAAGCATTCACCGGCGTCATCCTGATTCCCTCACGGCTTGAGCGAACGAATGTACGCCATCACGTCATTCAATTTTTCTTCATCGAAGGCTGCGGCATACCCGGTCATGGCGGTGCCGGGACGCCCTTCCTGAATCACCTTGCGCAATTGCGCATCCGTTTTCTCTTGAGTGGTTTTGGAGGTGAGGTCGGCCGGTGCCGGCGTGAGGTAGGCTGCCATCTCGCTATCGCCTTTTCCGGCAGGCCCATGGCAGTTCTGGCAACTCTCGAGATAGAGCTTTTTCCCCGTGGCCGGATTTCCTTTGCCGGACGCAGCCAGACTCATCGAAATCGATCCCAGCAGCACCCCCACAGTGCACAGCAACGTGCCCCAGATTCGCATACCCATTCTCCCCCTTCTGGTTGTGAGGAATTTCCTCATCAGGTGGCCCGTTTTAAACTCAGCATATACGTGGTCAAGTCATTCAACTGCTGATCGGTGAGCGGGAATTTCGGCATAAACGAGCCCGGCGATACGGATTGAGGGTCCCGGAAATGCTTCAAGTGCCACTCCCGATCAGGCCGCGTGTCTCCAACCGTCGACAGGTCCGGCGCCACCGCCCCTCCTTCGCCGTGAATCCGATGGCACCCGACGCAACCGAGCTGCGCATAGACGGCACGCCCCCGCGCCACAGCCGGATCTACCCTTGGTACCGCATAGAGATTCCTGATCGAAATGCCTAGCAGGCCGAACACGACGAGAAGGAACAGCAGGCCGCTCCCGAGCGCCACCGGACGACGGATAGGATTTCGTACCGGATTGCGGTCGATAAACGGCCAGAACAGCATGACCAGGATCACACAGAGCGGCAGAATCCAGGTCGCCAACGGTTCCAGCGGCCCGTGCACATACTTGAGCAATTCATAATAAAAGAGAAAGTACCATTCAGGCACCGGCACAAAACTCGTATCCGACGGGTTCGCCTTGTCGGTCAGGGGCAGCGGAATACTGAATGCCAATGCCGCGACAACCAGGAACACGCCGGCGATGACGACGGCGTCCATGTACACCTGCCGCGGAGCAAAGGTTTCAGCACCCAGTGAGGCCCGATCATCGGTCCAGGGTCCGGCGGGTCCGACTCGCCGCAGGACGAAGAGGTGCACCGCAATTCCCGTGATGAGCATCGCGGGCAGAAACAGCACATGAATGGCGAAGAATCGTGAGAGCGTCAGCGCCCCCAGAATCTCCCCGCCGCGCAGGATGCGAGAGGCTACATCGCCGATCAGCGGAACGGTGCCCACCATATTGATCCCGATCTGGGTCGCCCAGTAAGCCGTTTGATCCCACGGGAGAAGATAACCGGTGAAGGCGAAGGTCATCACGATGAGGAACAGGACCACCCCTACCATCCACATCACTTCACGCGGTGCTTTATACGCGCCATACAGAAACGTCTGGAGCATGTGAAGCCCGATGGCCACGACCATCGACGATGCGCCCCAATGGTGAAGGCCTCGCACCAACCAGCCGAGAGTCACGTCGGTTTCGATGAAGCGGACACTGTCGTAGGCATGGTCTGGGGTGGGCGCGTAATACAACGCGAGGAACATGCCCGTGGCGGCCTGGAGAACGAACAGGAACAGCGTCACCGAACCGAAGACATAAATCCAACTCGCTCCGCCCGGTATCGGCTCATCGAGCAACGTCCGCTGAACCGGTTTCAGATTCAGGCGAGCATCGAGCCAATCGTACAAACGAGAAGGCATTCAACTCCCAGTTGTGAGGCGCGAGGTAAACCTGTCGATGGCGCCACTTACCAGTTGTTCATATCTCGACACTGGTCGGCAGACCCGACTTGAAGTCCTTGTGCATGACGAGAAGCCGCCCTCCTTCGACTTTCGAAGGAAGCGTATCGAGTGGCCGCGGAGCTGGCCCTCCCAATACCTGGCCGTTCACGTCATACGAACTCCCATGACAGGGACAGAGAAATTTTTTGTCCGTTTCGTCCCAGCGGTAGCCGCACCCCAAATGCGTGCAGATCGGCGAGAACACTTTGATGTCGCCCTGCGCCTGCTTGACCGCCCACACCGCCTTGTGTGAGGTCGTCTCCAACCAGCCGTCCCGAATCGTGGTCACATGGTCCAATTGCTTGGGGTGACCGGAAGACAAGTCATCCACAGCGCCGACATCAACCCAGTCGCGACGGCGCCGATGAAAGGCCGGCGAGATCAGCGTGCTGAGCAACGGAATGGACAGCCCGACACCAACCAGCCCGGCCGCGGCTAGCGTAACCCACTGAAAAAACGTCCGTCGCGAACCGACCGGCGTGGAGAATCCGCCTTCTGGCTGCTGATCAGGCTGTTCTGCATGGCTCACCATCGCTTGCCCTCGCCCGCCCCATCTTCGGCACCGATCAGGCTTTCTTGCCAGCTCCGACCGAACAGGTGTTGATGCCAAACAGGCTCCAGAGCGGACAGAACCCTAAGGCTCCCGTCACCAGCGCAATCGTTCCCGCCGCCAAGGCGATCCCCATTCCCACCGGCGGAAGCGCCCCAAATACCCCGATGCCGATCAACAGAATGCCCAGCACAATTCGGACCGGTCGCTCAACTCCACCCACATTGCATGCCATAACGGCCTCCCTTGTTTGAAGCATCGACTGCGTATCAGAACCGTTCACCGCTTCTATTCAAGTAGAGTATCGCCGCACAAAAAGGATTCGTCGCAGCGGCACGTCTCATGGTGTCCCAAAACGATACATGTCGTGGCAGGTGGTGCAGCGAGCCGTCATGCTCGACAGGCGATTGAGAATGTGGACCGGAGATTCACCTTGCGCAATGGCGTCGGCGAGGTGGTCCATATCTTTGTGAATCGACATACCCATCTGTTTAAAGGCCAGGGGCAGTTTCAACATGATGGCCGGATTGACGTCCGCTGCCATCGCCATGCCGGCCGCACGGGCGGAGCTTTCAGCCGCCTTCAACGGTTGATCCCCTGCTCCCAGCACGGTGACCACCCCATGGATCGCCTTGAGCAAGCCGCGCATCTCCGCCAGCACCAGATCTCGCTCGGATGGCGCCAGGATGATTTCTGTGCGGCCGTCATCCCCCGGTCTCGTATGACCTTGCACGAGAAACGTCGACATGATGCCGATCGTGATCATCCACAGTGCCGCAATTCCCCAGCCAAAGATGCGCCAATTCATCAGATGAGAGGTTCCATTTCTAGGGACGTCCCCGGCCAGCCTCACTGCCCAGTTGCCGCAGATAGGCCGTCACATCACGCATTTCTTCTTCCGACAGGACAAACTTCCAGGCCCCCATCGCCGTGTCCCTTCGCCCATCATGAATCGTTTTTAGTAGCGTGGCATCCAACTTGGTTTGCGCGGCAGGAGCGGTGAGGTCGGCGACCGGCGGCGTGAAGGTCATCTCGCCCTTTCCTTTTCCGTCCACACCATGGCAACGGATGCACAGATTGGCGTAAAGCGTCTTTCCCTTGCCGACGTTCCCGGGGCCCGCATACACGGCAACCACAATCGCCGACAAGAGGATCAGCTGCGAGACAGCAATCACTCCGATTCGTAGGTGCATAGTGTGCCCCTTTTTGAGCGGCCCCATCGGAAAGACCCAAGCGCCACACAGGAGTAGATGCGATCCCCGTGCCAATCGAACCTGCACGAGGATCTCGGTCAACACTCTGGATAGAGATCGTTTATAGAGGCGGGGAAGACCGCAGCACGGGGGACTGGAGAGAATCACCCCATCCCACACCTCATCCTGGCGCAAGATGCCACAGCCGGAACGTCAGACGATCGTGGGCTCCAACGTGATACGGGTTTTCATCGAGTTGGAGATCAGGCAATTGGCTTCCGCCTTTTCAATCAGTTCCTTCGCTTTCGAGGCATCCCCTCCTGGCGAAAGCGTGATGTGTGGGCGCAGGGTGATCACCGTGACCTGAAACTTTCCCTCCACGAGTTCCAGACGACCTTCCGCTTCACAGTGATACGCGGTGAACGCCAGGCCGCCCCGTTCCGCAACAGCCAGAAATGTGGTCATGAGGCAGATGTTCGCCGCCGCCACATACAAATCCTCCGGTGACCAGATTCCTGCATGCCCCTTGAATTCAGGCGGTGTTGCCACCTGAATGTCCGGCTTACCCTCACTTGAAATCGTCCCTTTCTTTTGTTCCGTCCACTGAACCGCGGTTCGATACGTATACACCTTGCTGCGTACGTCCATTGATGCCTCCGAACTGTGCTGGGCGCATGATTGAAAAGGGTACGGCGAAATGCCTCGTCTCGTGCACGACGAACATCCGCTCTTCTTCAGTGACACTCTATCGGATGAGCAACTCTGATGCCTTCGCCACCACATACCTACAGGTGGTAATCGCCTGCGGCCTCAGGTTGGTACAGAACGTCCTTGATGCGCATGGTTCGCCTTCCCGCCGGGACAGGCCAATCGACCGTCGAGCCCACCCGGGAACCCAACAACGCCGTACCGATCGGCGCGAGGATCGATATTTTCCTTTCAGCGATGCTGGCCTCCGAAGGAAACACCAGCGTATAGACGTTTTCCATGCCGGTATCCACATCTTCGATCCGGACTTGTGAGTTCATCGTGACCACGTTAGACGGAATGGCGGAGGGGTCCACGACATCAGCGCGATCGAGCTCCTCTTCTAAACTATCCAGATGGTCCCGATCACGCCCGACGCTCGTGCGGGCCTTCAGCACGTCTCTGAGGCGAGACAGGTCCACGGCAGTCATGCAGATATTACGGGAATTCATGCGTCCTCTCCTTTGGTGACATGTCGCTCCAGCGCATTCGGCACCACCCGGCGATGGCCTGGATCGAATTTTCCTGTTTTTACGGTCAACACCGGGCAGGTCGCCCGGCGCAACACTGCCTCTGCGACGCTTCCACATCGGTCCGGAGAAATCCCTCTCCGCCCATGCGTCCCCATCACAATGAGGTCGGCATGTTGCCGCAAGGCGGAGGCCAGGATGGCATCGGAAGGCACGCCGCCGCAGAGAGCCACGTCAGCTTGAAGGTCGAAAGCCGTCACCACGTCTCGCAGGTCGATCAACTGCCGATTCCAATAGTCTCGCTTCGACGATTCCTCCTCAATCACACCGAGACCACAGTCCAGATCATACGAGGCCGGCTCCAGCACGTGCATCAGCGTCACGGTAGCGCCGACCCCCTTGGCCAGGTGAACGGCATATTCCACCGCATCCAGCGATGGCGTCGAAAAATCCAACGGCGCCAGAATATGCCGAATCAGCGCAGGCCGATCGGTCGGCGGCATTTCCACGGCATCCTGCCTCGATCCAGGCACGGCCAGCACCGGACAGGGCCCCTCATGAATCAATCGTTCCGCCGTCTTCCCGATCAGCCCATAGAGCACATTGGTGCGTCCCTGCGCGCCCAACACCATCAGATCGATATTCTGTTCTCTGGCGGCCTGATGAATATGCTCGCTGGGATTTCCCAGTAGCAGCCTGACTCTGGCTGGAGTGCCTCGGCGCGCTAACTCGTCCCGCACCTCTTCCAATTGTCGCGCAGCCGCGTCCCGCGAGCGACCCACTATGCCTAGAGATTCCGCATCCGCCTGCATCTCATGGGGCGCCTCGATGACATGCAAGACATCCAGCTTCGCATCGCAGGCGCCGGCGAGATGAACCGCATACTCTTGTGCACGGCTGGCATCGTCTGAAAAATCCGTGGCCAATAAGATGTGTTTCACGAATGGTGGTGTCGTCATGGCTTCTCCTTCACAAGTTGGACGATTGTTCCGGGCGGCCGGAGGTCCATCGGAGAGCGCCGGCCGAGAACTGAACCGGAGCGCGGGACTCATGCCATGGAGAGATGAACGTGAGGAACCCAGGTGTCGTTGACGCAAGACAAGTGCCACGTCTTGTTCATTCACCTCCGCCCGGAAGTCCGCGGTCGAGCCTCCATTTCCGGCTAGTGCCCCTGCCGCGATCCACACGCATTGTTGACATTTGCGGCAGCCGCTACCCACCGGTGGGGCGATACACCCCGCTGTGCCCGGAGCAGCGCCAATCGATCGGCCATACGTTCACATGGCCGCCATCTGTCATCCCTCTGCTGACCATCCATCAGCGCGGTGCGCCATCGCGATATCCAGCGTCTGCGCGGATTGCCGCTCCGCCACTGCAGCTCTGAGATGCGGCATGACCGAGGCTGTGTCCCGTCCCAGACGCGTGAGTGTCTTCATGATGCGCTCCGGATGATTCCAATCGCTCCACCATACTCCCTGCATCTCCATCACTGCGGCTACGCCTGGTACAGCAGTCAGGAGATCCCGTGAGAAACTTCGGACCGGCATGCGCGCGTAAATGTCGCGAAGGACTTGTGGTTCCCTCGGGGTATTGATCACCTCGCCCAGTCGCTCGAACAATCTCATCATCTCCGGCAGGACTCTCCGGCCGAGATTCCACCACGTCTCAACACTCGCTGCCATGATCCCTGTATGCCACAGCGCTCCCGAAGCATAGGCCAACCGCGCCAGGTCGGGCTCCGGCCTGTGCAAGAAGGTGTTGACCGCGCGGATCGAGCGAAGGCCCAGCCTGACCAGTTCATGACCGGATTTGATCCAGGCATACTCGCTGTCCGGTCCATCCGGTCGCGCGGCAAGCCCGACCAGGTTCGCCGGCAACTTTTCCGCCGCCCGGACGGCGTACAAAATCTCCGCGGGCAACCGCTCGTCCGGGCAGATGAATTGATTGGCCGGCGTAACCACCACCATCCCCGCCGGATCCCGCGCACGAATATAGGTCAGGGGCAGAAACAATCCGGCTGCCGTGCCGGCGTTGCGGGGTTGCACCAGGACCATGCCAGGATGTCGCTGACCGATCTGCGCCCAGGCTTCTTGGTGACCTCGTCCGACCACCACGAGCGTGCGCGCAGGACTCGTGACGTAGCGCATGCGGTCGAGCGTATGTTGAAACAGAGACCTGGTTCCAACATATCGACAGTAGTGATTCGGCATCGTCCGACCCAACCAGCGCTTCACGACCGGCTGCATGCGGACTCCGTCTCCCCCCGCGAGGATGATCGCCCACCGCCGTCCGGGATGATCTCCTTCTTCTCTCACGACGCCTCCTCCCGGTGTCTTACTCGGATAAGTCGAGCAGGGACAGGCCCCAGAAAACCATGAGTCCCATCGCGCCCATCACCAAGACCATGAGCAACATCACCGGCGCCAAGGAAATGACCTGCTTCATCGCATCGCCCTTTCGTTCTGTCATGCCGCGCGGCATGACACCCATGCCATTCCGTCACCACACTCTACCGGCGCGAGATGAAGTGCCGATGAGTAGGGCATGAAGAATTCTTCATGCTGAACGACATGCGGCTGGAAGGAATGACAACGAAAAGAGGATAGGCAAGACTAGGAAGAACGACGAGCTGCCGGACGAATCATTATGCCTGGATAGCGGGGAAGGTCAGCATGAACACTGACCCTTTCCCTACTTCACTCTCCACGGTGATGGCGCCATGATGCGCATCCATAATTTCTTTCACAATCGGGAGGCCGAGGCCGTGCCCGCCCGAATCCCTGGCGCGCGCCGGGTCGGTCCGGTAAAACGGCTCGAACAGATGGGGCAAATGCTCGCGGGCAATCCCTTGCCCCGTATCTCGCACAGCCACACGCACCTGCGCCTGTGCGCTGCTCAGGCGTACCGCCACGCGTCCTCCGGGATCCGTGTACCGCAGCGCGTTATCCAGCAAATTGATGAAGACTTGCTTGAGCCGCTCGGCATCTCCCAGCACCGGTTGCACTGGCTCCTCCTCCAGCACCAAGGTGAGACGCCGATCCTCCGCCACCGGCGTGAGGTCATCGATCAATTCTTTGAGCAGCGGCTGAAGCGGCAGCACCGACAACTCCACCGGCGGCCGTTCCCCGGCAAACCGTGCCAGCGTCAGGAGCGAACGGGTCAGGACGATGAGCCGCTGCACTTGTTCAAGGTTCGAGACCAGGACGTCGCGATAGTCGTCGGCCGACCGGGCACGCTGTAGGGCAACTTCCAAGTTGCCCTGCATGACGGTCAGCGGAGTTTTCATTTCATGTGCGGCATAGTCGGTAAATCGCCGCTGGCTTTCAGAGGCTCGCTGCAACCGATCCAGCATCGCATTAAACGCTTGGGCCAGCCGTTCGAATTCTTGAAACGGTGCATTGAGATTTGCCCGCGAGCGCAGGGCTGACTCGGAGATGCCTTCGGCGGTGCGACTCAACGCTTCCACCGGGTGCAGTACCTTCCTGGCCAACCACCCGCTACCAAACCAGGAGGTCGCCAGGACAGCAACGGATCCGAGCATGAGCAGCCCCATGAGACTGCGATGGGTTCGGCGGAAAAACGCCAGAGACTCTTCGGCTTGCAGCAGGTATCGCACTTCATCCTGCTGCCGGATCGGCACAAACACCTGCCGCACCGAGGCTCCCGATTCCATCTCGAGCGTCTCATACACCACTTCGCCCCGTTTGCCTCGCGCCAGCACCGTCTCGTCTACCGACGGCCTTGGCACCACGCCGCTCCCCTGCCAGACGACCGTGCCATCGAGGGCCAGGATATGAACGGAATGCGACACTTCCCGGAGTTCTTTCATCCGGTCGTCGGCGACCTGCGCGCCCCGCGGCACCACGATTTCATGGTCCGATCGTTTCAGCAGTTCCGGTCGTTGCTCGATCAGCTCGGCCAATGTATCCGCGAAGCCGAACAAACGGCCGTCCACATATTGCTGCAGCAGACTATGAAAGCCTGTGTAGACGACTACGTTGAATCCGCCCAGCAGGGCCGCGATCATGGCGACCGTATACAGCCGGAACTGGGTGCGAAAGCTGCTCACTCACTCGCCTCCAGCTTATAGCCCACCCCGCGCACCGTGGCGATCAAGGGGAAAGAAAAATCCCGGTCGATCTTCACGCGCAAGGAACGGATATAGACATCCACCACGTTTGTCATCGGATCATAGTTCAATCCCCACACCCGCTCCAGAATTGCCGTGCGGGTCAGCACGATATCGCGGTTCCGCAGAAGAAATTCCAACAGGGAGAATTCTTTGCTCGTGAGCGTGATTTCCTTTCCGCCCCGCCACACCCGCCGGGAAGCCGGGTCCATTTCCAGATCCTTCGCCTTTAGGCGGCTGCCGACGTGTGGCCCGCCTCGGCGCAGCAGTGCTCTGATGCGCGCGACGAGTTCTGTAAACGCAAAGGGCTTGGTCAAATAATCATCTGCCCCGGCGTCGAGGCCGGCGACCTTGTCCTCCACTGAATCGCGCGCGGTGAGGAGCAGGATCGGAGAACGATTCCCGCGTTCACGAAGACGCCGGCACAGGGTCAATCCGTCCACCTTGGGCAGCATCACGTCCACGATCAGGAGATCGTAACTCTCGTCCACGGCCAGCATGAGTCCGGTTTCGCCGTCGGCGACCATCTCCACCGTATGGCGCTCCTCCTCCAATCCTTTACGCAGAAATTGCGCCAGATCCGCATCGTCTTCGATGACCAGAATTCGCATACATACCTCGTTTCACTGGCGACCGTGAGGACTGAACAAGGGGGCCATCGTCCGTGGGATAGCGCCATCATAGCAGGGACAGCGCAGGGGTTTCCTTCCATGAAGACTTCTTCATGTGGTCTTCATCTCTGACTCATGTAGGAATGCGAGAAAAGAACAGCGGGAAG
>ERZ724507.1070-NODE-1070-length-12013-cov-4.765596_pt1 | contig 12013 bp, 14 predicted proteins | sample MGYA00376040_ERZ724507 | MGnify/ENA primary metagenome ERZ724507 (study PRJEB28724, sample SAMN07190883) | activated sludge metagenome | isolation source: activated sludge of sewage treatment plant in Hong Hong | place: Hong Kong | collected 2016-03-17 ...
CCTGCTGGCAGTACGATTGCCATGAGGAGAACTCTGTGACGGCATGACGCTGATCTTCCGATTGGGCTGACCCTCAGCGCTGCACGGGACTCAGTAAACGAACGGACCTGCCGGTGAATGGGATAGACAACTCGATGAGTCTCTCCAGGAAAACGATTCACGACAGTACCGGCCTGCTTGGAGAGTTGCTGGCGCAGTATCACCCCCGGAATTTTGATATCCGTTTGTGGGACGGGACAATCTGGCCTGCCGATCCCGGCGTGACTCCCGAATTCACCTTCATCCTCCGCACCCCAACCGTCCTGAGGGACATGCTATGGAAGGCCAGCGAGCTCGCGCTAGCCGAGGCGTTTATCTCTGGTGATCTGGAGATCGACGGAGATCTTGAACAAGCCATTCCTCTTGCGGAATACCTCTCGCGTCATCCCGTGACGTGGGGGAGTTGGCTGCGATTGGGGTTCAAATCATTACGTTGGCCATCGAACCCCTCCTTCACCACGAATGGCCTGGCCGCACACGTCACCGGGTCCAACCATTCACTCCTTCGAGATAAACAAGCCATCGCGTATCATTACGATCATCCCCCGGAATTTTATGCCGGGTGGTTGGATCCGCAGATGGTGTATTCATGCGCCTACTTCTCTTTCACCGACGATCTCGATGCCGCGCAGGTACACAAACTCGATTATCTCTGCAGAAAGCTCCGTCTCCGCCGTGGCGAGCGGCTGCTCGATGTCGGGTGCGGCTGGGGCGCACTGATCGTTCACGCTGCCCGATACTACGGGGTCCAGGCCTGCGGCATTACTTTGAGCGAGAAGCAGGCTGAATTTGCAGAGGCCTGCATTCAACAACATGGACTCATGGATCGCTGTCAGGTCGAACTCCGCGACTATCGACAGCTGAGCACTCCCGATCGCTATGACAAGATTGTCAGCGTCGGTATGGTCGAACATGTGGGAGCCACTCACCTCTCAGGCTATTTTCGCCATATCTGGAACTTGCTGAAGCCGGGCGGAACCTTTCTCAATCATGGGATCGGGATTCGGCATGGGGAACGCTGCGCATTCGGGCCATTCGTGAATACCTATGTCTTCCCCGATGCGGAATTGACCACCATCTCGACTACCACCGGATTCGCTGAAACCGCCGGCTTTGAAGTGAGAGATGTGGAGTGTTTACGAGAGCATTACGTCCTGACGCTTCGACAGTGGAGACAGCGCCTGGAGAAGAACGTGACGCCCGGATCGTCCAGCATGGATCAATCCACATGGAGACTGTGGCGCCTGTATCTCGCCAGCGCCGCCCATGGCTTTGCCACAGGCAAGCTCAACCTCTATCAAACCTTGCTGTCGAAAACGCAGGAGGGATCGGCTGGCCTGCCTTTAACGCGGGATGACTGGTATGAGGCCCATTCCTCGATTGATTCGCGCCTGTCGGGAAGACTGCGTTAGTCCCGCCCTTTGAATAAGAATTCTTTCTTCCCTCCTCACATTGTTGTTCTTGAGAAGAACACCGCGTAGCTCGAATGCGCAAAATACTTGCTGCGTCCAGGCAGGACCGCTAGCCTGACCTTACAACACCAACACGCGGCTGATTGGGTTGGTTTGGAGAGGAAAGTCATGAAACGGGATACCTGGCTTGTCGTGACGGCGGTGACTGGCGGAATCGTCGTGTGGTTGTTGGTCTCGGCCTTCGCTCACAAGAGAGAGGCGTGGGATTCCGATCTGTATTTCACGCTGGGCCTGCCCGCGGTCTGCCTGCTGTCTGCCCTGCTTGGCTACCTTGAACCGAACAAGGCCTGGCGCTGGGGAGCGGCGCCTCTTGTCGGGCAGGCGCTTGTGATGCTGCTGACTCAAGGCCCGGGTACTGTGTTGCCGCTCGGAATCATGATGTTCGGCGTCCTTGCCCTACCGTCGATCGTCACCGCAAAGATGGGAGCCTATGCGGCCAAGAGAAGCCCGCACGGATCAACCGCTAGACAGAACCATTGAGCCGATCACCCTGCCGACTCCTGGTCATCGTTTCTTTCCAGTTCGCGCCGCAATGCGTGACTCAGCCGATACCCAGCCGGCATCGAAGGGATGGCCGGCTGTATCCAGATCAATGACCAGCGGAGCATGATCCGAAGGCAACGGCTTTCCCTTCCGCGCCTCGCGATCGATCTCTGACCAAATGACACGATCTCTCAGCGGAGTGCTGACGAGCAGATGATCGATGCGCATGCCGATGTTCTTATGGAAATTGCCGGCGCGGTAGTCCCACCACGTGTACCGCCCCGGTTCCGGGTGGTGGCATCGGTACGCATCGACGAATCCTTCGCTTACGATGCGGTCGAGAGCGCGCCGCTCACGTGGGGACACGTGCGTGCCGCCATGGCAGGCGGCCGGGTCCCAGACGTCGATGTCCTGAGGCGCCACGTTGAAATCGCCCCCGATGACGCAGGCTTTCTGCGGTGTCCCCGTCTGCTTGAGCCAACGCGCCAGCTTGTCGAACCAGACCAGCTTGGCCTCATAAAACGCCGAATCAACCTCTCGGCCATTCGGTGCATACAAGCAGATGATGTGCAGCCCACCGCAATCGGCAGCCAACATCCTGGCTTCGGCCAGTGGCTCGTCATCACCCGTGTCAGTCGAACGTGCCGGCTGCAACGGCTCGCCGAAATTGCTGATGACGCCGCTGATGCCACAGCGGCTGGCGATCGCGACGCCGTTCCATCGGCCTTCACCGTGGTGCGCCAGCGCGTATCCCGCCTGTGCGAACGCGTCGACCGGCGCATCGGCATCCGCCAGCTTCGTTTCCTGCATCAGCAACACGTCTGGCTTGGCGCGATCCAGCCACCACAGGACCTTCTCGAGACGCGCCTTCAGGGAGTTGACGTTCCACGTCGCAATCCGCATCCCTTACAGTACCCTATTTCAATGGACGCGTGCCGAAGAAACGGTCGGTGGGCAGGTGGTCACTGTAGGCTGACGACAATCCCTTCGTCGGGACCGAGAAGAAAATGGTCTGCCGTCCAGGGCCCTTCGGCTCTCTGGGGGTCGGTGGAAAGCATCAGCGTGCCGTGACGTTCAAGATTGGAAGGGCCCGCCGGCAGTGAGATCTTCTGCGTGTGGGCGCTGAAGTTGACGGCAATAAACAGAGCTTCTCGCTGGCCATCCACGAGGCTCTCTCGTGTGAAGAACAGGCATTCCGGTGGAACTCCATCGATAGGATGATAGGTTCCGACAGTGAGGGCGTTCGATCCTTTCTTCATCCGGATAAGCCGTTTGTACAGGGACAAGATCGAACCAGGATCGCGTTGCTCCCCAGCCACATTCGTCTGCCGCCATGCGTGTGAAAGTGGCAACCAGGGTCTGCCGGTCGTGAAACCGGCTTGAGGGCTGTCGTCCCAGGGCATGGGAGTTCGCGCGGGATCGCGTCCCGTTTTCCACGGCCAATAGCGGATGGTGTAAGGATCGTGCAGGTCCGCTCGCCTGAGCCTGCCGTCACGAAGACCCAATTCTTCTCCGTAATAGACGAATGGCGTACCGCGAAGCGTGAACAATAGCAGGGCTGTCGCCCTGGCTCGCCGGATAGCCTCGCCGCCCGCGCCGTACCGATCGATGTGCCGCGACTGGTCATGGTTGCTGAACACCACCGGAGGCCAGCCACCCTGTGGGACCGCGCGATCGCTGTCCAGGATGAGCCGGCGAAAGGTCTCCGGATGCCAGTTGGACCGCAGCAAGCGAAAGTCGAACACCTCGTGCAGTTCGTTCGATCCATTCCCATAAAATGCCGCAGGGCCTCCAGGAGTATCCGAGGACGTCTCCCCGACCAGCAGAATATCCTCGCGATCCTTGAGTGAGGACCGGAGTGCCCGCAGCGCCTCGTGGGTATGCAGCTGGTCACGGTCGTAGCGATGGATTTGTCGATAATAGCTGCGCCAAGCCAGACGGCGCGGATTGTCCGGCCAGCTGGTGTCTTTCCCCAACCAATTGATCGCATCCAACCGGAAGCCGTCGACCCCGCGGTCGAGCCAGAACCGGACGACACCGAAGACCGCGTCGCGGACGGCAGGGTTGGCCCAGTTCAGGTCCGGCTGCTCCGGCAAAAACGAATGTAAGTAGTACTGGCCGGTGTGCGGATCATGCGTCCATGCCGATCCACCGAACCGCGCAGCCCAATTATTGGGAGGACGCCGGCCGGATTTGCCGTCGGCCCAGTAGTACCAGTCGCGTTTCGCGGAGGTTCGGGACGAACGCGATTCGATGAACCAAGGATGTTGGCTCGACGTGTGGTTCAGGACCAGATCCATGACGACTCGTATGCCCCGGCGGTGAGCTTCCGAGACGAGGCGGTCGAAGTCTTCCAGCGTGCCGAAGCGCGGATCGATATCGCAGTAGTCACTGACGTCATAACCGAAGTCATGCATGGGCGAAGGATAAATCGGAGACAGCCAGATGGCGTCGACGCCGAGCGAGTCGGGCGACCCGTTGAGATAGTCGAGCCGGCTGATGATGCCCGGAAGATCGCCGATTCCATCCCCGTTCGAATCCTGAAAGGACCAGGGATAGATCTGATAGACGATGGCCGATTGCCACCAGGGAGTGTTGGGCTGCAGGAGGGTCATGATCTGCCTTCGACCCTACCTCAGGTTGCCCCGAGGTACAAGCAGAGGGCGAAAATTGCAACGACAGGACCAAGACGGAAGCCGCGCGGCCACGAAGGCCACGGGAAATGTCACCGGAAGCTCGCGAGATCCGGCAGCCACTTAGCTTCCCAGCAATACGCCTCTCGCTGAGACAATGACAGTGACACTCAGCCGACATGCGCTGAAGAAACGCTGTGCGTTCAACAGAGTACCCGTGATGAAACCAGAACCGCCGAGTGATGGCGTAGGTCGTCACCGCCGTTGGAGCATCGACTCCGGAAATCGTCCCCCGATCTACCTTTTGCTTCCTCTTCGCACCAGTTCCTTTTTCCCGCGTGGCAGATGAAAGTTACACATCAAGCGGCTGAAGAAGTCTGCGCCTTCCAGCCGAGCGAGCTCAGCCGGGACCGCCACTTCCTTCAACGACTGTCCCTTCATCGGCTCGATCTGAATATGCACCGGTTTGCCCTTATGATCTTTTCCGGGAGTCAGTAGGCCTCCCCCCACGATCGCCCCCTTTTTGTTCGTCAGCACATGCATGGTCCGCTTTGCTTTCACGTATGGCCTCCTTTGGAACGCGTTAGACGTTTCCGCCACCCTGAATCGTAAAATGCGCCAGTTCCTCGCCGATGTTGGTCACGGTCACGGAATAGACGGTTGGACTCGGTGAGCCCGGATGCACGCGAATGGGCTTTTTCTCCTTGGTGTGCTCGCTGACCATGAGCCGCACCGGGTTGATCCCCACGCCGTCAGCCATGATCCACTGGGCGCCGAAATCGTGTCCGCCCCATTCCACTTCATTGATCAAGCCCCCGAGGGCAAGATGGATGCGGGTGGATTCCCCGGGCGCCAGCCAGAAATCGCCTACTTGATTGAATGCCATAACAGGCCTCCCTTAAAAAGTTCGGGCGCATTATAGCGAACGAGCACGCGCGATGTAATCCAGTCATCCGCGATTCAACAGTGGAATTCTTTCCAGCGGGAACTCACAATATTGCCGAGAAAGGGTCAACCCGGGCAGACGATGACGACGATCGATCCCACCAGACATGAATGGGCGAGGTTTGAGCGCCTCATTGTCTTCGACGGCATCTGCAATTGGTGCAATGCCTGGGTTAATTTCACGATGGCTCGTGACCGTGGGCGCTTTCACTTCGCGACGTTGCAATCGGCGAAGGGGCAGGAACTGCTCACGCTGTTGGGATTGCCTGTCCAGGATTTCGAGACGTTTCTCCTGCTGGAGCGGGGTCAGGTGTTCACCAAATCGACCGCCGCTTTGAGAATCGCCAGAACGCTGTCTGGCTGGTGGCCGTTGCTGTATGGCTTTATTCTTATACCCCGCGGACTGCGAGATATTCTCTACAACTACGTCGCACGCCATCGCTACCGGCTTATGGGGAAGGCTGATACCTGCCGCATCCCCAGCGCGACAGACCGGGACCGTTTCGTCTAACCCGATCGCCCAGCGATTTTTCTGAGTGCGGTCCCCTTGTGCATCGCCAGATGGCCTGTTTTGTCGCTTTTCACGAGATATTGCGGCTGCTCCTTGGAGGCTCGGGCGATATACGACTTGAACTTCATGGGAGCCGTGATCCTTTTCTGAATTGTCCCTCGAATACGCCCCGCTTCCGAATTCCAACTCACATGATCGCCCACTTTAAAATTTTGATCCATGGCAACTCCTCCGGCTGGCGTGAGTACGCATTGTGCCCCCTCGTTACGCATCCCCATACTGGGATGGTGCCCAGGTACGCCTCTCGCCAGCACGCCCGGTATAATGAGCCAGTTGCTTTGAACCCAGGAGGGGTCTCGACATGGATATCGTGTCGCACGGTCTGTGGGGAGCGTTGGCGTTTGGTCGAAGAAGTCGCACGAGCTTCTGGCTGGCGTTCGGAATCGGCCTGGCGCCGGACCTGTTTTCGTTCGGCGTCTTGTGGGCAGCTGCGACGCTTGGCCTGTCGCCGAAGCCTGATTTCAGCCACGGCACGCCACCGGAGTCCACCATTCCGCCCTACGTGCATCATCTGTACGATGTCACACATAGCTTCGTCGTCTTCCTCGCCGTCTTTGCCCTGTTGTGGCTTGTCATGAAACGACCGGTGTGGGAGCTTGGTGCCTGGGGTTTACATGTCTTAGTCGACATCCCGACCCATTCGTTTGCGTTTTTTCCAACCCCCATTTTCTGGCCTCTCTCCGATTGGAAATTCGATGGGTGGCAATGGAGCCAGCCGGCCATTCTCATCCCGAACTTCACAGTGCTGTTGTTGCTCTACGGTTGGTTTCTGTTCCAACAGGCACGGCCGATTCTCAGGCCCGAACGGGCGCGTGACTGACGGTCCGTCCCCTACGAAGCGGGCACCCGCAGGCCCTCTGGACCAGCACGAGCTACCGCCGTACACTGATGTTGTTCAGCCATCTGGATAGGTGAGAGGAAGGAGTGAACTTATGGCCAATAGAAAACGCGAGCCGGTGCCGACGCCCCAGTCCATCGCGTCGTATGTGAAGCGGCATGCCCCGCGAGTGAAACAAAGCCAGCGGCGGCATCATGCCACCACTGAGACGATCCGCGAGGCGGACCATCAAGGACACCACATCGTGGTGAAGACCCGGTACGAGATTTCCGTCGACGGCCGCAAGGTGCTCGGTCACCTTGGCGTCTCCAACGACGGGCACGTTCATTATCACCCCATCCCGAATTTGTCGTTCGCCTCCGCGCTGGACATGGTGAAAGCCATCATCGATGTGTTCCCCCACCAGTTCGAGGCGAAGAAACGTCCGCACAAGGGACCGGGACGCATTCGCCACACGAACCGCACACACCACTGAGGTGAACTCATGGCCGTGACCAGACGCAACATTCTCACCAATGCCAACGTTCGTGCGCAGTACGCCCGCGGGGTGAACCTCTTGAAACGTGAGTTCACGGGTCCGACGACCAGCAGTCTCGGTATCCCCGGTCCCGCTCGACAGATCAGCACCTATGATTTATTCGTCGTCTGGCACCATACGGCCATGTCGACTATGACGCCCCCGTCACAGGGAGACCGCAATGCCGCCCATCGCGGCCCTGTGTTCTTCCCCTGGCACCGGTTCATGTTGATCGAGCTGGAACGAAATCTCCAACGAGTGCTCGGCGATGATACGTTCGGACTTCCCTACTGGGATTGGGCCGCGGATGGATCCAGGACACCGGGTCAGCAGCGACAATCTGCGCTTTGGCGGGCATCGGGTGTCGGCGGAACAGGCTCACCGGTTCGGACCGGTCCCTTTCGCTTTGTCGCCGACGATCCTGACAGCTTTCGCATTCGGGTCGAGGCTGATGCAAACGGCCGACTGATCCAGAGCAATCGCGGCTTGCGGCGGGATCTGGGGGTGAATATCGCGACCCTCCCCACTCGCACTGATACGGCCGGCGCCCTTGCGCTCACTCCCTACGATCAACCCAACTGGGATACAACATCGGCCGGCTTTCGGAATCGAGCCGAAGGCTGGGCAGCGCCTGACGCACCGGCGCTGCATAACCGCGTGCACGTGTGGGTCGGCGGAGATATGTTGCCGTCCAGTTCCCCCAACGATCCCGTCTTCTATCTGAATCATTGCAATGAAGACCGCCTGTGGGAAGCCTGGATGGCCCGGCATACTCGCATCTACGTTCCGACGCAATCCGCGCCTGCCAGTCTCCGCGGACACCGCCTCAACGACCAGATGCTGGCATTCGTCTCTGCAGCAATGAGACCCGCTGACGTGCTCGACGTGGGAAGCATCTACGTCTACGATTCCCTGGCCGTATGAGGGGAAGGCCTCTTTCGAGAACCCAGGGAGAGCCACATCTTCCCAATGGGGCCAGCAGCCCTCAGTCACTCACACGCCTGATCGAATTGCCAGGAGCCATGGACCGGTGCCATGCAACCGGCTACAATGCGCCGGTTTCTTCGGGTCGCTCTTCCTTTTATCTCGGAGTTCATCCATGGCAGCGAGCCAGACCTATACCGTCACCGTTCTGCTGGACGTCAACGAAACCCAAGACGTCGACGATCGGGCGGAAAGTCGCAGTTATCTCGTCGCGGATCACACATCAGGCCAGGCCGTGATCATTGACGCCGTCCTGGAGAACATCGAACGCGATGTCCGGATCCTGAAGGAACTGGGCCTGACGCTGGCCTATGCGATCGAAACCCATGTGCATGCCGACCACATCACCGCCGCGTCGCTCCTCAAGGATCGCACGGGCGCGCAAATTGTCTACGGTGGTGGCGCAGCTGAAACTGTCATGGGAGCCGATCTGTTTCTTTCTGACGGACAGACACTCCGGTTCGGCGGAAGTGCCTTGACGGCGCTGGCGACGCCAGGACACACAGACGGGTGCACCAGTTATCTCTTGCCGGGTGCGGTTTTTACGGGCGATGCGCTGTTCATTCGAGGGAATGGTCGAACGGATCTCCAAGGGGGATCCGCGGCCACGCTGTTCGACTCGGTTCGCGAGAAACTGTTCGCACTGCCGGACGACACCATCGTCTATCCAGGCCACGACTATCAAGGCCGGGTCTCTTCCACCATCGGCGAAGAAAAACGCTTCAATGAACGGCTCAATCTCTCGATCGACAAAGACACGTTCATCGAGCTGATGAACAGGCGGAAACAACCAAGGCCCGCGAAGATCGACATTGCCGTTCCGGCGAATCTGCGGGCCGGTCGCATGGCACGATGAGCACGAGCCGCGTGGTCGTCGGCGCGCGTACCCACGCAGACAACGGACGAGCGCCCGTCTTGACTGAGAGAGCCCAACCGAAGAGAGTGAGGATGCATGCGCCCTGACTGTACTTCTCTCCCGAAACCTGTTGCTTCCATTCTGCTTGCGGCTCTGGCCTGGAGCCTCAGCTCCTGCGCGTCATCACTAGACATGTCACACGAACAGATCGCGGCACCGGGTCCTGAATGGGGAATCGTTATCGGGTCGGTGCTGGTCAGGCAAGAACAGAAAGGCTCCGGAGCCGACACGGCGGTACGCGATCAGTCCACGATGTTTGAGGTTGAAGTGGTGCAGGTTCAGCCTGGTGATCCTAATGGGGAAAGTCCCTATGCAGCCCGATATCACGTGGACGCCACGGCGGGCCTGGACCGGCCGTTTCTGGCCCGGTTGCGACCCGGACGGTATCTGATCAAGAATTTTTATCGCACGGGCATGGCCGGCACGGGAGGCGACCTCAATCTCGTCTTCGAAAGCCAATCAGGCCGCGTGGTCTATATCGGGCAATTGCTTGTCGAGGTGCCACCGCAGCTGACTCACGGGAAAGATTACCGCTTTTCGGTGCACGACACCCACGACATCACCCTCTCCCAACTTGCTCCGCACCATCGCGATCTGACACAACAGGCCACCACGGTCCCCATGCAGATTCGCGAGAAAGACAGCCACTGAGATATCTGAGCCCACCACACAGCATCTAGAACGCCTGCCGGCACAGCCTGCAGACTTCCTGCTCTTTCAAATCTCCTTCATTTCCTTGTACATTCAGGGTCCCACGCCTACACTTTCACCTATGGAATACCTAGAGTCTTCTCAGACAGACCACTGCATGACGAGGCTTTCGTTCGAAAGAAAGTTGGAGCTATGTCGCACAACCTGAAACTGTCCCTCTGTCTGAACCTGATTCTGCTCGGTTTCATCCTTACCGGCTACGTCGGTCCCAGCGTGAAGACGACATTCATGCCGGATGTCGAAGCGCCGGTGATCGGGAATCACACCAGGATTCATCCCCTCGGCATTGTCATCGGATCCGTCACCCTCGGCGATCGCGTGTTTGTCGCGCCCGCCGCGTCGGTGCGCGGTGATGAGGGGCGGCACATCCACATCGGAAACGAGAGCAATGTGCAGGACGGCGTCGTGGTTCACGGCCTCGAGACCTTCGAAGGCGACCATGAACTTCCGGAGAACGAAGTCGAAGTCGACGGCATGAAGTATTCCGTCTACATCGGCAACCGTGTGTCTCTTGCGCATCAGTCGCAAGTGCATGGTCCCGCTCGAGTCGGCAATGATACCTTCATCGGCATGCAGGCGTTGGTGTTCCGTGCGGAGGTGGGAGATCGTGTCGTCGTCGAACCGGGTGCCAAAATTATCGGGGTGAAGGTGCCTTCAGGACGGTACGTGCCGGCGCTCTCGGTTGTGACGACCCAGGATGTCGCGGATAACCTGCCACTGATCACGGAGCGCTATCCCTATCGCAACCTGAATGACGGCGTGGTCCGCGTCAATGTCCAATTGGCAGAAGCCAGGCAACCGCAGCCCATTGCTCGCTAGGAAGGGACGCGGCGCGCGGCGCCGTGAATTGAGCATCAGATCAATTCAACGGTCATCCCGTCGACTATTCGATCACGCTGAACTCGTAACGGGAGCCGCTCAACGCCGCCAGTAGCTCCGACGCATGTTCGCGGCCACGTGTTTCCATGGTCACGTCCAACGCCGCCTCGTTCAGTCCGACACCATAATGGGCACGGTTGTACGATGTCTCCACGATATTCGCGCTGGCCTTGGCGATTACGGAGGTGAGTCCTTCAAGCGAACCGGGATAGTCCGGCAGCAGCACGCGCAGCCGCAACCGCCTTCCATCCCGGACCATCCCTCGCTCGATGATGCGGGCCAGCAGATTCACATCCAGATTCCCGCCGGACACGAGCACCGCGATGTTTTTGCCACGGTGCCCCGTATTACCCTGTAACAATGCCGCCAACGCCACCGCCCCTGCCCCCTCTGCGACGGTCTTTTCTCCTTCGAGCAGCGTGAGGATTGCCGCGGCGATCTCATCTTCATCGACGGTGACCATCTGGTCGACGTAGCGTTGCACCAACGGCAGCGTCCGGGAGCCGGCCGTTCTCACCGCGATCCCGTCCGCCAGGGTCGGGCTGGCCGGGAGTTCGACCGGAATGCTGCTCCCCAGCGCGGCCTTCATCGAGGGAAGACGAGCTGTTTGCACGCCCACTACTTCCACGTTGCCCGCCCGTTCCTTGACCGCGCAGCCGACGCCCCCGATCAGCCCTCCGCCTCCTACCGGCACCACGATCACATCCAAGGTTGGATTCTGCCGCAACAGTTCCAAGCCCAGCGTCCCCTGTCCGGCGATCACCTCGTCGTCATCGAAGGGATGGATGAAGGTGGCGTGCCGCTCCTCACTTCGCTCCATCGCCGCCCGGCACGCCTCGTCGTAATTCTCTCCGTGCAGCACGACATCCGCGCCATGATTCCGTGTCGCCGAGAGTTTCACCAGGGGCGTCGACCGCGGCATCCAAATCTGGACAGGAATGTTTCGTTGCACCGCGTGATAGGCCACGCCCTGCGCGTGATTGCCGGCCGACATGGCGATGACGCCGCGCTTGGCTTCCTCCGGC
>ERZ724507.1072-NODE-1072-length-11995-cov-5.573283_pt1 | contig 11995 bp, 25 predicted proteins | sample MGYA00376040_ERZ724507 | MGnify/ENA primary metagenome ERZ724507 (study PRJEB28724, sample SAMN07190883) | activated sludge metagenome | isolation source: activated sludge of sewage treatment plant in Hong Hong | place: Hong Kong | collected 2016-03-17 ...
CACGACAACGCATTGCCCTGGCGGTCGGTGATGGTGATGATCGTATTGTTGAACGACGCGTGTACGTGGGCAATGCCCTCGGCGACGTTCTTCTTGACCTTCTTGCGAACTTTGGTAGCGGTCTTGGCCATGAATTATCGGTTCCGGTTTACTTCTTGCCCATGGAAATCGCCTTGCGCGGTCCCTTGCGCGTGCGGGCGTTGGTGCGGGTACGCTGGCCGCGCACCGGCAGGCCGCGACGGTGGCGCACGCCGCGGTAGCAGCCGAGGTCCATCAGCCGCTTGATGTTCATCGTCGTCTCACGGCGCAGGTCGCCCTCGACCGTGAACTTGGCGACTTCCTCGCGCAAGCGGTCCATCTCGCTGTCCGTGAGTTCCTTGATCTTGGTCGAGCGCTTGACACCCACCGAGTCGCAGATCTTGCGCGCGCGCGAACGGCCGATGCCGTAGATCGCCGTCAGCGCGATTTCCGCGTGCTGGTGATTGGGAATATTGACGCCTGCTATACGAGCCATGTGCTTGCCTGTTCCTTGCCGCTTGGGCGGCGAGTTTGTTTAGCCGAAAATGCGGAACCGTAGATTATATCCGACGGCTCTCGCTCCATCAACCTTGACGCTGCTTGTGGCGCGGGTCCGTGCAAATGACCCTCACCACGCCATTGCGGCGGATGATCTTGCACTTGCGGCAGATACGCTTGACCGAGGCCAGAACTTTCATTTTTGGTTCTCCGGATGTGAGACCGACTACTTCGCGCGGAACACGATGCGACCCTTGGTCAGGTCGTAGGGTGTCAGCTGCACGGTGACCTTGTCGCCGGGAAGGATGCGGATGTAGTGCATGCGCATCTTCCCCGAGATGTGGCCGAGTACAACGTGCCCGTTCTCCAACTTGATGCGGAACGTGGCGTTCGGGAGGTTTTCAAGCACCTCCCCCTGCATTTCAATGACGTCTTCCTTGGCCATGACCTCAACGCGCCGGGAAGCCGGCTCCCTTGAAGTTGGCCTTCTTCAGAAGGCTTTCGTACTGGTGCGACATGACGTACGCCTGAACCTGGGACATGAAGTCCATGGTCACGACGACGATGATCATCAGGCTGGTGCCGCCGAAGTAGAACGGCACGTTCCACTTGAGGATCAGGAATTCCGGCAGCAGGCAGACCACGGTCACGTAGATGGCGCCGGCCAGCGTCAGGCGCGTCAGGATCTTGTCGATGTAACGGGCCGTCTGCTCGCCGGGCCGGATGCCGGGCACGAAGGCGCCGCTCTTCTTCAGGTTGTCCGCCGTCTCCTTCGAATTGAACACGAGGGCGGTATAGAAGAAGCAGAAGAAGACGATCGCCGCCGCGTAGAGGATGACGTAGATCGGCTGGCCCGGGGAAAGAGTCGCCGCGATGTCCTTCAGCCAGCGCATGCCGTCGCCCGAGCCGAACCAGCCTGCGGCAGTTGCCGGGAAGAGGATGATCGACGAAGCGAAGATGGGCGGGATGACGCCCGACATGTTCAGCTTGAGGGGCAGGTGCGAGCTCTGGCCGCCGTAGATCTTGTTGCCGACCTGGCGCTTGGCATAGTTCACCAGGATCTTGCGCTGGCCTTTTTCGACGAATACCACGAAAGCAGTGACCAGCACGACCAGGATGCAGATGAACAGCGCCGAAATCGGGTGCATCGCACCGGTGCGGACCAGTTCGAAGAGGCCGCCGAGGGCGTTGGGCAGTCCGGCGACGATGCCGGCAAAGATGATGATCGAGATGCCGTTGCCGAGGCCGCGCTCGGTGATCTGCTCGCCGACCCACATCAGGAACATGGTGCCGGTCAGCAGTGTCAGGACGGTGACGAAGCGGAAGCTGACTCCCGGGTCGAGCACCAGTCCAGGCTGGGACTCAAGCGCGATGGCGATGCCCAGTCCCTGGAACAGCGCGAGGGCGACGGTGCCGTAGCGGGTGTACTGGGTGATCTTGCGGCGCCCCGCCTCGCCCTCCTTCTTCAACTGCTCGATGGAGGGAACGGCGATCGCCACCAGTTGCATGATGATCGACGAGGAGATGTAGGGCATGATCCCCAACGCGAACAGCGTGAAGCGCGATAGCGCGCCGCCCGAGAACAGGTTGAACACGCCAAGTATCCCGCCCTGCTGGCCCTGGAACAGTTCCGCCAGCTTGACCGGGTCGATACCCGGCACCGGGATGTGCGCGCCAATCCGGTAAACGATCAGGGCCCCGACCAGGAACCACAGCCGGCGCCAGAGGTCGCCGAACTTTCCGGTCTTGCCGAGAGCCGCTGCCTGGGGATTGGCCACGCGTTGCTTCCTCTAGTGCGCTCAGGCCGCCGCGATATCCGCGACCGAGCCGCCCGCCGCCTCGATGGCTGCGCGCGCACCCTTGGTCGCGCCGACGCCCTTGAGGGCGATCTTGCGACCGATCTTGCCGGAAAGGATGACCTTCGCCGACAGCGCATCGGCGGCTACGATGCCCGCCTGCTTGAGTACGAGCAGATCGACCTCTTCGACCGGCAACTTGTCGAGTTCGGAGAGACGCACTTCGACGTTGCGACCTGCGGTCATCGAATTGAAGCCGCGCTTCGGCAGCCGGCGCTGCAGCGGCATCTGGCCGCCTTCGAAGCCGACCTTGTGGAAGCCGCCGGCGCGGGACTTCTGGCCCTTGTGGCCGCGGCCCGCGGTCTTGCCCAGGCCGCTGCCGATGCCGCGCCCGACGCGCTTGGCGGCGTGCTTGGAGCCGGCGCCCGGCTTCAGGTTGTTAAGTTCCATGCTCATTCCCGTCCCCTTAGCCTTCGCACTTCACGAGGTAGGCCACCTTGCGGATCATCCCACGCACGGCCGGCGTATCCTCGAGAATGGCGCTGCTGTTCAGGCGCCGCAGGCCGAGCCCGCGCACCGTGGCGCGGTGGTCCTGCTTGGTGCCGATCACGCTCTTGACGAGCGTGACCTTGATCTTCTTGTCGGCCATGGCTTACTCCAGAATCTCGGCGACCGCCTTGCCGCGCTTTGCGGCAATTTCGGCCGGCGTGCTCATCGCACGCAGTCCCTGCAGGGTGGCACGCACGACGTTATAGGGGTTGGTCGAGCCAATGGTCTTGGCCACCACGTCGGTGACGCCCATGACCTCGAAAACGGCGCGCATCGGGCCGCCGGCGATAACGCCGGTACCGGGCGAGGCCGGTGACATCAGCACGGTGGTCGCGCCGTGACGACCGGTGACGGAGTGATGCAGCGTGCCGTCCCGGAGGCTGATCTTGGACATCTTGCGGCGTGCCTCTTCCATCGCCTTCTGCACGGCGACCGGAACCTCGCGCGACTTGCCCTTGCCCATGCCGATGCCGCCATCACCGTCGCCGACGACGGTCAGTGCGGCGAAGCCGAGAATCCGACCGCCCTTGACCACTTTGGTGACGCGATTGATGGAGACCATCTTCTCGCGCATGCCATCGTCGCGTTCTTCCTGCTGCGGCTGCTGCTTCCTGCCTTGTGGTTTAGCCATGTGCGTCCCGCCTAGAACTTGAGCCCGCCTTCGCGGGCGGCTTCAGCCAGCGCCTTGACGCGGCCGTGGTAGTGGAATCCGGAACGGTCGAAGGCGACCGACTCGATGCCGGCAGCCTTGGCCCGCTCGGCGATCAGCTTGCCGACGGCCTTGGCCGCGTCGACATTGCCGCCGTTCGGCACCTGGCCGCGCACCGCCGACTCCATGGTCGATGCCGACGCCAGGACGCGCGTGCCGCATCCGGAGAAAATCTGCGCAGAGATGTGCAGGTTGCTGCGATGCACGGCAAGGCGCACCATCTTGAGCTCCGCAATCTTGGCGCGGGTTTTGCGCGCCCTGCGCAAACGAGCTTGTTTCTTGTCCATGATTCAGCGCCTCGATTATTTCTTCTTGGTTTCCTTGATGGCCACGACCTCGTCGGCGTAGCGGACGCCCTTGCCCTTGTAGGGTTCGGGGGCGCGATACGCGCGCACTTCCGCAGCCACCTGGCCGACCACCTGCTTGTCGATCCCCTTGATCAGGATCTCGGTCTGCGTCGGAGTCTCGACCTTGATGCCATTCGGCATCTCATGCACCACCGGATGCGAGAAGCCGAGCGTCAGGTTGAGCTTGGTGCCCTGGGCCTGCGCACGGTAGCCGACGCCGACCAGCGTCAGCTTCTTCTCGAAACCCTTGGTGACGCCGGTCACCATGTTGTTGACCAGGGCGCGCATGGTGCCGGACATCGCGCCGGCATTGGCAGCCCCTTCGACCGCGCGGCACAGCAGGCTTTCGCCTTCGCGCTCGACCCTGACGGCCGGCAGCAGGGCCTGCTTGAGCGTGCCCAGCGGGCCCTTGACCGAGATCTCGCTGTCGGTAAGGCTCACTTCGACGCCCTTGGGCAGCGCGACCGGATACTTGGCAATGCGTGACATGTCGGCGGCTCCTTAGGCGACGATGCAGAGGACTTCGCCGCCCATGTTGCCGGCACGCGCGCGGCGATCGGTCATCACGCCCTTCGGCGTGGACACGATGGCGACGCCGAGCCCGTTCATCACGCGGGGCAGATCGTCCTTGCTCTTGTAGACGCGCAGGCCGGGCTTCGAGATACGCTCGATGCGCTCGATGACGGGGCGGCCGGCGTAGTACTTCAGCGCGACGTCGAGTTCGGGCTTCGCGCCGTTCTCGCGGATGGCGAAGTCCTCGATGTAGCCCTCGTCCTTCAATACCTTGGCGATCGCCACCTTCAGCTTCGAGGAGGGCATCGTCACGGAAAGCTTCTCCGCCATCTGCGCATTGCGGATGCGGGTCAGCATGTCGGCAACCGGATCGGTCATGCTCATATCGGTCCCCTTACCAGCTGGCCTTGGTCATGCCGGGAACTTCACCCTGCATGGCGATCTCGCGCAGCTTGTTGCGGCACAGACCGAACTTGCGGAAGACGCCACGCGGGCGCCCGGTGAGCGAGCAGCGGTTGCGCTGGCGCGAAGGACTCGCGTTGCGCGGCAGCTGCTGCATCTTGAGGCGGGCCTCGGTCCGCTCCTCGTCGCTCAGCTTGACATTGTTGATGACGGCGAGAAGCTCGGCGCGACGGGCGGCATACTTCGCCACCGTCTTGGCGCGCTTCTTCTCCCGGTTGATAAGAGCTAGTTTCGCCATGGATCCCTCAGTTCTTGAAGGGGAACTTGAATGCGGCGAGGAGCGCCTTGGCCTCCTCGTCGTTCTTCGCGGTGGTGGTGATGCTGATGTTCATGCCGCGCAACGCGTCGATCTTGTCGTACTCGATCTCGGGGAAAATGATCTGTTCCTTGACGCCGACGTTGTAGTTGCCGCGGCCGTCGAAGCCCTTGCCGGAAATGCCGCGGAAGTCGCGGACGCGCGGCAGGGCGACGGTGACGAGCCGATCGAGGAACTCGTACATGCGGTTGCCGCGCAGGGTCAGCATGCAGCCGATCGGGTAGCCCTCGCGGATCTTGAAGCCGGCGATGGCCTTGCGCGCCTTGGTCACGACCGGCTTCTGGCCGGCAATCTTGGTCATGTCGGAAACGGCATGATCCAGGATCTTCTTGTCGCCGACCGCTTCACCGACCCCCATGTTGAGGGTGATCTTGGTGATGCGCGGGACCTCCATGATCGACTTGTAGCCGAACTTCGTGAGGAGCTCCGGCACAACCTTCTCTTTGTAGTATTCCTGCAAGCGAGCCATTTCGGATCCTTAAGCGTCGACCACTTCGCCGTTCGACTTGAACACCCTGACCTTGCGGCCGTCGTCGAGCTGCTTGAAGCCGACGCGGTCGGCCTTCTGGGTGGCCGGGTTGAACAACGCCACGTTGGAGATGTTGATGGGCATTTCCTTCTCGACGATGCCGCCCTGGTCGCCCTTCATCGGATTGGGCTTGGTGTGCTTCTTGACGCGGTTGATGCCCTCGACGACGACGCGTTCAGCGTCGACGCGGGTGAGGACCACTCCGCGCTTGCCCTTGTCCTTGCCGGTGGTGACGACGACGTCGTCGCCCTTGCGAATCTTCTGCATGATGGATGTCCCCGAATGCCGAATCAGAGAACCTCGGGAGCCAGCGAAACGATCTTCATGAATCGCTCCGTGCGCAACTCCCGCGTCACGGGCCCGAAGATGCGCGTGCCGATCGGCTCCAGCTTGTTGTTGAGGAGGACGGCGGCATTGCCGTCGAACTTGACCAGCGATCCGTCGGAGCGGCGTACACCCTTGGCGGTACGGACGACGACGGCGCTATAAACCTCGCCCTTCTTCACCCGGCCGCGCGGGGCCGCATCCTTGACGCTGACCTTGATCACGTCGCCGATGCCGGCGTAGCGGCGCTTCGAACCGCCAAGCACCTTGATGCACATGACCGAACGCGCGCCGGTGTTGTCGGCGACATCGAGCAACGACTGCATTTGAATCATTTCAAATCTCCAACTTAATCCGCGAATTCAGGCTGCTCGCGGTCAGTCTTGGAGCCCGCTGGGGGCTGGAACGCCGGGACGGGAAACCGACCCGGCGGAGCAAAGAGGCGAGATTTTAAGCGCTACTCGCCATTTGTCAACGTCCTTCTGCTACCCGTGACGTCAAACGACCCGGGCCTTCTCCACCACCTTCGCCACGCGCCAGGCCTTGGTCTTGGAGATCGGCGCGCATTCCTCGATTTGCACGAGGTCGCCGGCGCCCGCTTCCATGCCCTCGACGTGGGCGTGGTACTTCTTCGAGCGGGTCATGATCTTGCCGATCACCGGGTGCTTGACCTTGCGCTCGACGAGCACGGTCACCGTCTTCTGCATCTTGTCGGAGACGACCCGCCCCTGGAGGGTGCGGCGCATCTTCTGGTTGGTCGCGTCGGTCATTTCGCCATCGCCTTCTCACGCTGAATTGTCTTGACGCGCGCGATATCCTTGCGCACCTTGCCCAGCTGACTGGTGTTGGTCAGCTGCTGCGTCGCCACCTGCATGCGCAGGCCAAACTGGGCCTTGCGCAGTTCGAGCAGTTCCTTCTGCAGGTCGGCCTCGTTCTTTTCCCTCATTTCGCTGGTCTTCATGGCTTACCCCAGTTGACGGATGACGAAGGTGGTCTCGAGCGGCAGCTTCGCCGCGGCGAGGCGGAATGCCTCGCGTGCCAGGGCCTCGTCGACGCCGTCCATCTCGTACAGCACCTTGCCGGGCTGGATCTCGGCCACCCAGTATTCCGGAGAGCCCTTGCCGTTGCCCATGCGCACCTCGAGCGGCTTTTTCGAAATCGGCTTGTCCGGGAAGATGCGGATCCAGATGCGGCCGCCGCGCTTGATGTGGCGCGTCATGGCACGACGCGCCGCCTCGATCTGGCGCGCCGTCAGCCGGCCACGGCCGATCGCCTTGAGACCGTACTCACCAAAGCTGACCTTGGCACCCCGGGTTGCCAGGCCGGTGTTGCGGCCCTTCTGTTCCTTGCGGTATTTCCTGCGGGCAGGTTGCAGCATGTCTTACTCCTTGCCTTCCTTGGAGGCGGCATCGCCGCCTTCGGGCTTCGCCGCGGCCTTGCGCACGCGCTTGACCGGTGCCTTCGGAGCGGCGGGCGCGCTTTCCGGCTTGGCGGCAGCTGCCTTCGGCTCGTCGGCCTTCTTGGCCGCGGTGCGGCGCGCCGGCTTGGCTTCGCCCTCACCCTCCGAACGCGGCTTGGCCGGCGCGCGGCGCGGCTTGCGCTGCTCCTCGACCACCGGTTCCGGAGCCGGCTGCGCCGCCTCGTTGCGGCCCAGCACCTCGCCCTTGAACACCCAGACCTTGATGCCGATGACGCCATACGTCGTCTTCGCTTCGGACGTTCCGTAGTCGATGTCGGCACGCAGGGTGTGCAGCGGCACGCGGCCTTCGCGGTACCACTCGCGGCGAGCGATTTCGGCGCCGTTGAGGCGGCCCGAACTCATGATCTTGATGCCCTGGGCACCGAGGCGCATGGCGTTCTGCATGGCGCGCTTCATGGCCCGGCGGAACATGATGCGCTTCTCGAGCTGCTGGGCGATCGAATCGGCGATCAGTTGCGCGTCGATCTCCGGCTTGCGGATTTCCTCGATATTGACGTGCACCGGAACGCCCAGCTTGCGCTGCAGTTCGGCCTTCAGGTGCTCGATGTCCTCGCCCTTCTTGCCGATGACGACGCCGGGGCGCGCGCTGAAGACGGTGACGCGGGCGTTCTTCGCCGGACGCTCGATGACGACGCGACCGACAGAGGCGTGCGCCAGCTTCTTGGTCAGGTACTCGCGCACCTCGAGATCTTCCTTGAGCATCTGCGGGAAGGCCTTGGTGTTCGCATACCAGCGCGAGGTCCAGTTGCGGGTGACCGAAAGACGGAAACCGGTCGGATGAATCTTCTGTCCCATGTAGTCTCCTTAGTCGCCGACGGTCACGTAGATGTGGCAGGTGGGCTTGAGGATGCGGTTACCGCGTCCCTTGGCACGCGCGGTAAAGCGCTTGAGCACCGTGCCCTTCTCGACGTAGATGCGCTTGATCTTCAGCGTGTCGATATCGGCGCCGTCGTTGTGCTCGGCATTGGCGATGGCCGACTCGAGCACCTTCTTGATGATGCCGGCACCCTTCTTCGGCGAAAACGCCAGAATGTTGAGCGCCTGATCGACGGGCTTGCCGCGCACCAGGTCGGCGACAAGGCGCCCCTTCTGCGGCGACAGGCGGACACCACGCAAATTGGCATTGGTTTCCATCATCCCTCCTACTTCTTGGCCGCCACGGCCTTCTTGCCGCCGGTGTGGCCCTTGAACGTGCGGGTGAGGGCGAACTCGCCGAGCTTGTGGCCGACCATGTTCTCCGATACGAAGACCGGGATGTGCTGCTTGCCGTTATGCACGGCGATGGTCAGACCGACGAAGTCGGGCAGGATCGTGGAACGGCGCGACCAGGTCTTGATCGGACGCTTGTCGTTGGCGGCACGCGCTGCATCCACCCGCTTGAGCAGGTGGGCATCGATGAACGGACCCTTTTTGATTGAACGAGCCATCTCTTACCTCTTACCTTTCGGCCGGCGCTGAACGATCATGACGTCGGTGCGCTTGTTGTTGCGGGTGCGGTAGCCCTTGGCCGGCTGGCCCCACGGGCTGACCGGAACGCGGCCTTCGCCGGTGCGGCCTTCGCCGCCACCGTGCGGATGGTCGATCGGGTTCATCGCCACGCCGCGCACCGTCGGACGGATGCCGCGCCAGCGCATCGCGCCGGCCTTGCCGATCTTGCGCAGGCTGTGCTCCTCGTTGCCGACCTCGCCGATCGTTGCCCGGCACTCGACGTGGATGCGACGAATCTCGCCCGAGCGCAGCCGCACCTGGGCGTAGGAACCTTCACGCGCCAGCAGCTGCACCGAGGAACCGGCCGAGCGCGCGATCTGGGCGCCCTTGCCCGGCAGCATCTCGACGCAATGGATCGTCGTGCCGACCGGAATATTGCGGATGGGCAGCGCGTTGCCCGGCTTGATCGGTGCCTCCGGGCCGCTCAGGACGGCCTGGCCGACCACCATGCCCTTGGTGGCGATGATGTAGCGGCGCTCGCCGTCGGCGTAGAGGACGAGGGCGATGTTCGCCGACCGGTTCGGATCGTACTGGAGGTTCTCCACCTTGCCCGGAATGCCGTCCTTGTCGCGACGGAAGTCGATCACGCGGTAGTGCTGCTTGTGGCCGCCGCCCATGTGGCGCGTGGTGATGTGGCCATGGGTATTGCGACCGGCGGTCTTGGTCTTCTTCTCCACGAGGGCGTCGTGCGGACGTCCCTTGTGCAGGTTCGGGTTGACCACCTTGACGACACCACGGCGACCCGGCGAAGTCGGTTTGACTTTTACGAGAGCCATTTAGGCAGCCCCCCCTTCGGCGAAATTGATTTCCTGGCCGGGCTTGAGGCAGACGAAAGCCTTGCGGGTGTCGCTGCGGCGACCCAGCTTGCGGCCGCGCTTGACCTTGCCCTTGAGGTTGGCGATCTGCACCGACTTCACCTCGACCTTGAAGAGCAGCTCGACGGCCGCCTTCACTTCCGGCTTGGTGGCGTCGGGCGTGACGATGAACACGACCTGCTCGTTCTTGTCCGCGACGAAGGTCGCCTTTTCGGAGACCTGCGGAGCGACCAGCACCTGGAGGAGCCGTTCCTGATTGAAGTTCTTGGTCATGCCAGCATCTCCTCGATCTTCGCCACGGCGCTCTTGGTGAACACGACCTTGGGGAAACGCACGAGCGAGACGGGATCGGCCTGCTGTGCCTCGACGACGAGCACGTTGGGCAGGTTGCGTGCCGCCAGCGCGAGGTTGTCGTCGATGGTGTCGGTGACCAGGAGCACGGAGTCGAGACCCATGGACTTCAGCTTCTGCGCGAAGAGCTTGGTCTTCGGCGCTTCGATGGCGAAGTCCTCGATCACGGCCAGCCGATCTTCGCGGGCCAGCTGGGAGAGGATCGACGCCACGCCGGCGCGATACATCTTGCGGTTAACCTTCTGCGCGAAGTTCTCTTCCGGCGAATTCGGGAAGATGCGGCCGCCGCCCCGCCACAGCGGCGAGGATGTCATGCCGGCGCGGGCGCGGCCCGTGCCCTTCTGGCGGAACGGCTTCTTGGTGCTGTGATGGACTTCCGCGCGATCCTTCTGCTTGCGGTTACCGGCGCGGGCGTTGGCCTGATAGGCGACCACGACCTGGTGCACCAGGGATTCATTGAAATCGCGACCGAACAGCGTATCCGAGGCGGTTACCGTCGCGGCTGGCTGGCCTTTTGCATCGATCAGTTTGAGTTCCATGCCGCCCCCGCTCAGTTCGAAGCCTTGACGGCCGGAGAGACGACGACGTCGCCACCCCGCGCGCCCGGCACCGCGCCGCGCACGAGCAACAGCTGGCGCGCCTCGTCGATGCGAACGACCTCGAGGTTCTGCGTGGTGCGCGTCACCGCGCCCAGCTGGCCGGCCATCCGCTTGCCCGGGAAGACCCGGCCCGGATCCTGCGCCATGCCGATGGAGCCGGGCGCGTTGTGGGAGATCGAATTGCCGTGGGAGGCGCGATTCGAGCTGAAATGGTGGCGCTTGATCGAACCGGTGAAGCCCTTGCCGATCGAGGTACCGCTCACATCGACCTTCTGGCCGACGCTGAAGATGCTCGCGGCGACGACGTCGCCCGGCTTGAAGCCGGCCAACTGATCGAGGGAAACACGGAATTCGCGAAGGACTTCGCCGGCTTCGACGCCGGCCTTGGCGAGGTGCCCGGCGGCCGCTTTGTTGACGCGGCTGGGGCGACGCTTGCCGAAGGTCACCTGAACGGCGGCATAGCCGTCGTTATCAGGCGTCTTGATCTGCGTGACGCGGTTGTTCGACACGTCGAGCACCGTCACCGGAATGGAACTTCCATCCTCGGCGAAGACGCGCGTCATGCCGACCTTGCGTCCGACAAGGCCTAGACTCATTTTTTCTCCTAACCCCCGGTTACGATTGACCGGGACCTGTTTGACTACCGAACCTGCTTACTGCGCGCGACGCCAGAAAAGGCGGCGTCCCGCGGAATTTCCGTTACTGAAGCTTGATTTCCACATCCACGCCAGCCGGCAGATCCAGCTTCATCAGCGCATCGACCGTCTTGTCGGTCGGATCGATGATGTCCATCAGGCGCAGATGGGTACGAATCTCGAACTGGTCGCGCGAGGCCTTGTTGACATGCGGCGAACGCAGCACGTCGAACCGCTCCTTGCGCGTCGGCAGCGGCACGGGGCCACGCACGACCGCCCCGGTACGCTTGGCGGTCTCGACGATCTCGAGGGCCGACTGGTCGATCAGGCGATAGTCGAACGCCTTGAGGCGAATGCGAATCTTCTGGCTTTGCATTGATACCAATCCTTAAAGAGCGAAATCGCGATGCGCGAAAAGGGCGGCATTCTACCGGCCTTTTCGCGGCATTGCAACAGAGATTATTCGATGACCTTGGCGACGACGCCGGCGCCGACGGTACGGCCGCCTTCGCGGATGGCGAAGCGCAGGCCCTCTTCCATCGCGATCGGGGCGATCAGGCGCACCG
>ERZ724507.1076-NODE-1076-length-11985-cov-7.971249_pt1 | contig 11985 bp, 15 predicted proteins | sample MGYA00376040_ERZ724507 | MGnify/ENA primary metagenome ERZ724507 (study PRJEB28724, sample SAMN07190883) | activated sludge metagenome | isolation source: activated sludge of sewage treatment plant in Hong Hong | place: Hong Kong | collected 2016-03-17 ...
TCCTCGGTGCTGGTCGCCAGCCCGCTGGTCATGTGGCTGGGCGTCTCGCGCGAGCAGTTCATCGCCAAGCAGAAGAAAGTCGTCGAAGGCGCCAACGAGGATGGCGCTGTCGTCTGACCCGGCTCCCAGGGCAAAAAAAACCGCCCTGCACCGGGCGGTTTTTCACGGCTGACCGTTTCTCGCGTCAGAACGTCAATGTGTCGAGCAGCTTCATCATTTCGCCGGTACGCGGGCGTGCCTTGTTCTCGCCGCCATGCACCGTGCCCACCTTCTTCGCATTCATCCGCTCGATGTTGCTGGTATAGGCCTTTGCGGGCAAGGGCAGGTAATTCGCCTCCTGGACCAGACGCGCGCCGTTCTTCATGAAGTGCTCGACAAATTCCTTGACCGCGGGTTTCTCCAGCGACTTCTCGTTGACATAGAGGAAGAGCGGACGCGACAGCGGCTGATAGCTGCCATCGCGAATGTGCTCGGCCGTCGGCATTACGGCTCCCTTGCCGTCACTGATCGCCACCGCCTTCAGCTTGTTCTTGTTTTCGACGTAGTAGTCGAGGCTCAGGTAGCCAATGCCGTCCTTGTCCTCGGCGATGCGCTGCGCCAGAACGCCGTGGTCTTCCGTCCTGCTGACGTCGCCGCGGCTGGACTTGGAGGTGCCGACAACCACCTCGGTGAATGACTCGAAGGTGCCCGAATTGGCGCCTGGCGCATAGAGATTGATCTTCTCGGCGGGCCATGCCGGGTTGAGATCCTTCCAGGTATTGATCTTGCCCTGCGCCTTCGGCTCCCAGAGCTTTCTCAGCTCGGCCACGCTCATGCTGCTGACAAAGCTGTTTTGCGGATTGACGACAACCGTCAATGCGTCGTACGCCAGCGGCATCTCGTAGAAGCGGACGCCAGCCTTGGCGCACTCGTCGATTTCCTTTTTCAGGATCGGTCGCGAGGCATTCGTGATATCGGTTTCACCGGCACAGAACTTCGTGAACCCGGCACTGGTTCCGGAGACACCGACATTGACGTGAACCTCGTGCAGCTTGGCGACCTGGAACTCCTGCGCGGCGGCTTCGGTAATCGGATACACGGCGCTCGAGCCATCGACCTTGACTACCGGCGAGGCGCTCATGGCCGCAGGACTGAAAGCAAGCGTCGCGCAAAACGCGACAGCGGGAAGAAGCGGGAATACCGGGGGTCCTAAGGTACGTTTCATGGGAAGTCTCCGTGGCTGGAATGGACTGGAACAATCGAAAAGGTCGGCCGTGGCAACCACCACCCGTTCACCGACAGTTTCCGAGGGCCGTCCCTGGCAATGACGTTTGACAGTGATTGCGAGTTTGCAGGATACTGAAACGTTGGCTTTTCTGACAAGTTTTTCCTGCAACTTCAATAGTATTTTGGATGATGTCTTCGCCATGACCGCCCACAACAACTCTCCGGAAATCAGCTTCGACGACCCCGCCCGCCACGGAATGACCCAGCGGGTCACGTGGATCAGCGTGGTGGTCAATGTCTTTCTGACCACCGCCCAGGTCGTCGCCGGCATCATCGCCCATTCCCAGGGCCTGATCGCTGACGGCCTGCATTCGCTATCCGACCTCGTCTGCGACTTCCTGGTGCTCTTCGCCGCCCATCACAGCAAGGATCCGGCCGACGAAAGCCATCCTTACGGCCATGCGCGGATCGAGACCGCGGCGTCGTTCGCCCTCGGGGCGATCCTGGCCGTGACCGGCGCCGGCATCATCTGGAGCGCCGGCGTCAAGCTGCAGGATCTCGACAACCTGCCGCCGGTGGCGCCGCTGGCGCTGTGGACCGCGGGCCTCGCGCTGGTCGCCAAGGAGGGACTGTTCCGCTACATGCTGCATGTCGGGGAAAAGCTGCGCTCGCCGATGCTCATCGCCAACGCCTGGCATGCGCGTTCCGATGCCGCCTCGTCGCTGGTGGTCGCGGTGGGGATCGTCGGCAACATGATGGGCTACAACTTCGCCGACTCGGTGGCGGCCGTGATCGTCGGCTTCATGATCGTCCGCATGGGCGCTGTCTTCGCCTGGGAGGCGGTCCAGGAACTGATCGACACCGGGCTCTCGATCGAGGAAGTCGACAGCATCCGCCAGGTCATCATCGATACGCCGGGAGTCGCCAGCCTGCATGAGTTGCGTACCCGCCGCATGGCGCATCGCTCGCTCGTCGATGCCCATGTCTGCGTGGACCCGCGCATCAGCGTTTCCGAAGGCCATCATATTGCCGAGTTGACCCGCAAGCGGATACTCGACAGCCACGAGTCGGTTTCCGATGTCCTCGTTCATGTCGACGTCGAGGACGATCCGGAACACGACGCCAAGAGCCAGGGCATGCCCGACCGCGAAGAGCTGACCAAGGCGCTCACGCCCCTGCTCGCCGGCCTGCCGGAACCGCAGCACATCATCCTGCACTACCTTGACGACCGGATCGAGGCCGAGGTCTGCCTGCCGCGCGAGACGCTCGAGAATGCTGCCGCCGTGAGCCGGGCCGAACACGAGATCTGCCGCCAACTGACCAGGCATCCGCTGGTCAGCGCCCTGTCGATCAACTACCGGCAGCGGGTCTTTCCGGTCAAGGGCCGCTGAGTTCCAGCCGGGGGCCCGGCCTGATTCGTCCCGTCTCGCCCCCGGCAAGGCGGCGGCTGTCTCACCAGTTCGGCGTCTCGGCAGCGGGTGGCGGCGGGGGCGGCGCCGGCAACCAGGCGCCGCTGGCGCCATGGACCGCGGCGCCGGCCACGGCAAGGGCCAGGATCAGCGCCAGCGCGCCACCACCCGTGGCCGATTTGCCCGCCCCGTCCTTCCAGCCGGTCAGCATCGGCTTGACCAACTTCTGCTTCCTGACGTGCCCATAGAAGGCAATCGCCGCGATGTGCAGCGCGATCAGCGCATAGATCGCGTTGGACACCAGGTAGTGAATTCCGGTCAGGCGATTGCTCAGGTTCTTGCCGACCAGATCGAACAGCGGGCCGACGAAGGTGATGTCGTCATTGGCGAAAAGGCCGCTGCCGACTTGCGCGGTCAACAGCGCCAGAATGCCGAAAACCGAGAGCGCGCCCAGCGGGTTGTGGCCCGCGCCATGCCATTCGCCACGCAGGTAGGCGCCGATCTTTCCCGGCGTCGGCAGGAACTGCAGGAATCGCGCGTAGGTCGATCCGACCACACCCCAGATCAGGCGAAAGGCGAGCAGCCCGACGATGAAAAGGCCGATGCGGCCATGCCAGTCGATCAGCTTGCCGCCGAGCTGGCCGCTGACAATGGCCGCGACAACGGCGAGGACGAGCGCCCAGTGGAAGAGGCGGGTCGGCAGATCCCACAGGCGGAATTTCTCTTGGTTCATGGCGCCCCTCCTTCGTCATATGGAACAGGCGCCCGGAGGCGCCTGCGGCTCAACCCACGGACAACCGGTCAGTCCTTGATCTTGAAATCGTCGTGGCAACCCTTGCAGGTGGCGCTCAACTTGCCCAACTGCTCCCTGGTCGCCGCCGCATCACCGGCCGCGGCAACCTTGGCCATTTCGTTGGCTTCCTTGATGAACGCCAGAGCGGCCTTGTTTACGGCGTCCCGGTTGGTGAAGAACTCCGGCTTGACCCGGGTCTTTTCCCAGCCGGTGCCCTTGTCGGTCCCCGGCAGGTAGAGGGCGCCCATGCCGGAATTGGCGATGGCCTGAATGGCGTTGGCGGCCTTGATGACTTCTTCCTTGTTGTAGGTCCCTTCAACGTTCGTCTTGATGCGGGCCATGTTCCAGGCCATGAAGCCGTAGCCGGACTGGCGCCACTTGATGGCATCCTCGGGCTTGACCTGCGCCGCAGCCGTACCGGCCAGGGTGATCGCTGCCAGTGCGAGCAGAAGTTTCGATTTCATCGTTTTTTCTCCGAAGTGATAGAGGGGAATCGGGGTTGCAGACCGTACACGAGGCCTGCGGCGCATTTATTCCGGGAGAATCATAGCATTCCCGTTTCAGCAGCCGGCAGCCCATACCGCCCGGGTCACACCTCGAAAAGATGCTTGACGCGCAATGCCGGTGCGCCCTGCTCGACGGCGATCAGGCGGTCGATATTGGGGTGCCGGCCAGGGTTGATGCGCGCATCCTCGGTGTGCTCGGCGAAGATTTCCAGGCCCTTCCGGGCGGCTTCGCGGTTGATCGAGCCATAGGTTTGCGCCAGATGGTTGTAGACCGCCAGCGAACCCTGGCTGCCCGGCTTGTTCTCGATCGCGGCGACGACATTGCCGTCGGCGTCGAGCAGGTTGATGGCCGCGAGGTGGGAGATGCCCGGAAGTTTTTTCAGGTTTTCGGCAAAAGACATTCAGCTTGTTTTCCGCTTGGTGAAGATCAGACCGGCGATGAAGCCGGCCACGAAGGTTGCGACCGGGATGGCGAAGGCAAGCCTCCGGTCGGCGTAGCCGACCCCCATCGGCGTCAGCAGCCAGATCGCCGGCAGCAGGCCGAGGAAGAGCCCCTTCAACCCGCCGGCGAGGCCAGCCCGCAGGCGCGGCGCTTTGCCCGCGGTCCGGCCGGGAGTCCCGGCGGCTACGGCGACGGTTAGCGGCGGGACTCGCCTCCTGCGCGTCATCGTTCCCGCCTCTCAGATGCGCTTCGCCAGTTCGGCCGCCTTGCCGGTGTAATCCCACGGCGTCAGCTTGAGCAGCTCGGCCTTGGCGGCTTCGGGAATGTCCAGCGTCGACACGAAAGCCTGCATGCCTTCGCGCGAAACGCGGGTGCCACGGGTCAGCTCCTTGAGCTTTTCGTAGGCATTCGGCACGGCGTAGCGGCGCATCACGGTCTGGATCGGCTCGGCGAGCAGTTCCCAGTTGGCGTCGAGGTCGGCCTTCATCAAATCGGCATTGATCTCGAGCTTGCCCAGACCTTTCAGCAACGAGTCGTAGCCGAGCAGCGTGTAGCCGAGGCCGACGCCCATGTTGCGCAGCACGGTGGAGTCGGTCAGGTCGCGTTGCCAGCGCGAAACCGGCAGCTTTTCGGCGAGGTGCTTGAGCATCGCGTTGGCCAGGCCGAGGTTGCCTTCGGAATTCTCGAAGTCGATCGGATTGACCTTGTGCGGCATGGTCGAGGAACCGATTTCGCCGGCCTTGACCTTCTGCTTGAAGAAACCGAGCGAGATGTAGCCCCAGATGTCGCGGTCGAGATCGATCAGGATGCTGTTGGCGCGGGCGAAGGCGTCGAACAGCTCAGCCAGCGCGTCGTGCGGCTCGATCTGGATGGTGTAGGGGTTGAAGGTCAGGCCGAGCGACTCGACGAAACGCTTGGCAAAGCCTTCCCAGTCGTAGCCGGGGTAGGCGGCGAGGTGGGCGTTGTAGTTGCCGACCGCGCCGTTGATCTTGCCGAGCAGCTCGACGGCGGCAATGCGGGCGCGGGCGCGCTGCAGGCGCCAGGCGACGTTGGCCATTTCCTTGCCCATCGTCGACGGGGTGGCCGGCTGGCCGTGCGTGCGGCTCATCATCGGGATGTCGGCGTAGGCGTGGGCCAGTTCGACCAGCTTGGCGATGACCTTGTCCAGCGTCGGCAGCATGGCCTGCTGACGGGCCCCCTGGCACATCAGCGCGTGCGACAGGTTGTTGATGTCTTCGGAAGTGCAGGCGAAATGGATGAATTCGCTGACCTTGACCACCTCGGCGTTGCCCTTGGTGTGGTCCTTGATCCAGTATTCCAGCGCCTTGACGTCGTGATTGGTCACCGCTTCCTCGGCCTTCACCTCGGCGGCTTGCGAGGCGCTGAAGTTGGCGACCAGCGCATCGAGCTCGGCTACGGTCGACGGCGAAAACGGGGCGATTTCCGTGAAATGCGGTTCGGCGGCCAGCGCCTTCAGCCATTCGATCTCGACCTTGAGACGGGCGCGGATCAGGCCGAACTCGGAAAAATGCTCGCGCAGCGCGCCGACCTTGCCGGCATAGCGGCCGTCAAGCGGGGAAAGAGCAGTCAGGGGATCGCAGGTCATGAAAACATCCTTTTCGGCAAGCCTGTAATTTTACCCGCGCGACGCGGCGCAACGCCATACGGCTACGCTATACTGATATTTTACGAACCACAGACCATGCGATGAACCTGATCGGATCCCATACCAGCCCGTACGTGCGCAAGGTGCGCATCGTCCTGGCCGAAAAGAAGATCGAATACGAATTTCTGCTCGACTCGCCGTGGCTGGAAGGCAGCGGCGTCCCGAATGTCAATCCGCTCGGCAAGATTCCGGTCCTCATCCTCGACGACGACACCCCGCTCTTCGATTCGCGGGTCATCGTCCAGTACATCGACAGCGTCACCCCGAACAACAAGCTCTTCCCCGCCCCCAACCGCGAACGCATCGAGGTCAAGCGCTGGGAAGCCCTCGCCGACGGCATCTGCGACGCCGCGGCGACCGCTTTCCTCGAAGGCAAGCGCCCGCAGGCCCAGAGAAGCGAGGACTGGATCGCCCGCCAGCGCGAGAAGATCACGCGCAGCCTCGAATTCATCGCCGAGGAACTGGGCGAGAACGCCTACTGCATGGGAACGCATTTCTCGCTGGCCGACATCGCCGTCGGCACCGCGCTCGGCTATCTCTGCTTCCGCTTTCCCGACATCGCCTGGCAGGACGCCCATCCCAATCTCGCCAGGCTCTACGCCAAGCTGATGAAGCGGCCATCGTTCGCCGAAACGGCGCCGCACGACTGAGCGGCGCCGGTTGCAAGCAGCGAGGGGCGCCGCTGGCGCCCTTTTTCTATCGCGCCGGCAGCGATCCCATCGCCTCGCCGAGCCTGACCGGCCGCGCCGGCGCCCAGTCGGGGTTGAAGTGGACGACACCCCGCGGGAACAGCATGACCACCGTCGACCCGAGCAGGAAGCGGCCCATCTCGTCGCCCTGGCGAAAATCCGGTTGCCGGTCGCTGTAGTTCCATTCGCGGACACGTCCCGGACGCGGCGGATTGACGACCCCGTGCCAGACCGTGGCCATGCTGCCGACAATCGTCGCCCCGACCAGCACCAGCACGAACGGCCCGTGCGCCGAGTCGAAGACGCAGACGACCCGCTCGTTGCGCGCAAACAGGCCGGGAACGCCGCGCGCCGTCACCGGATTGACCGAAAACAGCGCGCCGGGCACATGGATCATCCGCGTCAGACGACCGCCGCACGGCATGTGAATGCGATGGTAGTCGCGCGGACTCAGGTAGAGCGTGGCGAAACTGCCGTTCTCGAAGCGCGCCGCCAAGTCACGATCGCCGCCGACCAGCGTGGCCGTCGAATAATGATGGCCCTTGGCCTGAAAGATCTGGTCGCGCTCGATCGCACCGAACTGGCTGATCGCTCCGTCGACCGGGCAGATGAAGTCGGCCACCGCCAGCGGCCGGGCGCCGGCGCGCAACGGGCGCGTGAAGAACTCGTTGAAGGTGGCGTAGCCGGCGATGTCGGGGTTGGCCGCCTCGGCCATGTCGACGCCGTAGCGTGCGACGAACCAGCGAATGAAGCTGGTCGTGACCCCTCCCGCTTGCGCGCTGGCGAACTTGCCGGCGAGCGTGGTCAGGGCCTGCTTGGGAAGCAGGTATTGTGGCAGGACTGCGAGACGATCGGACACGATGGTTGCCTGGAAAATTGTTGCAAGCTCGATTGCGGGTGCCGGGAAATCAGCGGATGACACCGCCGCCAAGGCAGACGCGGCTCTCGTAGAGCACCACCGATTGCCCCGGCGTCAGCGCCCACTGCGCTTCGGCAAAGCGGATTTCGCAGCTTTCACCGTCGACCCGCTCGACCTCGCAGGGCTGGTCGGCCGTGCGGTAGCGCGGTCTGGCGGTGTACACCCAGTGCGTATGCGGCGCCCGGCCGGAAACCCAGGAAAGCTGTTCGGCGACCAGCGAGTCCCTGAAGAGCGCCGGGTGATCGTGCCCCTGCACGACCTGGAGAACATTCTTCGCCATGTCCTTGCCGGCGACGAACCAGGCGTCGTGGTCGCCGCCGCCGGGCTCGCCCGGCTCCCTGACGCCGCCGATGTGCAGGCCCTTGCGCTGGCCGATGGTGTGGTACATCAGGCCGTCATGCTCGCCCATCAGCTTGTTGTCGTCGAGGCGGCGGATCTCGCCTTTCCGCGGCGGCAGGTAGCGGGAAAGGAACTCCTTGAACGGCCGCTCGCCGATGAAGCAGATGCCGGTCGAATCCTTCTTCGCCGCCACGTGCAGACCTTCGGCCTCGGCGATCCTGCGCACGTCGCGCTTGTAGAGATCGGCCAGCGGAAAGAGCGTCCTCGCCAGTTGCGCCTGGTTCAGGCGGTAGAGGAAATAGCTCTGGTCCTTGGTCCCGTCCTCGGCCTTGAGCAACTGGAATTCACCGTCGAATTCACGGATGCCGGCGTAATGGCCGGTGGCGATCTTCTCGGCGCCGAGCTTCAGCGCGTGGTCGAGAAAGGCCTTGAACTTGATCTCGGAATTGCACAGCACATCCGGATTCGGCGTCCGTCCGGCCTGGTATTCGCGCAGAAACTCGGTGAAGACGCGGTCGCGGTATTCGCCGGCGAAATTGACCACCTCGACATCGATGCCGATCTTGTCGGCGACGCTCGTCACGTCGACCAGATCCTGACGCGACGCGCAGTACTCCTCGCTGTCGTCGTCTTCCCAGTTCTTCATGAACAGGCCGATCACCTTCCACCCCTGGCGCTTCAGGAGCAGCGCCGCCACCGACGAATCGACACCGCCGGACAGGCCGACGACCACCGTTTTCTCAGACATCTGGCCCCGCCCCCCCTTTCCATTCACCCAGCGGCAGGATCACCGCCGCCTGCCCGTTATCGACGAACCAGCTATCGACGACGAAGCGTCCGCCCTCGCCGGCGGCCTTCTCCTCGATCACCGCCGAATAATGCACCGGAATGACCAGCGCCCAGTTGCGCGCGTCCGGCTCCAGCACGCGATGCCAGCGCAGGCTGCCGCGCGTTTCGAGCAGACGCAGCAGGCGCGTCGTCGAGGTCGAATGATCGATGCAATCCATCTTCCCCGGCGCGTGGCCATCGGCATAGTTGCCGCCGCGGTCATTCCTGATGTCCGACTGCTCGCCGGCCCAGGCGTAGAGCCGGCCGATCACCGCGGCGAGCATTTTGCGCTCCTCGGCGGGGTCGACCGCAACCGCCAGTTGCTGGCCGACTTCACGCAGTTGCCTGTCGCTGAAGCGGATCTGCGCCTGGGCGTTGCAGCCATAGCCGTAGCAGATGGGCACGGTCGCGTCGGCCGCCGCCAGACCGGCCCAGGCCAGAAGGAGCGCCGACAGGCTATGGCGAAGCATCACGAGGCCTGCACGAGCAGGTCGAGCGGGTAGTGCTTGCCGGCGAGGAGATCCTCGATACAGCGCAGGACCAGCGGGCTGCGGTGGCGGGTCGCGGTCGCCCTGACCTCGTCGGGGGTCAGCCAGCGCGCGGCGACGATGCCTTCGTCCAGCTTGCGCTCGGCCTCGTAGCCGTGCAACTCGCCGGCGAAGGCGAAGCGCAGGTAGGTGATCTCCCGCTCCGGGCGCTTCCAGCTGTAGATCCCGACCAGGTGCGTCGGCCTGAAGTGATAGGCGGTCTCTTCCAGCGTCTCGCGCACGACGGCGTCGATCAGCGCCTCGCCGTCCTCGAGGTGGCCGGCCGGCTGGTTGAAGGCAAGACCGGCTTCGGTCTCTTCCTCGACCAGCAGGAACTTTCCGTCGCGTTGAACGACTGCGGCAACGGTGACATTGGGTTTCCAGATCATGACGGGCTCAGACGGCAAAAGCGCTATTTTACCCGCTGATTTGGGCTAAAATCCTAGGCTTTCACGATAGCAACACGGAGAATCAACCATGTCCATGTCGGATCGCGACGGCTTCATCTGGCAAGACGGCAAACTGGTGCCCTGGCGTGAAGCCACCACGCACGTCCTGACGCACTCGCTGCACTACGGCATGAGCGTGTTCGAGGGCGTCCGCGCCTACCGGACCGAGCGCGGCACCGCCATCTTCCGTCTCGAAGACCACACCGACCGCCTGTTCAACTCCGCCCACATCTTCCAGATGGCCATGCCCTACGACAAGGCGGCCATCAACGAGGCGCACAAGGAAGTGCTGCGCGCCAACGATCTCGAAGCGGGCTACCTGCGCCCGATCGCCTTCTACGGCTCGGAGAAGATGGGCGTCTCGCCCAAGGGCGCCAAGGTCCATGTCGTCATTGCCGCCTGGCCGTGGGGCGCCTATCTCGGCGAGGAAGGCCTCGAGCGCGGGATCCGCGTCAAGGTGTCGAGCTACACGCGGCACCACGTCAATATTTCGATGGTGCGCGCCAAGGCGTCCGGCCACTACATCAACTCGATCCTGGCCAACAACGAAGTGACCAACGAGGGCTACGACGAGGCCATGCTGCTCGACCCCGAAGGCTATGTGGCCGAGGGCGCCGGCGAGAACCTGTTCATCGTCAAGAAGGGCAGGCTGTACACGCCGGACCTGACTTCGTGCCTGGAAGGCATCACCCGCGCCACCGTGCTGCAGATCGCCGAAGAACTCGGGCTTTCGGTGCAGGAAAAGCGCATCACCCGCGACGAAGTCTATTGCTGCGACGAAGCCTTCTTCACCGGCACCGCCGCCGAGGTGACGCCGATCCGCGAACTCGACGGCCGCCAGATCGGCATCGGCCGCCGCGGCCCGGTCACCGCCGAGATCCAGGCGAGGTATTTCGACGTGGTCAATGGCCGCTCCGCCCAGCACGACAACTGGCTGGCCTACATCTAATTCAGGGAGATCCGGATGTCCGACAACCGTACCGTAGAACTTACCGCCCACGACCTGCCGCTGCGCTGCCCGCAGCCGGCCTCGCCGCTGTGGTGCCAGCATCCGCGCGTCTTCCTCGACGTGCTCAAGACGGGTGAAGTGGTCTGCCCCTATTGCAGCACCCGGTACGTGTTCACGGGCGAAGCGCCCAAGGGTCATCACTAGAAGGCGGGCGCGGCCGGATTGGCGAACTGCCGGCGCCTCCGCCTGACACGCCGCGCCACCCCCGGCCAGGCCGACCACCATCGTCGCGATGCCGGCTGCAGCAGCGGCCTCCCGCATGAGTGACCGCCCGGCCGCCGCAACGATCTCGCCAAACCCCCAGCCGGAACAGGTCTTTGCCGCCTGCCTGAAACGGAGCGCCGCATGAGCAAGCCAAGCAATTTCGCCTCACCCGAGGATGTCGAACAGGCCTTCTACGAGGCGGTGCTCAAGGGCGACGCCGACCTGCTGATGCAACTGTGGGCCGAGGACGAGGAAACCCTCTGCGTGCACCCGACCGGCGTCCGCCTAATCGGCATCGCGGCGATCCGCGAAAGCTGGCGCAGCATCTTTTCCAGCGCCCGGCTGCGCGTCCAGGCCGATTCGATCGCCCACTGGCAGGGCTCGGTCCTGGCGATCCATCACCTCAGCGAAATCCTCTTCGTCGGCGACGATCCCGGGCCGCACGGGCCGCTGCACGTCACCCACGTCTACACGCGCGGCGCGCACGGCTGGCGCCTCGTCAGCCGTCATGCCTCGGCCGCCGACGACGGCCACCAGGCGATGGCCGACGCCGTCCCGCACACACTGCATTGACGATTGCCTGCAAGCCCTACCGGGCGCCCGCCTGGCTCCCCGGCGGCCACGCCCAGACCATCTGGCCGCTGCTGATCAAGCCGCACCCGATCAAGCTGGGCCGCGAGCGCTGGGAAACGCCGGACGGCGACTTCGTCGACGTCGACTTCCTCGACGGCCCTGCCGACGCGCCGCTGCTGGTGCTGTTCCATGGCCTCGAGGGTAGCTCGGACAGCCACTACGCCATCGCCGCCGCGCACGCCTGCAAGGCGGCCGGCTGGCGCCTGGCGCTGCCGCACTTCCGCGGCTGCTCGGGCGAACTCAACCGCCGGCCGCGCGCCTACCACTCGGGCGACTCGGACGAGATCGACTGGATCCTGCGCCGCCTGCAGGCCGCGGGCGACGGCCGCCGCATCCACGCCGCCGGCATCTCGCTCGGCGGCAACG
>ERZ724507.1079-NODE-1079-length-11972-cov-5.502559_pt1 | contig 11972 bp, 9 predicted proteins | sample MGYA00376040_ERZ724507 | MGnify/ENA primary metagenome ERZ724507 (study PRJEB28724, sample SAMN07190883) | activated sludge metagenome | isolation source: activated sludge of sewage treatment plant in Hong Hong | place: Hong Kong | collected 2016-03-17 ...
AGCACCTGATGCTTGATCTGGCCCGAAGCCACCGCCTTGAACACGCCACCGATGTCCAGCGTGCCGGTGGCGCCATACAGCATCGACAGGCCGTACAGCAGGAAGCCGGAAGCCATCGCGCCCAGCACGAAGTACTTCATGGCCGCCTCGATCGAGGTGACGTGGTCGCGCCGCAAGGCCACCAGGGCGTAGCTGGACAGCGTCATGCACTCCAGCCCCAGATAGACCAGCAGGAAATTGTTGGCCGAGATCAGCACATACATGCCGAGCAGCGACAGCAGGCTGAGCACATACCATTCGGCCCCGCGCAGCATGCCGCGACCCGTCACGTAGGTGCGGGCGTAGACCAGGGTGACGGCAACGGACAGCGCCGCGAAGCACTTCAGCCAGTTGGCCATCGGGTCGCTGACCACCATGCCCTCGAAGCCGTACCAGGTCTGCCCGCCCAGCGCATAGGTCCCTGTCAGGACCGCCAGCACCAGCAAGGTCAGCACGGACAGCGCGTAAGCGGCCATGCGACGCGGGTTGCGGTCGAGCAGGTCCACCAGCGTGATCACGCAGGCCATCACCAGCAGCACGATCTCCGGATAGATCGCCATCCAACTGAATCTGTCAATCATGTCCTCGTCCTCAGTTCAGCTTGGAATTCGCCACGTGCTGGAGCAAGTTGGTCACCGAGGCGTCCATGACATCGGTGAACGGCTTCGGATACAGGCCCATCCACAGCACGGCGACGGCCAGCAGCGCCAGCACCAGGAATTCGCGCGCGTTGATGTCCCGCATGGCGCGGACCTCGTCGTTGGCCACCGCGCCAAAGTACACCCGCTTGAACATCCACAGGCTGTAGCCCGCACCGGTGATCAGGGCCGTGGCCAGCAGCAGACCCAGCCAGAAGTTGGCGCGCACCGCAGCCAGGATCACCATCCACTCACCGATGAAGCCCGCGGTTCCGGGCAAGCCGCAGTTGGCCATGAAGAACAGCAGCGCAAACGCACCAAAGCGCGGCATCGAATTGACCACCCCACCGTAGCTGGAGATCTCGCGGGAATGGACGCGGTCGTACAGCACGCCGATGCACAGGAACATGGCGCCTGATACGAAGCCGTGCGCGATCATCTGCACCAGGCCGCCGGTGACACCCAGGTCGTTGAAGACGAAGAAACCCATGGTCACGAAGCCCATGTGGGCCACCGACGAATAGGCCACCAGCTTCTTCATGTCCTGCTGCACCAGCGCCACCAGGCCGATGTAGATGACGGCGATCAGCGACAGCGCGATCATCAGCCAGGCCCATTCGCGCGAGGCGTCCGGCAGGATCGGCATCGAGAACCGCACGAAACCATAGGCACCCAGCTTCAGCATGATCGCCGCCAGCACGACCGAGCCACCGGTGGGGGCTTCCACGTGCGCATCCGGCAACCAGGTGTGCACCGGCCACATGGGCACCTTGACCGCGAACGCCGCGAACATGGCAAAAAACAACAAGGTCTGCGCGGTCGCCGACAAGGGCAGCTTGTGCCAGGTCAGCACGTCGAAACTGCCGCCCGATACGGCGTAGAGGTAGATGAACGCCACCAACATCAGCATCGATCCCAGCAGCGTGTAGAGGAAGAACTTGAACGCGGCGTAGATCTTGCGCGGCCCACCCCAGATGCCGATGATCAGGTACATCGGGATCAGCGTGGCTTCAAAGAACACGTAGAACAAGATGCCGTCCAGCGCCGCGAAGACGCCGATCATCAGGCCCGACAGGATCAGGAAGGCCGCCATGTACTGGTTGACCTTGCGCTGGATCACCTGCCAGCCGGCAATCACCACGATGACGGTGATGAACGCGGTCAACAGCACGAACCAGAGCGAAATACCGTCGACGCCCAGGTAATAGTTCACGTTGAAGCGCGAGATCCAGGGCGTCTTCTCGACGAATTGCATCTCGGCCGTACCCAGGCGAAACCCCGTGTACAGCGGTAGCGTGACCAGCAGGCTGACCAGGGAACCGAGAAGCGCGATCCAGCGCACCAGTTGCGCCTGACTCTCCCGTCCCAGCGCCAGCAGCACGGCGCCGACGATGATCGGCGTCCAGATGGCAAGGCTCAACCAACCCATGTTCTTATCCCGTCTTCCTTACTTGTTGAGCCAGACGAAGTACGTCATCAGCACGAAGATGCCCAGGATCATCACCAGGGCGTAGTGATACAGGTAGCCCGACTGGACCCAGCGCACCATGCCGGCCACCCAGCCCACCAGGCGCCACGAACCGTTGACCACCAGGCCGTCAATCAGCGCGCGATCGCCCGCCTTCCACAAACCTGAGCCGAGCAGGCGGGCTCCGCGAGCGATGACGTTCTCATTGAACCAGTCGAGGTAGTACTTGTTTTCCAGCAGGCTGTAGATCGGCCGGAAGCTGCGCTGGATGGCGGCCGGCAGGGCCGGATTGACCATGTACATGTAGTAGGCTGCGGCCACGCCCGCCAGTGCCAGCCAGAATGGCGCGGCCGTGAAACCGTGCAGCGCCATCGGCATCCAGCCGTGAATCTTCTCGGCCAGCACCGTCGTCGCCGGATGCCGCGCCGCATCGACGTGGATCACGTCGTTGAGGCGGAAGAAGTCGCCGAACAACATCGGCATCAGCGTGACGGCGCCAATCACCACCGAGGGGATGGCCAGCAGCACCAGCGGCAGCCAGACCACCCAGGGCGTTTCATGCGGCTTCTCGTCGTGGCCGTGACCATGGCCATGGTCGTCATGGTGCGCGTCCGGATTCTGGTCGTAGCGCTCCTTGCCGTGAAACACCAGGAAATACAGCCGGAACGAATAGAACGCCGTCACGAACACGCCAGCGAGCACGGCGTAGTAGGCAAAACCAGCGCCGGGCAGCTTGCTGGCGTGCACCGCCTCGATGATGGCGTCCTTGGAATAGAAGCCGGAGAAAAACGGCGTGCCGATCAACGCCAGCGAACCCAGCAGGAAGGTGATCCAGGTGATGGGCATGTACTTGCGCACACCGCCCATCCAGCGGATGTCCTGGTTGTGGTGCATGCCGATGATGACCGAACCGGCCGCCAGGAACAGCAGGGCCTTGAAGAACGCATGCGTCATCAGGTGGAACACCGCCACCGAATAGGCGGATGCGCCGAGCGCCACCGTCATGTAGCCCAACTGCGACAGGGTGGAATAGGCCACCACGCGCTTGATGTCGTTCTGGATGATGCCCAGGAAACCCATGAACAGCGCGGTGATCGCACCGATGACCAGCACGAAATTGAGCGCCGTGTCGGACAGTTCGAACAGCGGCGACATGCGCGCCACCATGAAGATGCCCGCGGTCACCATGGTGGCCGCGTGAATCAGGGCGGAGATCGGCGTCGGGCCCTCCATCGAGTCGGGCAGCCAGACGTGCAGCGGAAACTGCGCCGACTTGCCCATGGCGCCGATGAACAGACAGATGCAGATCACGGTGATCAGCATCCACTGCGTGCCCGGAAAGCCCAGGCCGGCCAGCTGGCTGGCCTTGGCGAACACTTCACCGTAGTTCAGGCTGCCGGCGTAGGCCGCGATCAGACCGATGCCCAGGATGAAACCGAAATCCCCCACCCGGTTGACCATGAACGCCTTTAGGTTGGCGAAGATGGCGGTCGGGCGATTGAACCAGAAGCCGATCAACAGGTAGGACACCAGACCCACCGCCTCCCAGCCAAAGAACAGCTGCAGGAAGTTGTTGCTCATGACCAGCATGAGCATCGAGAAGGTGAACAGCGAGATGTAGGAGAAGAAGCGGTTGTAGCCATCGTCATCGGCCATGTAGCCGATGGTGTAGATGTGCACCATCAGTGACACGAAGGTCACCACGCACATCATGGTGGCGGTGAGACTGTCGATGAGAAAACCGACCTCCATCTTCAACCCGCCGACGACCATCCACTCGTAGAGGGTGCGGTCGAAATGGGCCCCGGCCATCACGCTTTGCAGCGTCAGCGCGGACAGCACGAAGGCCACGAACACCCCGAGGATGGTGACGGAATGTGACGCGGCACGGCCAATGCGGTTGCCGCCAAAGGCGGTGCCCAGGACGCCCGCGATGAGCGAACCCGCCAGCGGCGCCAGCGGCACCGCCAGCAAGGTGGCAGCGGAAAGGGTCTGACTCATGACTCTGTTAGCCCTTCAGCGAATTGAGATCGTCCACATTGATGCTCGACTTGGCACGGAACAGCAGCATCAGGATGGCCAGGCCGATGGCAGCCTCGGCCGCCGCCACCGTCAGGATGAAAAACACGAACACCTGCCCGTGCATGTCGCCCAGATAGTGCGAAAAGGCCACGAAGTTGGTGTTGATGGCCAACAGCATCAGCTCGATCGCCATCAACAGCACGATGATGTTCTTGCGGTTCAGAAAAATACCGACCACCGACAGCGCGAACAGGATCGCGCCCAGCGTCAGGCAATGGGCCAGCGTCAGTGTCATGCCTTGACCTCCTCCACGAGCGCCGCCTCAGGCGGCTCGACAGGCAGCGGCGCCTGCGTCGGTGCGAGCTTGACCACCTTCAGGCGGTCGCTCGCCTTGACCCTGACCTGCAAGGCCGGATCGACTTTCTTGCTGTCCTTGCGCTCTCGCAGGGTGAGCGCGATGGCCGCGATCATCGCGATCAGCAACAGCACCGCCGCGATCTCGACCGGATACAGGTACTTGGTGTACAGCAGCGTGCCCAGCACCTTGGTGTTCGAGTACTGCACCACCTGTCCGGCCGCGTTGGTCACTGTCTCAGGCACCGCGGGCGCTTCGCTCAGGCGAAAACCGCCGAACAGGACCACCGCCATTTCGAGCGTGATCACCGCGCCGATCGCCAGCGCCAACGGCACGTGGCGCCAGAAGCCCTGGCGCACGCTGTCGATGTGGATGTCCAGCATCATCACCACGAACAGGAACAGCACCATCACCGCCCCGAGGTAAACCAGCACCAGGGCGATGCCAAGGAACTCGGCCTTCAGCAACAGCCAGATGCCGGCCGCCTGCGAGAAGGTGAGCATCAGGAACAGGACCGCGTGCACCGGGTTGCGCGCGGTAATCACCCTGAATGCCGAAAACAGCATGATCAGGGCGAACACGTAGAAGAAGCCGGTCTTGACGTCCATGGGTGTTGAGCAGTGGTGTGCCAGTGGGCGCGGGTCAGCGGTATGCGGCGTCCGCGGCCTTGGCTGCGGCGATTTCGGATTCGTAGCGATCGCCCACGGCCAGCAGCATGTCCTTGGTGAAGTACAGGTCACCGCGCTTTTCGCCGTGGTACTCGAGGATGTGGGTTTCGACGATCGAATCGACCGGACAGCTTTCCTCGCAGAAGCCGCAGAAGATGCACTTGGTCAGGTCGATGTCGTAGCGCGTGGTGCGGCGCGTGCCGTCCGCCCGTTCACCGGCTTCGATGGTGATGGCCATCGCTGGACACACGGCCTCGCACAGCTTGCAGGCGATGCAGCGCTCTTCGCCGTTCTCGTAGCGGCGCAACGCATGCAGGCCGCGAAAGCGCGGTGACACGGGCGTCTTTTCCTCGGGGTACTGGATCGTGACCTTGCGGCGGAACGTGTAACGGCCGGTCAGGGCCATGCCCTTGAACAGCTCCACCAGCACGAAGCTCTTGAGGAAGTCGCGCAGCGAAAAAGATGAATCAGTGACGGAAACCATGACGAACCCTGCGTTCAGTGCCAGATGTTCCACGGGCTGTGCATCCACAGACCCACGACGATCAGCCAGATGAGCGTCACCGGGATGAAGATCTTCCAGCCCAGGCGCATGATCTGGTCGTAGCGGTAGCGCGGGAAGGTGGCGCGGATCCAGATGAACATCGACACCACGATGAACGTCTTGATGCCCAGCCAGATCCAGCCCGGAATGAAGTCCAGCGCCCCGATGGGCGACAGCCAGCCACCCAGGAACATGATCACGGCCAGGATGGACACCAGCCACATGCTGGCGTATTCGGCCAAGAAGAAGGTGGCAAAGCCCATGCCGGAGTACTCGACCATGTGGCCGGCCACGATTTCAGCCTCGCCCTCGGCCATGTCGAACGGGTGACGGTTGACTTCGGCCACCACCGAGATCAGGTAGACCATGAAGATCGGCAGCAGGGGCAGCCAGTTCCAGGACAGGAAACCCAGGCCCTTGTCGGCCGCCATGCCCTTGGCCTGGCCCATGACGATGTCGGTCAGGTTCATGCTGCCCGAAACCATCAGCACCACCAGGAAGCAGAAGCCGAGCGCGATTTCGTAGCTGACCATCTGCGCGGACGCGCGCAAGGCGCCCAGCATCGGGTACTTCGAGTTGGACGCCCAGCCGGCGATGATGACGCCATAAACCTCGATCGAGGTAATGGCCAGCACCAGCAGCAACCCGGCATTGATGTTGGCCAACGCGGCTTCGGGGCCAAACGGGATCACCACCCAGGCCGCCAGGGCCGGCATGATGGCCATCACCGGGCCGATGAAGAACAGGCCCTTGGCGGCGGCGGTCGGGCGGATGATCTCCTTGGTCAGCAGCTTGACGGCGTCGGCGATCGGCTGCAGCAGACCCGCCGGCCCGACGCGGTTGGGGCCCAGGCGCGCCTGCATGAAGCCCAGCAGCCGGCGCTCCCACAGCGTCAGGTAGGCCACCGCGCCCATCAGCGGCGCCAGCAGGACGACGATCTTGATCAGGTTCCAGACCACTGGCCAGGCGATGCCGCTCCACCAGCTGCCGGCAAACAGATGCAGGCCGACGTTGTAGATGGCGTCGATCATGCGGAGGCTCCTTCGAGGGCGTCAGCGGTCTGCTGCAGCGACGGCGCGCGGCGCACGATGCCGTCGAGCTGGTAGATCCCGACGGTCGGTGCCGCGACGGCGCCGGCGCGGATCTGGATTGCCGCCGCCGTGCGGTTGCTCAGTTGTGCCGCAGGCAGCTGCTCCGGCACCGCGCCGCCCAACGCCTGGGCCAGCACGTCCTGCGACGTCTCGTACGGCGGCTGCGCCACCTGCAGCAGATCGGCCAGCACGCGCAGCACCTTCCAGCCCGGGCGCGTGTCACCCAGCGGCCGCACCACGGCGTGAAAACTTTGCACCCGGCCCTCGGCGTTGATGAACGTGCCGGAGGTCTCGGTGAACGGGGCGATCGGCAGCAGCACGTCGCTGATGTCCAAGTTGGCCTTGAACGGGCTGAGCGTGACGACCATGCCGCAGCCTTGTCGCTCGAACGGTGCCGAATCGGCACCCGGCTCGCAGGCCAGCAGCAGCAGCGCGCCGACGCCGCCGGCCAGCATCTGGGCGGCGTTCAGACCGCCGCTGCCCGGCATGGCCTTGACCACCTGGGCACCAACGGTGTTGGCCGCTTCGGTCAGGAAGCCGACGCTCGCGCCGGTCTGCTCGCCGAGCCACTGACACAGCGCGAGCAGCACCGACGCCTGCCCATGGTGCGCGGCCGCATTGCCGAGCAAGATCGCCTTGCGCTCGCCCGCCAGCAGGCTGCTGGCCAGCGCCTTGGCCACGTCCGTCACCTGGCCCGTCACGGGCGCGGCAACGCCCTTCTCGGCCGCCACCGCAGCCGCCACGTCAGCCAGCGCCTGGGCCCAGTCGCCGGCTTCGGCCAGTTGCGCGGCCTTCAGCGGCATGGCCCATGCGTCGTCGGCCCTCAGAAATGCTCTAGAAGTGATAGCTGTCACCGCACAACCAAGGCGCGCTGCCTGGCGAATTCGTTGTGCAAAGAGCGGATGGTCCTTGCGCAGGTTCGAGCCCACCACCAGCACCGACTGCAACTGCGACAGCGAAGCAATCGAGGTACCCAGCCAGCGCACGCCCTCGGGTGCGGTGAACTCGGCGTGACGCAGGCGGTAGTCGATGTTCTCGCTGCCCAGGCCACGCATCAGCGACGCCGCCAGGAACAATTCTTCGACCGTGCCGTGGGGGCTGACGAGTGCGCCGATGCTGGCGGCGCCATGGCTGGCGCGGATTTCGTTCAAGCCGTTGGCCACATGTTCCAGTGCGGTCTGCCAGTCCACCTCGCGCCAGACGCCATCCTGCTTGAGCATGGGCTTGGTCAGGCGCTCGTCGCCGTTCAGGGCCTCGTAGGAAAAGCGGTCGCGGTCGGCGATCCAGCACTCGTTGACGGCCTCGTTCTCGAACGGCACGACGCGCATCACCTGGTTGTTCTTGACCTGGACGATCAGGTTGGCGCCGGTGGAGTCATGCGGGCTGATGCTCTTGCGGCGCGACAGCTCCCAGGTGCGGGCGCTGAAGCGGAACGGCTTGCTGGTGAGGGCACCGACCGGGCAGATGTCGATCATGTTGCCCGACAGTTCCGAATCCACGGTCTGCCCGACGAAGGTCTCGATCTCGGCGTGCTCGCCGCGGTTGGACATGCCGAATTCCATCGCGCCGGCGATTTCCTGGCCGAAGCGAACGCAGCGCGTGCAATGAATGCAGCGCGTCATCTCCTTCATGGAAATGAGCGGCCCGACCTCCTTGGGCACGACCACGCGCTTTTCGTCGCCGTAGCGCGAAGCGGAGGCGCCGTAGCCCACCGCCAGGTCCTGCAACTGGCACTCGCCACCCTGGTCGCAGATCGGACAATCGAGCGGGTGATTGATGAGCAGGAACTCCATCACCGATTTCTGGGCCTTGATGGCCTTGTCGCTCTTGGTGCGCACCACCATGCCCTGCGTCACCGGGGTGGCGCAAGCCGGCATCGGCTTGGGCGCCTTTTCCACGTCCACCAGGCACATGCGGCAGTTGGCGGCGATGGACAATTTTTTGTGATAGCAGAAGTGCGGGATGTAGATGTCGGCCTTCTCGGCCGCATGCATCACCATGCTGCCTTCGGGCACCTCGACCTTCTTGCCGTCTATTTCGAGTTCAACCATGGGCTTGTCCGATTTCGTTCGCTTCAGCTCGTCAGCTTCTGTGCGGCGTCGATCTTGGCCGCGAATTCGGGCCGGAAGTGCTTGATCATGGCGCGCACCGGCATCGCGGCGGCATCGCCCAGCGCGCAGATGGTGCGGCCCATGATGTTTTCGGCCACGTTGTCGAGCTTGTCCAGGTCCTCGGGGCGCCCCTGGCCTTCCTGGATCCGATCGACCATGCGCCACAGCCAGCCGGTGCCTTCGCGGCAGGGCGTGCACTGGCCGCAGGACTCATGCATGTAGAAGTACGACAGGCGGCGCAGGGTCTCGACCATGTCGCGCGACTCGTCCATCACGATCACGGCACCGGAGCCCAGCATGGAGCCCGCCTTGGCGATGGAGTCGTAGTCCATCGTGCACTGCATGATGATCTCGGCGGGCAGCACGGGCGACGATGAGCCGCCCGGAATGACGGCCTTCAGGTTCTTGCCGCCACGGATGCCGCCAGCCAGCTCCAGCAGCTTGGCGAACGGCGTGCCGAGCGGAATCTCGTAGTTGCCCGGACGCGCCACGTCACCTTGAATGGAAAAAATCTTCGTGCCACCGTTGTTGGGCTTGCCGCATTCCAGGTACGCCGGGCCGCCGTTGCGGATGATCCAGGGGGTGGCCGCGAAGGTTTCCGTGTTGTTGATGGTGGTCGGCTTGCCATACAGGCCAAAGCTGGCCGGGAACGGCGGCTTGAAGCGTGGCTGGCCCTTCTTGCCTTCCAGCGACTCGAGCAGCGCGGTTTCCTCGCCGCAGATATAGGCACCGAAGCCGTGGTGCGCGTGCAGCTGGAAATTGAACGCGCTGCCCATGATGCCCTGACCCAGATAGCCAGACTCTCGGGCCTGCTCGATGGCGGCTTCGAAGCGCTCGTAGACCCGGAAAATCTCGCCGTGGATGTAGTTGTAGCCGACGCTGGCGCCCATGGCGTAGGCGGCGATCGCCATGCCCTCGATGACCGCGTGCGGGTTGTGCATCAGGATGTCGCGGTCCTTGAAGGTGCCCGGCTCGCCCTCGTCGGAGTTGCACACCAGGTACTTCTGGCCCGGGAAATTGCGCGGCATGAAGCTCCACTTCAGCCCGGTCGGGAAACCCGCGCCGCCACGGCCGCGCAGACTGGAGGCCTTCAACTCGGCGATGACCTCGTCCTGCGTCATGCCGGGCCCGCCGTCCTGGCCCAGCACCTTGCGCAGCGCCTGGTAGCCGCCGCGCGCCTCGTAGTCCTTCAAGCCCCAGTTGGCACCGTTGAGTCCGGCGTAGATTTGGGGGTTGATGTGGCGACCATGGAAACAGGACTCCACACCCTTGGCCTGGAACTGCGCGAGAATGTCTTGCACGCGTGCCATCGCTCAATCCTCCGCGCCGCGCAGACCGCTGATCAGCTGGTCCAGCTTGTCGTTGGACATGAAGCTGCACATGTTGCGGTCGTTGACCAGCATCACCGGCGCGTCGCCGCAGGCCCCCAGGCACTCGCAACCCTGCACGGTGAACAGGCCGTCGGCCGTCGTCTCCCCGGGCTGCACGCCCAGCGTCTCGCACAGGTGCTCCAGCGCCTGCGGCCCGCCGGCGAACATGCACGGCGCGTTGGTGCACACGTTCAGCTTGAAGCGCCCCACCGGCTGCTGGTTGTACATGTTGTAGAAGGTCGTGACCTCGTGCACCGCCATCGCCGGCATGCCCAGGTAGGCGGCAACGGCCCGTTCGCTGTCGGGGCTGACCCAGCCGCGCTCCTGCTGCACGATGGCCAGGCAGGCCATCACGGCCGATTGCTTCTGATCAGGCGGGTACTTGGCGACCTCGCGCGCAAAGCGCGCCAGCATGGCGTCCGAAAACGGCGCCGCAGTGGAAGGGGCGGCGGTAGCGCTCATCGATCGATCTCTCCAAACACGACGTCCATCGTTCCGATGATCGCCACGGCGTCTGCCAGCATGTGGCCCTTGGTCAATTCATCGAACGCCGACAGATGGGCAAACCCCGGGGCGCGGATCTTCATCCGGTACGGCTTGTTGGCGCCATCGCTGATCAGGTAAATGCCGAACTCGCCCTTGGGGTGTTCCACCGCGGCATAGGCCTCGCCCTCGGGCACGTGCATGCCCTCGGAAAACAGCTTGAAGTGGTGGATCAGGTCTTCCATGCCCGACTTCATGCGCTCGCGCGGCGGCGGCGCCACCTTGTGGTTGTCGACGATCACCGGGCCCGGGTTGACGCGCAGCCAGTCGACGCACTGCTTGATGATGCGGTTGGATTCGCGCATCTCCTGCACGCGCACCAGGTAGCGGTCGTAGCTGTCGCCCGTCTTGCCGACCGGAATGTCGAAATCCATCTGGGCGTAGACGTCGTAGGGCTGCGTCTTGCGCAGATCCCAGGCAATGCCGGAGCCGCGCAGCATGGGGCCGGTGAGACCCAGATTGAGCGCACGCTCAGGCGTGACGACGCCGATGCCCACGGTGCGTTGCTTCCAGATGCGGTTGTCGGTGAGCAGCGTCTCGTACTCGTCCATCAAGCCCGGAAACCGGCGCGTGAAGTCGTCAATGAAATCCAGCAGCGAACCCTGGCGGTTGGCGTTGATCACGTCCAGCGACCTGGCGCTGCGGACCTTGTTGGACTTGTACAGCGCCATGCTGTCAGGCAGATCGCGGTACACGCCACCCGGCCTGAAATACGCCGCGTGCATGCGCGCGCCAGAGACCGCTTCGTACATGTCGAACAGGTCTTCGCGCTCGCGGAAAGTGTAGAGCAGCATGGTCGAGGCACCGCAGTCGTGCCCGTGCGAACCGAGCCACATCAGGTGGTTCAGCAGGCGCGTGATCTCGGAGAACATCACCCGGATGTACTGCCCGCGCAGCGGCACCTCGATGCCCAGCAGCTTCTCGATGGCCAGGCAGTAAGCGTGCTCGTTGCACATCATGGACACGTAGTCCAGGCGGTCCATGTAGGGCAGCGACTGGATGAAGGTCTTGTGCTCGGCCAGCTTCTCGGTGGCGCGGTGCAGCAGGCCGATGTGCGGGTCGGCGCGATGGATCACCTCGCCGTCCATCTCCAGCACCAGACGCAGCACACCGTGCGCCGCCG
>ERZ724507.1087-NODE-1087-length-11935-cov-6.815909_pt1 | contig 11935 bp, 13 predicted proteins | sample MGYA00376040_ERZ724507 | MGnify/ENA primary metagenome ERZ724507 (study PRJEB28724, sample SAMN07190883) | activated sludge metagenome | isolation source: activated sludge of sewage treatment plant in Hong Hong | place: Hong Kong | collected 2016-03-17 ...
TAGGCGCGGTCCGTTACGAAGATCGCGAGGGATCGTCGTCGTCTTCGGGCTCGCTGCCGTCACTGACTTCGCGATCGAGCTTGCGATAGATCGTCCGCGTCGCGATGCCGAGGAGCTGCGCCGCCAGCCGCTTGTCGCCTTTGGTGTAGTGCAGCGTCTCACGAATGACGGTGCGTTCGATCTCATCAAGCGGCGTGCCGAGCGGAAAGGTCAGGCTGGGCAAGCTGCCGTGGCTGGCGCTGGTGGTCAGGTGCAGGCCGCCGCAGCGGATTTCCTGCGGCAGATCATCGACATCAATGATCGGCTGACGGGACAGCACCACCGCGCGCTCCAGGGCATTTTCCAGCTCGCGGACGTTGCCGGGATAGCCGTAGCGCGACAGCAGCTCCAGCGCGGGACGGCTGATGCCGGTGACGTTCTTGTGGTTCTTGTTGCGAAAGCGATTGAGGAAGTGATCGACGAGCAGCGGCACGTCATCGAGTCGCTCACGCAGGGGCGGCACGGTGACGGCAATGACGTTGAGCCGATAGAACAGATCTTCGCGGAAGCGGCCCTCGCTGACCATCTTGCGCAGGTCGCGGTTGGTCGCCACGATGAGCCGAATGTCGACGCGGCGCAGCTTGCCACCGAGCGGCTCGATCTCACCTTCTTGCAGCACGCGCAGCAGCTTCACTTGCAGATGGAGCGGAATTTCGCCCACTTCGTCGAGAAACAGCGTGCCGCCATCGGCCTGCGCAAAGCGACCATCGCGCCGCGCCACCGCGCCGGTAAACGATCCCTTTTCGTAGCCAAACAGCTCGGCTTCGAGGATTGTCTCGGGCAGGGCCGCGCAGTTGACTGGCACGAGCGGTCGTCCGGCGCGCGGCGACAGATCGTGCAGGTGCCGCGCGAGCAGCTCTTTGCCGGTGCCCGACTCGCCCAGCAAAAGCACCGTCGCTTGCGAGGGCGCCGCCTGCGCCACAATGTCGAGCGTGCGTCGCATCGCCAGCGATCCCCCGACAATCGGTCGCCGCTCTGCCGCCGCCAGCTTCTGACGCAGCGAGCGATTTTCCAGCACCAGCGTCTGTCGTTCCAGCGCCTTGCCGACGACCCGCAGCACATGCGCCCGCTTGAGCGGCTTGGTGATGAAGTCGTACGCACCGTCTTTCATCGCTTCGACGGCGGTTTCGATCGTGCCGTAGGCCGTCATCAGGATGACTTCCGTCTCAGGCGACAGCTTGCGTCCCGCCTTCAGCAGATCCAGCCCCGAGATGCCCGGCATCAGCAGATCCGTCAGCACCACGTCGATGCGCTGCTTGCGCAGGATCTCCAGAGCCTCTTTGCCGTCGCTACAGGTCAGCACTTGTAGCTCGCTGCCGCTGGCTTCGGCGTCGGTCTGCGGCGGCACAAAGCGCGCAAACGTCCGCTCCAGCGAGTCTAGGTTCGAGGTCTCGTCATCGACGATCAGTAACGTCTTCATCGGTTGGGCTCACAGCGCCGGACAGTCAGAAGTCGGGCCACGCCGCGATTTTGCTCGGTTCTTCTCGCTTCGGCAAACGGCGATCGCGTTGCATCGGTGAAAGTCTGGTAGCCTCTAGGCGTGATTCCGCACGAGATTGCCATGGAGCGCAGCGACGAGCGCTCAGCTCCGAATCGTACGCATGTGCTGACCTGTCCTCGCTGTCGAGCCCCCGTCGCGCTGGGCTTTACCGATCAGACCGAGTGCCAAAAGTGTCACGAGCGGGTTGCGATTCCCGAGCCGGTGCAGAAGCGGCGCGACAACTTTCGCAAGCTGGAAGCCGAGCGTCGTCACAAAGATCCGCTGTGGGCGCTGGCGCTGCGGGCGCGGCCTCGCTTTTATCTCAGTCCGAAGCTGCTCGCGTCGCTCAGCTACTTTGCGCCGTTTGTCGGCATCATGGTCGGCTACGCGTTTGCGTATCGCTTTGGCAACTATCCGCTGGCGGCGCTTTTGTGGCTGTGGGTGATTGGTGCGATTCACCTTCTGTCGTCGTGGCTGCTGGTGCAGCGCAAGCCGCTTCATGTCCGTCAGCTGATGATGGCGCAGCAGCCAAGCGAGCCCGGTCTGTTTCCGATGTGTCGCGTCTGTGCGTCGCCGCTGTCGATTCCCGCGCACACGCCCGAGGCCGCCGCGTCGCTTGACTGTAGCTGCGATCACTGTGGTGCGGACAACATCGTCGGAGACGCGCCGATCGTGACGCCGCGCCCCGATCTGTACAGCATTCAGTCGGCCTACCAAGAGGTCTTCGGCGGTCTGATGCAGCAGCGCATGGATCGCGCCTATCCGTTTCTGCTGCTCGTCGGGTTTGTGATCCTGGGTGGGGTCTCGTTTTTTGTCGCCAAGGCCCCGCAGACGCCGCTGACCTAAGCCTGACTCGCCCGTCCGCGCCATTGGCAGCGGCGACCAGATTTGAAAGAATCGGCGCTCGAAGCGGGCAGGAGGCTCGGCTGATGCTGGAAGTGATGACCTTGTCCGGCCACGCGCCGACGCTGGTGTTTTTGCACGAAGGACTGGGCTGCGTGTCGATGTGGAAGGACTTCCCGGCGCAGCTGGCGGCGGCGACGGGCTGCGCGGCGCTGGTTTATTCGCGCGCGGGCTACGGACAGTCCGATCCGGTCTCGCTGCCACGACCGCTCGACTACATGGAACGCGAGGGTGTCGCCGAGCTTGCGCAGCTACTCCGCGACGTTCCCGATGCCATCTTGATTGGTCATTCCGACGGAGGCTCGATTGCGCTGGCCTATGCCGCAAGCCATCAGGGACTGCGCGGTGTCATCGTCGAAGCGCCACATGTGTTCTGCGAAGCGCAGACCGTCGAGTCGATTGAGCAAGCGCGGCTTCTGTATCAGCAAGGCGAGCTGCGACGGAAGCTCGAGCGACATCACGGTCGCAACGTCGACTGTGCGTTTTGGGGCTGGAACGGCGCGTGGCTGCATCCCGACTTTCGCCGCTGGAACATCGAGCGCTTTCTGCCCGATATCCAGGTGCCGGTGCTGGTGATTCAAGGTCGGCAAGATGAGTACGGAACGCTCGGGCAGGTCGATGCCATCTGTCGTCAAGTTCCGCACGCAGAGTCGGCGCTTCTCGATCGCTGTGGTCACTCGCCGCACCGGGATCAGCCCGCGCAGGTCTTGGCGATCATGTCGGACTTTGTCCGCCGTCTTTCATCGACCGCAGCTGTGGACGCGCCGCATTCCTGATCCGATCGCTTCTGCTACGCTAACGCTTGGTTCCTCTGCTGCGTGTGGCCTTGGCAAGCTGAGGCATGTTTGCACCAGAATGCCTCACGCTGGGGACTGCCATGCGGGATCGGCGGACCCCAGGATGAAGTGCGCTCCGTCGGAAACACTGGCTGACGGTCGGACCAAGGGCGGACTTCGCGACGAGCGGCGGACGGACCACCGAGTCAACTGTCGAGAAGTGTTACCAGTCGCTGCGTACGCTGCTCCGCGCGAAAGACCTGCGCGGGCGTGCTGGGCTGCGACGCTGAATTCGGCACGATGCTTGCTGTCTTGCTGGCCATTCGAAGGTGTACGGTCATGCGTGTTGTGTCGATTCGCTCCCTCCTCGGCTTGCTTCTCTGTGGTGGCTGCGGAAGTGAGCTTGTTCCCGAGCTGGCACTCGACCTCAGCCAGCTGGACTCGATTGAGCCCAATGACTCCCAGACCAACGGCTTTACGGTCAACGGCTTCACGGTCAACGGCTTCACGGTCAACGGCTTTACGGTCAACGGCTTCACGGTCAATGGCACCACGGCCAGCGCGGGCGGCTCTGCGGGCCGACTCAACGATCTGTCCGGGATTCGCTTTTCTTCGCTCTCGCTCAATGGCGTGTCGCTTGCGCGAAGCTGGCTGAATCAGTCGACGCTGGAGGCCAGTCGACGCGGCACCCAGTACAGCGGCGCTCAGCTTGTTGGCGCGACGCTCGAAGGCCGACTGCTGGATGGCACCGCGCTGCCGCTGCGCATCGAAGACGTTCGGTCCGAAGATGGACTGACGTTCTATTCGGTCGCTGTCCTGGCCGATGAAGGTCCGTGGCCGCTGTGTGGGACATCAAGCGGAGTCCCGGTTCCCGCCGTCGCAGTGGTTGGCTACTGGGATCGCTCTGCCACGTACGTGGATGACAGCAGCTACTTTACGTTTGGCTGTGCAAACGCGGCCATCGGCAAGTGCGTGCGCTGGGGCTATCGTCCCTGGGCATCCGCCAACGAGTGCCGAGGCGGTCAGTGTAAAAACCGTGCGCTGTCCGACTGGCATCGCGCCTGTGTTCGCATGGTCCGCGCCGATTACTGCGGGGATGGCATCTCGCACACCCGATCCGGCACGCGCATCAACGTCTACGATCAGCTGGGCATTCAGCAGTCGGCAAATCCCGGCTGGGGGCTGGAATCAGAGTGGCGTCCCGACGGTGCGCAGTGCATCAATCACACCCGCTGGCTCCGCGCCGATGCTGCGCAGTCGCAGACCGACCTGGCCTACGTACAGCAGCTCTGTCCCGATCGGCTGAGCGTCAATCGCGGGGCTCGCTGCGACACGGATCAGTCTTCCTTTAACACCCAAGTGGGCTTTTATCGCTCGGCAGAAGTTCGTTCCTTGCTGCGCAACGAGTCGCCAGAATATCAGTAGCCATCAGTGGCCATCCGTCGACGGGAAGCGATGCCACAGTGCGCCAGGACCGTCCTTTTGCGGATGCGCGAACGTCTCGCGGAGCGCTTGCAAAAACAGCTGAACCCGACGCGGCTTGCGCTTTCCTGATGGCAGCTCTGCGTACAGCGTGACCTGCTTCCAGATCCAGCCCGGACACAGCCGCACGAGCGCACCTTTGCGCAGATCCTCGACGACCAGATACTCGGGAAGGACTCCGATGCCGATTCCCGACAGGAGCAGGGCGCGGACTCCTTCTCCGGTGTTGCTCTGTGCGCGCTGCGAGAGCGTTACGGTGTCCGTCTCTCCCTTGGGTCCGTGAAACGTCAGCGATCCGTGATGCGGCAGCAGGGAATGCCGCGCCCACGGGGCTCCGTGTAGATCACGCGGACGACTCGCGGTCTGTAACATCGACGCCAGGGACGGAGCAGCCAGCAGCGGCTCGTCAATGCGCGCCAGCTTGTGGACGATGTGTCCCGACTCTTTGGGCGTTCCCAGCCGCACCGCCAGATCGACGCGACTCGTGATCAGATCTTGGGACTGATCGTCGCTGACAATGTCGATGCCAAGCTGCGGATGTTGCAGTCCAAGTCGCGCCGCCACCGGAGCCACCAGCAGCGATCCCAGATCGTGCGTTGTCGCGATCCGCAGCGTTCCCACCGGCGCGCTGCGGTGTTCATCCAGGATGCTGTCGAGCGTGCGCGCTGCATCGGATATCGCCGTCGCGGTGATCAGCACTTGCTCGCCCACTTGGGTGAGTCGCAGCTTGCGCGTCGTTCGCTCGAGCAGTCGCACGCCGCAGCGCTCTTCGAGCTGATGAACGCTCTCGCTCACCATGCTCTTGGACAGACCGAGCACCCGCGCCGCTGCGGTAAACGATCCCTGACGAACCACCGCAGCAAACACCGCGAGCAGAGGAAGGTCTTTGGCCTGCATGATTGTTCGATGATAGCAAACAGTTTATCCAAAAATGCCAGGATTGTTCGGTGCGCTCTGGCGCGGCATTCTGTCTGCATCGCAGCCAGCTTTTCTGGTTGCTTCTGTCTCGCAAAAGGGGATGCTCACATGAACCAGCAGCTCTGTACGGAATCCGCTCGTGCGCTGATTGCGCCGTTTTACGATGCGCTCAACCAGCCTGCGCAGAAGAACATCGCCGCGCTCATCCACAGCGTCGCCAGTCCCGACTGGCGTTCCTACGCGGGCGAGTCGATCAGCAAAGGCCGCGAAGAGTTCATCCTGCAAGCCCAGGGCTTTGGCCGCGCGATTCCTGACCTGGCTTGGAACGTCAAGGATGTCCTGGTCTGCGGCAATCGCATCGTCGTCCGCAGCGAAGCAACCGGCACCCCAGCGGGTGACTTTCTCGGCGCTCCGCACACGGGTCGCAGCTTCAAGATCATGACCATCGACATTCACACCGTGCAAGATGGGAAGCTTCAGATGGCGCATCACGTCGAAGACTGGGCGCTGGCGCTGCGTCAGCTGGCAGGAAAGTAGCGGCGTCACACGCGGGCGCGACGGGCCTTGACAGTGAGCAGGAAGCTGCGCATTCTCCCGCCGTGCCTGCTCCTTCCGTTTACTTTGTCAGCCTCGGCTGTCCCAAAAATCGCGTCGATACAGAGGTCATGCTCGGCATGGCCGACGAGTCCGGTCACCGCATCACGGACAACCCCGAGAGCGCGGACGTCATCGTCGTCAACACCTGTGGCTTCATCGGGGCCGCCAAAGAGGAATCGGTCGATACGATCCTCGAGATGGCCGAGTTCAAAAAGTCCGGTCGCTGTCGTCGCTTGGTCGTCACCGGCTGCCTGACCCAGCGCTATCCCGAAGAGATCGCGCGTGAGATTCCCGAGATCGATCACATCTTGGGCTCGGGCGAAGTCGCCAAGGTCGCCGCCGCGATCCGAGGCAGCGAGCACACCGTCGATGTCGCCCAGACTCCAGACTATCTGTACGACCACACCACGCCGCGTCCCGCTTCGCAGGCCAGCTTCTTTCGCTACGTCAAGATCGCCGAAGGCTGCGATCGTCCGTGTGGCTTCTGCATCATTCCCAAGCTGCGTGGTCCGCAGCGCAGTCGCAAGATCGACTCGATTGCGGCGGAAGTAGACGCGCTGTCCCGGCAAGGTGTCGTCGAGGTGAACCTGGTTGCGCAGGATCTGACGACCTACGGAACCGATCTTCCGTTCGATGTGGATCGTCCGTCTGATCGTCCTTCGCTTGCGAACTTGCTGCGGCGGATTGGCAAGGCTCCCAAAGGGGGAACGGGACCGGACAGCCTGCGCTGGATTCGGCTTCACTACACCTATCCGACCGCGACCACCGACGAGCTTCTGCAAGTGATGGCAGAGTCTCCGCGCGTGGTCCGCTACATCGACTGTCCGCTCCAGCACATCGATGACAAGCTGCTCAAGCTGATGCGACGTGGCTACACCGGCAAGAGCGTCTACGCGATGATCGAGCGCGCGCGCAAGCACCTGCCCGGTGTGTTTCTGCGTACCGCGTTCATCGTCGGACATCCCGGTGAAACAGAGGAAGCGTTCCAGAAGCTCTGTGACTTTGTGACTGAAGCAGAGCTGGATCACGTTGGCGTCTTTACCTATTCGCAGGAAGAAGGAACGCCGTCGGCAGAGCTGTCCGATCTGGTGCCCGCAAAGGAAGCGGAAAAGCGACGCAGAGAGCTTCTGCGGATTCAGCGCAAAGTGGCCAAGAAGAAGCGGCAGGAGCTGCTCGGTCAGCGCATCGAAGTGCTGGTCGAAGGACAGTCGGAAGAGAGCGAGTTTTTGCTCAAAGGACGACACGCCGGACAGGCTCCCGAGATCGATGGTCACGTCTATCTGACGCTCGGAGAGAGCAATCCCGATGTCCAGCTTCGTCCGGGCGACCTGATCTTCGCCAAGGTAACGCGCGGTGCGGACTATGACTTGGTCGCGGAAGTAGAGTCGGTGATTCAGCCCGCGCTGCAAAAACCCCAGAGCCGCAAGCTGCCAGTGATTGGTTAGGAATCGGTTAGGACTGGGCTTGGAGCTGCGTGAAAAAGGTCCGCAGCGCGTCGGTCACTAGCGCAGGTTCTTCGACGGAAGATGTGTGTCCAGCGCGCGGAACAAGGACAAAGCGAGCGCCCTTGATCGCAGCCGCCATCTGCTTGGCTCGCGGCAGGACAATGGCTCGGTCTTCTTCGCCGTGAACCACCAGCGTGGGAGCGGAAATGCGACCCAGCTCTGGCAGAATCGGCTTCCGCTTGATCACCGATGCCAGCGCTTCTTCCGTCGGCTCATGTCGCAGCGCAGCCAGGTGATCTTCCATCTGTTTGCGCAGCGTGGTGCGTCCGGGATCTTGCAAAAACGCGCTCCCAAACATGATTCGCATGATCGGTCGCACCATCGATCGGAAGCCGAACACTCCCGCCAGAAACGACAGCGCTTTGTACTTCGGAATGTTCGGCCACGGCTCGGGATCGGCGGCGGTTTCTAGCAGCGACAGCGAGCGAACCAGATCGGGCCGACGCGCTGCGAGTCGCATTCCGACAAAGCCTCCCATCGACAGACCGACGAAGTGAACGGGACCAAGCTGGAGCTTTTCGATGATCGTCACTGCATCGAGATACAGCGTCTCCATATCGAAAGGAGTCTGGCTCTGCGGGCTCTTTCCTTGTCCGCGATGATCGTAGCTGACACAGCGATGCTGGCCGCGTAGCGCCGCGATCTGTTCGGAAAACATCTCTCCGCTCCAGAGCAGACCGTGGGAAAACAGAATCGCAGGACGATCTCGCGGCGGGTCCTGCTGCTGCGTGTCCTGATAAAACAGAGAAGCGCCGTTTACGTCGAGGAGAGGCATGACTCAGTCTACTCACAAAAGGTGCGATGCGGGGATCGGGCTTTTGCGTGAAGTGGAGACGTGGCTACCACGACAGATGAAACGTTGCGTGACCGGCATGAAGCTCGACGTGGCTGGTGGTCAGCTTCGCAGTCTTTGAGCAGCCCGCTGCATCCAGAAGTCCCAAAAATGTTCCGGACAGCAGCACCACCGTGGTTCCTGACTTGAAGGTCGATACCGGAAAGTGACGAAGCACAAGCGTCGCGGAGTTTGGACCAACGTACACATACTCCAGCGTTCCACTGTCGCGGACCAGTGTCTCTCTGCCTCGTGGCGACGCTTTGAGCAGCGTGTGCGGAGACAGTCCGAACATCCGAATGATTCCTTCGACAAAGTTCTGCAAGTTGGGATTTTGGATGATCCGTCGTCCCAGCGCGCGAAACAGCTTGATGGTCTCTGTATCGCCAAGCTGCGTGCGAATCGAGTCCGTCAGCGCGTTATAGGTCGCTTCTTCCAGCCATGTTACCGGCTGCGAAGTTGCGATCTGTTGCCACGCTGGACCACAGCGCTTCTGAATCGCCGCACACTGGAGCGGAGGAAGCTTACCGACTTCCTCTTGGATGCTCTGTGCGAAGCGTGCTCTCGTCGCTGGTGGCACTAAGGCAGTGTCTCACATTCTGGTGCTGCGGGGAAGGGCTGCTGTGCGCCAGATACACGGACCGAATTCCACAGACATGGTTTCCGCTACGTCAGCTTTGCGTCTGTCCTTCCGCTGCGGACGCATCTACGCTGTAGTCGAATCCGTAGGAGTGAACGCCGGCTTGTATGTCGATCGTCATGGTGCCGGAAATGCCTGCAAGCTGTCCGGTTCCAGAGTCCGGAACGACACGTAGGATAAGCTCGCTGGCACCGCGATTCATGGTTCCCATGTGGGCCAGAACGAAGCTGCCGCTGCGACCCGCGAGCGTACCGTGGACACGCTCGATCGCGACATACACCGCAGATCCTTTGGTGGCGGTGCGTGCGCTCAGCATCTCGACGGTGCTGCTCGCTTGTAGATCGCCAGAAAACTGCTTGCGAACCGTGCTCCTTCCCAGCGTGATTCCGTCGCTTGTGTCGTAGGGAGGATGCGCATCAAACGCGACCGTAAAGGTTCCTTGGGCTTTCATGCTGTACGCCTTAGCACAGCGTGCAGGAATCCGTGTGCTTTCGTTTGCATCATCGCGTAGTTGCGCTTGTTTCAATCGCGGTAGGATGGTCTCTTTTTTGGGTGAAACCACGTTCGATTGCGCAGCTGCGCAGAGAGGAATCCGCCATGCAAAAGCCCGTTGTGAACCTGAAGGACGTCTCCTTTTCCCGAGAGATTCGTCATGGTGACAAGTTCGAAGCAAAGGTGGCCCCGATCGGTCTGGGACTTGGTGCGCGCAAGCTGGGCTACAACGTCACTGCGGTTGCACCGGGAAAGCGTGCGTTTCCGTTTCACAATCATCACGTCAACGAAGAGATGTTTCTGATTCTGCAAGGAACAGGAACGCTCCGCGTGGGTCAGCAAGAGTTCCCCGTTACGCAGGGAGACATCGTGTCCTGTCCGTCGGGTGGACCCGAGCTTGCGCATCAGATCATCAACACCGGAACGCAGGAGCTTCGCTATCTTGCGGTCAGCACGATGATCGAGACCGATGTGTTTGAGTATCCAGACTCTGGCAAGTTCGGAGTCGCAGCCAATCGCGCGCCCGGCATGCGCGTTCTCGATGCGCCGTTTGGTGGCTTCTTCAAGTCCTCCGGTCGCATCGACTACTACGACGGCGAATAGCCGCAGTCTGCGTGAAGTCTGTCTGCGCATTCCCACCGACTTCCCAGTCCGCACAGTCCGGGCTGTTTTTCCGACGGAGCGCGTCCCGCTTCGCTCAAACCAGCCAACATGTTGGTTGCGCTGCTGCCGGACGGATCGGCGCAGGTGAAGCTGGTCGACTTCGGTGTCTCTGCGCTGCTGTCGGCCCAGGTGAGCGCGGAATCGGAGCCCGATCTGTCCTCCGCCCACAGTGAGGAGCTTGTTCGTCGACTCCCGGCCTCGGCCTACCTAGAGACCCAAGATCAGCACAGTCCGTCTTCGCTCAGTCCGTCTTCGCACAGTCTGTCTTCGCACAGTCTGTCTTCGCACAGTCCGTCCGCGCAGTCCGCGCCACCATCCCATACTGGCGTCGATGATCCGGCGGAGCGCTCTCCCAGTCGAGCCTTTGCTCTGACGCAGACAGGCATGATCATGGGCACGCCGCTCTACATGGCACCGGAGCTGGCCAAGGGAGCCAAGCTGGCCAAGCCGTCCTCGGATGTGTTTGGTTTTGGGGTGATTGCCTACGAGCTATTGACCGGGCGTCGTCCGTCGGAAAATCCTCCGATGCTGCTGCGCTTTAAGCCCGGAAAGACCTGGTTTATGCCCCTGCGTGATCGCAATCCCAACGTACCGAACGCCGTGGCTGTCCTCATCGAGCGCTGTCTGGAGGTGAATCCTTCCCTGCGACCCACTGCGGAAGAGCTGGTTGCATCGCTGCGCAGCACCGAGCAGACACCGTAACGCCACTCTCTTTGCAATAAGAGGCGCACAAGATACCTGTTTTGCTGCGCACGTAGTTCTTGATCCGCAAATTTTGAGTCCCGTATCATCTGCCTTCATGCGTCGGATAGACCGCGACCTTATCGATGTGCTCAAGTGGGTTGGCTTTGCGCCTTGGTCCCTGTTCTGGATGTCTGCGGCCATCGGGTACGGGCTGATCTTTCGCAAAGATCCGCATACGCCGCTGTCGTGGGCTCGTCGCTATTGGAGCCCCGGTGCCGCCGTGATCTCCGGCTGTGAGCTGACGCAGCATGCCGGCTTTGTGCCGCAGCCCGGCAAGCCCTACATCTTCATGATGAACCATCAGTCGATGTTCGACATTGTCTGTGCGTTCATTCACGTTCCGGTCAACCTTCGCTTCATCGCAAAAAAGATCCTTCAGTCGATTCCGTTTCTCGGCTGGTACATGACCGTCACTGGCATGATCTTCGTCGACCGGCGCAACCGAGAACAAGCACTTCAGAGCCTTCAGGATGCCTGTGACAAGATCCGCAGCGGCATTCCCATCTTGGTCTATCCCGAAGGCACGCGATCGAAAGACGGAACCATTCTCCCCTTCAAAAAAGGTCCGTTTATGTTTGCGCTGCAAGCGGGCGTTCCCATCGTTCCGGTTGCGATCAACGGCAGCATCAACATCCTGCTTCCGGGCAGTCCGTTTGTGCGTCCTGGCAAAGTAGACATCGTGATGGGACAGCCGATTCCGACGGAAGGACTGACCGTTCAGGATCGCGATGCACTGATGCAGCGAGTCCGTGACGCGATCATCGATCTTCACGTTCAGATCGGTGGCAAAGGCGGCGACAAAGCGCAGGTTCTGGCCGCTGAAGGAAAAGAAGGCGTCTCTGTCACCGAGTCTGAGTAGTCTTC
>ERZ724507.1090-NODE-1090-length-11913-cov-6.910187_pt1 | contig 11913 bp, 12 predicted proteins | sample MGYA00376040_ERZ724507 | MGnify/ENA primary metagenome ERZ724507 (study PRJEB28724, sample SAMN07190883) | activated sludge metagenome | isolation source: activated sludge of sewage treatment plant in Hong Hong | place: Hong Kong | collected 2016-03-17 ...
TGTTGCGCACGCCCATCGCCGACATCAGCTTGTAGCGCTTCTCCATCTCGGTCACGCACCAGTGCAGCGCGTTGGCCGCCTGCTTCATGTCGGTGACGACCGGCGCCAGCAGGTGCGGAATGCCTTCGTAGATGGAAAGCTCCAGCATTTTCGGGTCGACCATGATCAAGCGCACGTGGTCCGGCTCCGACTTGTAGAGCATCGACAGGATCATCGCGTTGACGCCGACCGACTTGCCCGAGCCGGTGGTACCGGCAACCAGCAGGTGCGGCGTCTTGGCCAGGTCGGCAACCACCGGCTGACCGCCGATGTCCTTGCCGAGACAGACGGTCAGCGGGCTGGTCATGTCGTTGTACGGGGCGCTGGAAATGATTTCGGACAGCTTGACCACCTGCCGCCGGGGATTGGGCAACTCGAGCGCCATGCACGACTTGCCGGGCACCGTCTCGACGACGCGGATCGAGACCATGGCCAGCGCCCGCGCCAGGTCGCGCGCCAGGTTCACGATCTGGGCGCCCTTGACGCCGACCGCCGGCTCGATCTCATAGCGGGTGATCACCGGGCCGGGCATGGCGGCGAGCACCCTGACCTGGACGCCGAAGTCGGCAAGCTTGCGTTCGATCAGTCGGGAAGTATATTCCAGCGTCTCGGGGCTCACCGTCTCGGTTGCCGGCGGCGCCGGGTCGAGCAGATGCAGCGGCGGCAGCTGTCCGCCGACAAGCGCCTCGGGGAAGAGCGCCACCTGTTTCTCGCGCCCGATGCGCTTCTCGGCCTTCTTCGAAACCGGCACCTCCGGCGATACCGTCTCGATGATGATCGGGTCATGCAACTCGACGCGGCGCTTCTCGACCTCGACCTCTTCCTCGCGCTGGTGCGCGACTTCGCGGCCAATGCGACGGTCGCGCCAGGAATCCACCAGGCCATAAAGGGTGCCGGCGATGGCCTCGAGGACCACGCCCAGCCGCTCGAATGCCCACAGCCAGGACATTCCGGAAAAGATGCTCCAGCCGGCCGCCATCGCCGCCAGCAGCAGCAGCGTCGAGCCGGTGTACCCGAGGAGGTGCGCCAGCAGGCGACTCGCCTCGATCCCCAGCAGGCCGCCCGGCGCCAGCGGCAACTCGACCTTGAGCGTATGGAAACGCAGCGCCTCGAGCGCCGAACTGGCGGCCAGCAGCAGCAGGAAGCCGGCCAGGGCGATGTACAGGGGCCGCCGGTCAGCCTTGCCAAGCGGCGAATGCAGGCGCCGGAACCCCCACCAGATCACCATCGCCAGGAGGACGATCCACCACCAGGCGGAAAAGCCGAACAGGTAGAGCATCAGATCGGCGACCCACGCGCCGAAATGCCCGGTCGGGTTGATCAGGGTTCCCGAGACGACTGCATGCGACCAGCCCGGGTCGGCCTTGTGATAACCCCAAAGGGCCATTGACAGGAAGATGGCGATGGCGCCCAGTCCCAGCCAGCGCGACTCGTGCAGCAGGTTGCCGATCTTCTCCGGCAACTGGCTCGACGTTGCGCGGTCGGCGGTCCGGACCCCCACGTCAGGTTCCGGTAATCGTGATGTGATCGCCTTCGCTGATGATGTAACCGCCAACCTCGAGGTCGCGCATCACCTTGCTGACCATTTCGCGCGAAGCGCCGATCATGCGAGCCATGTCCTGCTTGGAGATCTTCTGCCTGACCACCCGTTTGCCGCTGTCGTCCTCGGACATGTCAAGCAGCAGGCGGGCAACGCGGCCATAGACGTCGAGCAGCGCCAGGCTCTCGATATTGCGGTCGGCTTCGCGCAGGCGGCGCACCAGAATCTGCATCAGCTTCTGCACGACCTGGAAGTTGTCCTGCATGCAGCGCTGGAATTCGTGCTTGCCCAGGGTCAGCAGTTCGCAGGGCTCGACGGCGACGACATTGGCCGACCGCGGGCTGCCGTCGATCAGGCCCATTTCTCCGAAAAATTCACCCGGACTCAGCCAGGCGAGAATGATCTCGCGCCCTTCCTCGTCGAAATTGGTCACCTTGGCGCGACCGGTGAGCATGACGATCAAGGTCTCGGCGTCTTCTCCCGCACGCACCACCTGCTCGCCGCGCGCGGCACGCCGCCGCATCGCCACTTTCGACAAGCGCTCGAGTTCGCTCTCGTCGAGACCCGAGAAGAGCGGTATGTTGCGCAGGACCACCAGACTCAGACCGACATTTATGGAGGACATAAAGCATTTCCCTTCATGGAGTTACGGGAAGATTATAAACTCAATTCGAAAAGCGCGAGAGAAAGCGCGAAAAAACGGCCCGTGGTTGGAGGATATAATTTTGCCAATTACCACCACCGAGAATCACCATGTCCCAAGGACCCAGTCATAGTCGTCTCATCATCCTCGGTTCCGGCCCCGCCGGTTACACCGCCGCGGTCTATGCCGCGCGCGCCAACCTGAACCCGGTGCTGATCACCGGCCTGGCCCAGGGCGGCCAGTTGATGACGACGACCGAGGTCGACAACTGGCCAGCCGACGCCGACGGCGTCCAGGGACCCGACCTGATGTCGCGTTTCGAGGCCCACGCCCGGCGCTTCGATACCGAGATCATTTTCGACCATATCCATACGGCGCAACTGACGCAGAAGCCGTTTACCCTGGTCGGCGATGCCGGCGCCTATACCTGTGACGCACTGATCATCGCCACCGGCGCCTCGGCCCAGTACCTCGGCCTGCCCTCCGAGGAAGCCTTCATGGGCAAGGGTGTTTCCGCCTGCGCCACCTGCGATGGCTTCTTCTATCGCAACAAGGAGGTAGCCGTCGTCGGCGGCGGCAACACCGCGGTCGAGGAAGCGCTCTACCTGGCCAACATCGCCAGCCATGTCACGCTGATCCATCGCCGCGAAACCTTCAGGGCCGAAAAGATACTGCAGGACAAACTGTTCGCGAAGGAAAAGGCCGGAAAGGTCACCATCCTGCGGAATCACACGCTCGACGAAGTGCTCGGCGACGATTCCGGCGTCACCTGCCTGCGCGTCAAGAGCACGCAAACCGGCGCCACGCAGAACGTCGATGTCTTCGGAGTCTTCATCGCCATCGGGCACAAGCCGAACACCGACCTCTTCGCCGGCCAGCTCGCGATGGAAGGCGGCTATATCGTGACCGAAGGGGGGCGCGACGGTAACGCGACGCAGACCAGCATTCCCGGCGTCTTTGCCGCCGGCGACGTGCAGGACCACATCTATCGTCAGGCCTGCACCTCGGCCGGCAGCGGCTGCATGGCCGCGCTCGATGCCGAACGCTACCTCGACCACCTTGCCTAGACCGTGAGGTTCAGGCTTGCTCGACCCCGACGATCTCGCGGCGTTTCAGGCGGCAGTTGCGGATGCGAAGCCGCTGCCGGCGTCGGGTCGCGTTCATCTCGGCGGCCCGATGCCGCCGCCGCGCCCGCTGCAGCGCCTGGCCGACGAGCAGGCGGCGCTGCGCGAGAGCCTGCACGGACCGATCACCCTGCAGGACCGGCTCGAAGGCGGCGACGAACCCAGCCACCTGCGCAGCGGCGTCGCCAGCAGCGTGCTGCGCGACCTGCGGCGCGGACGCTGGGCCATCCAGGACGAGATCGACCTGCATGGCTTGAACCGCGAGGAAGCGCGCGACCGGTTGGCAGCCTTTCTCGCGCGATCGTTGAACTACGGCAGGCGCTGCGTCCGCATCGTCCATGGCAAGGGACACGGCTCGCCAGGCCGGGAAGCCGTGCTCAGGCGCCTGGTACGCGGCTGGCTGGTGCAGAAGAATGAAATCCTGGCCTACTGCCAGGCAAAACCCCAGGACGGCGGCGAGGGTGCGGTGATCGTGCTGCTGCGCACGCAACGGAAAATCGCCTCGCGACCTTGATCGACGATTTCGCGGCAATTCTGGTTTTCACAAACCACGCTTGAAGAGTTCAGGGTCGTCAACCCAGTCCCACGCCGTTCCCAGCGCGTCTTTCGGCGTCAGCCCCAGGGCGCTGTGCGCCGTAGCCAGACGAAAGATCTCCAGCGCCACATCGTGCGGGAAACCTCGGCGTCCGGGGCGACTGGTAACCATCAGATCCGCCAGGTAGGCATCCAGCCCGGCCTTGCCCCACAACTCCACGATCCGGGCAAGGATGTGCGGGAACTGCTGTTCAATGAGCACCGGGTATATCCCGGATTCCGGCCCGAGCGACTCCAGTAGTTTCGCCTTGAGCGTGGGGATATCGAAATCTTCCTGGCCATCGTCCATGGCAATGCCCTCCGAATCAGACTGCCGCTTCGTCAGTTTCGCCGGTCCGGATGCGCACGACCTGCTCGACCGGCATGACGAAAATCTTGCCATCGCCGATCTTGCCGGTACGCGCCGCCTTGATGATGGCCTCGATGGCGGCATCGGTATGCTCGGTCTTGACGACGATCTCGATCTTGATCTTGGGCAGGAAATCGACGACGTATTCGGCGCCGCGATAAAGCTCGGTGTGACCCTTCTGGCGGCCGAAGCCCTTGACTTCGGTGACCGTCAGGCCGGTGATTCCCACTTCCGACAGCGCTTCACGCACTTCGTCGAGCTTGAACGGCTTGATGATGGCTTCGATCTTCTGCATGTCCTGTTTCCTGTTCGATTCGGTTTTTCAAAATTCGTCGCGGTAGCGATTGGTAATAGGATACCGCCAATCCTTGCCAAAACCACGCGGCGTGATGCGAATTCCAACCGGCGCCTGGCGCCTCTTGTACTCGGCGATGCGCAACAGGCGCACGACCCGGCGCACCGCCTCCTCCGGCAAGCCGGCGGCGATGATCTCGCGCGGGCTGAGGTCTTCCTCCATGTAGGCACGGACGATGGCGTCCAGGATCTCGTAGGGCGGCAGTGAATCCTGATCGGTCTGGTCCGGCTTGAGTTCGGCGGACGGCGGCCGGACGATGATGTTTTCCGGTATGACCGGTGAAATCGTGTTGCGGTAGCGCGACAGGCGGTAGACCAGCGTCTTGTAGACATCCTTGATCACGGCGAAGCCGCCCGCCATGTCGCCGTAAAGCGTGCAGTAGCCGACGGCCATCTCCGACTTGTTGCCGGTGGTCAATACCAGCGCGCCGGTCTTGTTGGAGAGCGCCATCAGGATGTTGCCGCGGATGCGCGCCTGGATGTTCTCCTCGGTGGTATCGGCCGGCAGGCCGGCGAACAGCGGGGAGAGCATCGCCTGGTAGGTCGCCATCGCCGGCGCGATCGGCACCTCGTCGTAACGCACGCCAAGGGCAGCGATCATCGCCCGCGAATCGTCGAGGCTCATCTGCGCGGTGTACGGCGAAGGCATCATGACCGCCCGCACTTTGTCGGCCCCCAGCGCGTCGACCGCGACACACAGGGTCAGCGCCGAGTCGATGCCGCCCGAGAGCCCGATCAGCGTCCCCTTGAAGCCGCTCTTGCCGATATAGTCGCGCACACCGAGGACCAGGGCGCGGTAGGCCTCGGCCTCGACCGGGAGTTCCTCCGCCATGTCGGCGGAGCGCAGGCGCCCCCGGTCGTAATCGACGACGCCCAGAGCTTCCTCGAACTGCGGCAGGCGCATCCGGCAATGGCCTTCGCCATCGAGAGCGAACGAAGCGCCGTCGAAAACCAGTTCGTCCTGGCCGCCGACCAGATTGACGTAGATCGCCGGGATGGCGGTGGCGGCGACTCGCTCGCGCAGCACCTCGCTGCGCTGCTGATGCTTTTCGAGATGGCAGGGCGAGGCATTGAGCACGAGGAGCAGTTCGGCGCCGCCGGCACGCGCCAGTTCGGCTGGGCCGGATTCCCAGATGTCAGCGCAGATGTTGATGCCGCAGCGCACGCCGCCCAGGGTCACGATGCAGGCTTCGGCGCCGGCATCGAAATAGCGCTTCTCGTCGAAAACGTCGTAGTTGGGCAGGCGAATCTTGCGGTAAACGGCCAATTTCCGGCCGTTTTCGATGACCGTGGCGGCGTTGTAGCGCCGCCCCTCATGCTCCTCCGGGTGACCGACAATCAGGGCAATGCCCTCGACGCGGCCGGCCAGATCGTCCAGTGCGCGCCGGCAGGCCCGGTAGAAATCGGGGCGCAGCAGCAGGTCTTCCGGTGGGTAACCGCACAAGGCCAGTTCCGGCGTGACCAGAACCTGCGCGCCGCGCGCCCTGGCCGCGGCGGCGCATGCGACGATGCGGTTGACGTTGCCGGTCAGGTCACCGACGACGGCGTTGAACTGGGCAACGGCGATGCGCAGCATCGGGACTCAGTAGTTGGGCTTTTCTTTCGCCGAATTGTAGGTGGCCACGCCGTCCACGATCTCCTTCTTGGCCTCCTCGGGACCGCGCCAGCCGGTGATCTTGACGAACTTGCCCGGCTCGAGATCCTTGTAGTGCGCGAAGAAGTGGGCAATCTGGTCGAGCAGCAGGTTGGGCATGTCGGCGTGGCTCAAGACATTGCGGTACATCGGCGTCAGCTTGTCGACCGGCACCGCCAGCAGCTTCGCGTCGTCGCCAGCCTCGTCGGTCATCGCCAGCACGCCGATCGGGCGGCAGCGGACGACAACGCCCGGAGGCAGCGGGAAGGGGCTGACGACCAGCACGTCAACCGGATCGCCGTCGCCGGCGATGGTGTGCGGAATGTAGCCGTAGTTGCAGGGGTAGTGCATCGACGTGGACATGAAGCGATCGACGAAGATGGCGCCGCTCTCCTTGTCGACCTCGTACTTGACCGGCTCCGAATGCGCCGTAATCTCGATGACGACATTGACGTCGTTGGGAAGGGACTTGCCTGAAGGAACGTTGTTGAGGGCCATTCTTGTCTCTCTGCAGTCGGGTTTCGAAATTTGTCATTATAACGCCGCGCCACACGCAGTCAGCGCCACGCGCCGAGAAACTCCTGCCAGTGCGGCGCGCCGATCCGGGCGAGTTGCGCCTTGACGAATTCGCCCTCGGCGGTCTCTTCTTCCGCCGTCAGTTCGCCGCGCATGCGGCGGAAGCGGTTATAGACCAGATAGGTGTTGATCACGTCCGTTTCGCAGTAGTCGCGAATCTCGGCGGCCTTGCCTGCCTGCCAGGCTTCCCAGACCTTGCCGCCGTCCATGCCGAGTTTGCCGGGAAAACCGAAGAGCTTGGCGAGGTCGTCGAGCGGCGCGTTGGCGCGGGGATTGTAGAGCGCCAGCAGGTCCATCAGGTCGAGGTGCCGCATGTGGTAGCGGCTGATATAGTTGTTCCACTTGAAGTCGCGCGAGTCGGCGTAGTCGCCGTCGCCGAGATCCCAGTAGCGCGGCGCCGCGACGCCGTGCAGCAAGCCGCGATAGTGCAGCACCGGGAGGTCGAAGCCGCTGCCGTTCCACGAGACGATCTGCGGCGTGAACTTCTCGATGCCGTCGAAGAAGCGCTGGATGATCTCGTCCTCGCCCTGCTCGGGTTCGGCCAGCGACCAGACCTTCAGGCCCTCGCCGGTGCGCAGCACGCAGGAAATGGTGACGACCCGCTGCACGTGCAACTGCAGGAAATCGCTGCCGGTCCTGGCGCGTCGCTGCTGGAAAGCGAGCTCGGCGACCTCGTTGTCGGAAAGTTCGGCCGGCAGGGCATCGAGCTTGCGCAGGCCGGCGACATCGGGAATGGTTTCGATGTCGAAGACGAGAACGGGTTTCATGCCGGGAAGACGCCCGTGGACAGGTAGCGGTCGCCGCGGTCGCAGATGATGCTGACGATCACCGCATTCTCGAGTTGCCGGGAAAGCCGGAGGGCGACGGCGAGCGCCCCGCCCGAGGAAATGCCGGCGAAGATGCCCTCTTCCATCGCCAGGCGGCGGGTCATCGCCTCGGCATCGGCCTGGGTGACGTTCTCGACACGGTCGACGCGGGTTTTGTCGTAGATTTTCGGCAGGTAGGCTTCCGGCCATTTGCGGATGCCGGGAATCTGGCTGCCCTCCTCGGGCTGGCAACCGACGATCTCGATCGCCGGATTCTTTTCCTTGAGGAAACGGCTGGTCCCCATGATCGTGCCGGTCGTCCCCATGCTGGAAACGAAGTGCGTGATCTTGCCGTCGGTGTCGCGCCAGATTTCCGGGCCGGTCCCCTCGTAGTGGGAGAGCGGGTTGTCCGGATTGGCGAACTGGTCGAGGATGATCCCCCGGCCTTCGTCGCGCATGCGGTCGGCAACGTCGCGCGCCAGTTCCATGCCGCCATCCTTAGGGGTCAGCACCAGCTCGGCGCCGAAGGCGCGCATCGTCTGCCGGCGCTCGATGCTCTGGTTTTCCGGCATGACCAGGATCATCCGGTAGCCCTTCATCGCCGCCGCCATCGCCAGCGCAATGCCGGTGTTGCCGGAAGTCGCCTCGATCAGCGTATCTCCCGGCGCGATGTCGCCGCGCGCCTCGGCGTGGACGATCATCGACAGCGCCGGGCGATCCTTCACCGAACCGGCCGGGTTGTTGCCCTCCAGCTTGGCGAGGATGACATTGCCGCGCTTGTCGTTGTCGGCGCCGGGAATGCGCACAAGGCGCACCAGCGGCGTGTTGCCGACAAAATCCTGCAGCGTCTTAACCATTCTTCAGGAGCCACTCGATATATCGGGAGACGCCCTCCTCGACCGTGGCCATCGGCGCATCGTAGCCGGCTGCCCGCAGTCTGGTCAGGTCGCCCCGCGTGAATGCCTGATACTTGCCCTTCAGCGCCTCGGGGAAGGCAACGTATTCGAGCAAGCCTTGCGCCCGCAACTCGTCCAGCGTCAGCGGCGCTTCGTTTTTTGCCCTTCTACAGGCGTTGACCGCAGCTACCGCGACATCGTTGAAGCTTTGCGCCCGGCCTGAGCCAAGGTTGAAGATGCCGGACTTCTCCGGATGATCGAGAAAGAAAAGATTGACCTTGGCGACGTCGCCGACGAAGACAAAATCGCGCATCTGGCCGCCGTTCTCGTAGCCGTGCGAGCCCTCGAACAGCCTGACCTTGCCGTCGGCGCGGAACTGGTTGAAGTTGTGGAAGGCGACCGAGGCCATGCGCCCCTTGTGCGTCTCGCGCGGACCGTAGACGTTGAAATAGCGAAAGCCGACGACCTGCGACGACGGGTTCTGCGCCAGGCGCCGGCGCACGATCTGGTCGAAGAGGAACTTGGAATAACCGTAGACGTTGAGCGGCCCCTCGCACTCGCGCTCCTCCCTGAACGCGCCGCTGCCGCCATAGGTCGCCGCGCTCGATGCATAGAGGAACTGGACGTCCTGATCCTGGCACCAGTCGAGCAGGATCATCGAATAGCGGTAGTTGTTCTCCATCATGTAATGACCGTCGCCTTCCATGGTGTCCGAACAGGCTCCCTCATGGAGGATGGCGTCGATCTCTCCGTCATAATGTCCGGCCTGGATGCGCGCGATGAAGTCGTCCTTGTCGACGTAATCGGCGATGTCGCAGTCGATCAGGTTCCTGAACTTGTCGGCCCTTGTCAGGTTGTCGACCGCGATGACCCGGGTCACCCCGCGCTCGTTGAGCGCCTTGACGATGTTGGAGCCGATGAAGCCGGCGGCGCCGGTAACGACGATGTACATGGCTATTCCCTACAGTGCTGATGCAAGTTCGGCGCGGGTGACGACGGCGGTACCCAGCTTGCCGACGACGATGCCGGCGGCGACATTGGCCACGCGAATGGCCTCGGCCCAGTCGGCGCCCGCTCCCAGCATCACCGCCAGCGTGGCGATGACCGTATCTCCGGCTCCGGAAACGTCGAACACTTCGCGGGCCTGCGCGGGCTGATGATGGATTTCCTGATCGGCAAAGAGCGTCATGCCCTCTTCGCTGCGCGTCACCAGCAGCGCTTCGAGGCCAAGTTCACCGCGCAACTTCTGCGCCTTGGCGGCGAATTCAGCTTCGGACGACCAGCGACCGACGACTTCCCGCAGTTCCGAGCGATTCGGCGTGATCACGGTCGCGCCGGCGTACCGGGAGTAGTCGTCCCCCTTGGGATCGACCAGCACCGGCTTGTCGCGGGCGCGGGCGACGGCGATCATCTCGGCGATGTGGGCCAGGCCGCCCTTGCCATAATCCGAGAGGATGACGACATCGGCCTGCGCCACCCGCTGCTCGAAGTCAGCCAGCTTGGCCTGCAGGATTTCGTGCGATGGTGCCGTCTCGAAGTCGATGCGCAGCAGTTGCTGTTGGCGACCGATGACGCGCAGCTTGACCGTGGTGTCGATGTCGCGGTCGACATGCAATCCGGCGTCGATTTGCTCCTCTTCGAGCAAGCGGGCGAGCGAGCGGCCCGCTTCGTCGTCGCCGACGACCGAGAGCAAGCCGGTGAAGGCGCCGAGCGACGCCGCGTTGCGCGCGACGTTGGCGGCGCCGCCCAGACGTTCTTCCATGCGCTGGACCCTGACCACGGGCACCGGCGCTTCCGGAGAAATCCGGCTGACCTCGCCGAACCAGTAGCGGTCGAGCATGACGTCGCCGACCACCAGCAGGCGAACGTTGCCGACCATGTCGAGCATGTGGCTCAATGTTCCGCAACCGGGTAGCGGATGCCCCCAGCCAGGTGCGACTGGTGGTCATGGCGGTTGCCGCGGTCGTGGACGACGGGGTTCCGTATCTTCATATACGCTTTCTACAGGGTTTGATCGAACTCTTCGCTGCGCCGCGGCGGGTAGGTTTCCCAGCCGCCGCAGGCCGGGCAGCGCCAGTAGAACTGGCGGGCCTTGAATCCGCAATTATTGCATCGATAGCGTGACAGGCGCTGCGTGTACCCGGCGATGATGCTCTTCGCGAGGTCGATATCGGGCCGCACCTCCGGCTCGACCAGCGGCAGTCGCGCGCCCATCAACCTCTCCAGACCGAGCAGGGTCGGATTGCGCTGCAATTCGTCACGGACCAGACGATACGCCGCCTCGTTGCCTTCGCTCTCGAGGACGAGTTGATAGACGACATCGAGCAGATCGAGCGACGGGTAGTGCTGGAGATAGCCGCGCAACAACGCCATGCCCTCGTCGCGCCGCTCCAGTTTGCGGTAGGTCTCGAGCAGACGCTGGGCGACCAGCGCCAGGTAGGCGGGATCCTGCTGCTCGATGCGCTGCCAGGCCTCGATCGCGGCCGCCGGGTTGCCCTCCTGCATCAGCAGTTCGCCCTGCAGGAGGCTGGCGCGCACGCACTTGCGGTTCTGCTGCATGGCCGATTCCAGGTGCGCGCGGGCGCCGTCCGGACGCGAACGCATGATCTCGCCGGCGGCCAGTTCGCAGTAGAACTCGGCGACCTGCTGCTGCGACGCGACGTCCGGCAGTTCGCGGGCGAGATCGATGGCCTTCTGCCATTCCTTCTCGACCTGGTAGATCTCCAACAGGTTGCGCTTGGCCTCGTCCTCGAACGAGGTCCCGACCAGCTTGTTGAAAATTTCCTCGGCACGGTCGAGGAGGCCGGCCTTGAGGAAATCCTGCCCGAGTTCCGAGAGCGCATGCAGGCGCACGCCCTCGTCGAGATCCGCCCGGTCGATCAGATTCTGGTGCATGCGGATCGCCCGCTCGGTCTCGCCGCGCCGGCGGAACAGGTTGCCCAGCGCGAAGTGCAGTTCGACCGTCTGGGAATCGATCTTGGCCACTTCCAGGAAGGAATCGATGGCCTTGTCCGGCTGCTCGTTGAGCAGGAAGTTGAGTCCCTGGAAGTAGGAGCGAGGAAGGGCGCGCGATTCGTGCACCACCTGGCGGATATCGACGCGAGCCGCCGCCCAGCCCAGCCCGAAGAACAGCGGAATGAGCAGCAGTTGCCAGTACTCGAAAAGCTCGCTCATGCCGGTGGCGGCGGTTCGGGGACGACCGGAAACTGCGGCTTCGCGGCCTCGCGCCTGAGGCGCGAGATTTCGCGACGCTGGCGGTAGATCACGCCAACCACCGACAACACGCCGAGGACGGCCCCGGCGGCGAAAAACGCCAGCACGACAATCACCACCGGCGCCTCCCAGGCATAGTCGACAAC
>ERZ724507.1094-NODE-1094-length-11894-cov-6.641186_pt1 | contig 11894 bp, 7 predicted proteins | sample MGYA00376040_ERZ724507 | MGnify/ENA primary metagenome ERZ724507 (study PRJEB28724, sample SAMN07190883) | activated sludge metagenome | isolation source: activated sludge of sewage treatment plant in Hong Hong | place: Hong Kong | collected 2016-03-17 ...
CGCCGCCCGCGCCCAGCGATCCCGGCCGAAAAAGCGCCCGACCTGTTCAGCAAGTTCTGAGGATTGATGATGACTCTGATCGCTCACGAGAAAAGCACCCTCGTGCCGTTTAGCCTGCGGGACGCCCCGTCCCTGATCGAGCGGGCCTGGCCGACGGCGAAGATCTCGGCGGAGACCCAGAAGGAGCGGAAGGCCGGTTCAGGTCAAACCCTGACTGGCCTCGGCTCTTACTGGAAAGGGCGCAAGCCGCTGATCCTAACCCGGGCCTGCGTGCTCGCCGCGCTGATGCCGGCAACCGATGATCTGGAGCGGGACGTCGAGATCTTCGAGAAGCTGATGGGGATGGCGGATGAAACGTTCGGTCGACGTTTCGTAGGCGGTCCGTCCGCCTTCGCCAAGCTCTTCCCCCAATATGCGGAGACGGTCGCCACCGGAAAGGACTTCGAGTGGAAGACTGACGTCCGGGACGGTCACGATCAGGCCTTCGCGGCGCAGAAGCTCCTTGCTAGGATAGAAGATGATATTCCGGACTGGGTTAAACGCGACCTAAAGAGGCTCGCGGAGCGGCAATATCCCCACGGAGATCCTAAGGAGTTCGTAGCGGCCCTACCCAATGATTGGGCCCTTTTCGTCGAGGAGAAACATCGGCGCTGGATCTGGCGCGATGATATTACCGAACAGGAACGGGAGCTCCGGATCACCCGTGCCTTCATGACACTCCCCTACGCGGAGAGACTGGAGAAGGTGAAACGGCCCGAGGAGCTGGCCGAGGATGAGCTTCTCGCGGGGGTCTGGGACGAGGTGAACGCGCATCTCGGAACAACGGCGTGCTCGATCTCGGATCTTGTGGAGCAGCTCGGGATCATGCGGTTCGGCCGCAGGCCGAAGCTCGCGGACACCTTCTCCGGGTCCGGGTCGATCCCGTTCGAGGCTGCCCGCATGGGGTGTGACGCCTACGCTTCTGACCTGAACCCGGTCGCTTGCATGTTGACCTGGGGCGCCTTCAACATCGTCGGCGCGGCGCCGGCTGAGCACGAGCGGATGCATAAGCGTCAGGTCTCGGTCATGGCGGAGATTGACCGTGAGATCACCGCCATGGGGATTGAGCATGATGAGGACGGGAACCGGGCGAAGGTGTTCCTCTACTGCCTGGAGACCAAATGTCCCCGGACCGGATGGATGGTGCCTTTGGCACCGTCGTGGATCGTCTCGAAACAGCGCAACGTAATCGTTCGGCTGGTCCCCGACCACGCGAACAAGCGATATGATTTTGAGATGAGCTCCGGCGTCTCCGAGGACGAAATGGCCGAGGCGAATGAGGGGACGGTCCGGAACGGTCGGCTCTTTCACCCGATGCTGGATGACGATCTCGGGATTTCCATGAAGGAGATCCGGGGGGACTTCAAAGACGAGGACGGGAATAACGCAAATGCCCTGCGGCTCTGGGAAAAGCATGATTTCATGCCGGGGCCAGATGACATCTGGCAGGAGCGGCTCTACGCGATCCAGTGGATGGACGCTTCTGACATCAAGAAGGGAAAGGCCATCCCTCGGACCTGGTTTGCGGTCCCGACCCAGGCTGATCTGGAGCGCGAGGAGCTGGTCAAGGACGTTGTCCTCAAGAACCTGTCCACTTGGCAGGCTGCTGGACTTGTCCCGGATATGGAGATCGAGCCTGGATACAATACGAGCCAGCCAATCCGGGAACGCGGCTGGACCCACTGGCATCACATGTTTAACCCACGCCATCTCCTGATCAATGCGACGGTGGCTAAGTATCTGAATTCGTATCCTGAGGGCGCCCTGATTGCGCTGAACTTTCACAACCAGAACGCATCCTTGTGCCGATGGGCAACAGGGGCGACGCGTGAGGCACTCGCTAACGTTTTCTCAAATCAGGCGCTGAACACCCTCCTGAACTATGGGGCGCGAGGATATGACGGGGTCGCTGCCTTTCTTGATGTCCCGAACAACAAACCTGTCGCATTCACCGGTCACGTTCTGAACCAGGCAGCCAAGGATTTTTCGGAACCGGTAGATATCTTCGTCACCGACCCGCCCTACGCCGACGCGGTCCAGTACGATGAAATTACAGAATTTTTCATCGCCTGGCTCCGGAAGAACCCGCCCGCGCCGTTTAGCGAATGGATCTGGGACTCCCGTAGGAACCTCGCCATCAAAGGCGAGGGCCAATCCTTCAAGACGGCCATGATCGACGCCTACGGCGCGATGACCGAGCATATGTCGGAAAACGGTCTCCAGATCGTCCAGTTCACACACCAAGACGCCAAGACCTGGTCCGACATGGCACAAATCTTCTGGGGGGCAGGCCTTCAGGTGGTCCAGGACTGGTACGTGTCCACCGAAACTATCACGGGTCTCAAACTTGGCGGCTACGTCCAGGGGACCCATATGATCGTCCTCAGGAAGCGCCAGGGCGAGCAGTCCGGCTACCAGGATGAAATCGTCCACGAGATCCGGGACGAAGTTGAGCGCCAGATCAGGGACATGATCGGGCTCAACGATCAGATGGACGCGGCGCGCGGCGAGAACATCTTCAACGACGCCGACCTCCAGATGGCCGGCTACGCGGCCGCCCTTCGGGTCTTGACCGCCTACACAAAGATCGATGGCAAAGACATGACGCAGGAGGCGCTCCGCCCCCGCAAGAAGGGGGAAAAGACTCTCGTCGACGAGCTGACCGAGTTCGCGGTCCAGACCGCCAACGAGTTCCTGGTGCCGGATGGGCTGGAACGGGAGCTGTGGCTCGAGCTGAACGGGGCGGAGCGGTTCTATCTCAAGATGATGGACATCGAAGAGGCCGGTGAGGCCAAGCTCGACCAGTTTCAGAACTTCGCCAAGGCGTTCCGGGTGGGCGATTACGACGACCTGATGGCATCGAAGACCCCGAACAACGCGAAGCTCAAGACCGCCAAGGGGCTCGGACGCGGTGCCATGGCAGAGGGGGTCCAGTTCGGCCGTGACAGCATCGTCCGTCTCGCCCTGCGCGGGGTCTGGCGGGTCGGCAAGGGGGACGAGGTGGAGGAGGTCCTGGAGGAGCTGCGCGAGTTCATCCCGGACTACCTGCGCAAGCGGGACACGCTGAGCCAGCTCGTCGCCTACGTGGCCGCGAAGCGGGGGCGGACGGATCCGGAGGAGGCGAGCGCGGCCCGGATCCTCGGAACGGCGATCCAGACGGAGCGGATCTGATGAGGGGGGCCGCGCCGTGCCGGACTTGATCTCCCGCTTCTCCTCCCGCAACCAGCGCCTCTCGCATGTGTTCCTGAAGGACCGGCTCAAAGGGGCGGAGACCTATGACCGGATTGCGGGGTACTTCCGCTCTTCCATTTTCGACCTGATCCACGAGGAGATCAGCACGATCGGTAGGGTCCGGATCGTCTGCAACGCCGACCTTGATCCGCGCGACCTGACCGCGGCGACCCTGAGCCAGAAGGCCCGGGACCAGGCACAGGTGGAGCGGTGGCACGAACAGGAGAACGAGCTCGACGCGCTCCTCGAACGGCCTCGCTGGCGGCGCCTGCACGAGCTCCTGACCGCCGGCAACGTTGAAATCCGAGTTGTCTCGCGAGACAACGCCCCGTTCCTGCACGGCAAGGCCGGGGTGATCACGCGTCCTGACGGTACCACCTCCAGCTTTATCGGCTCCATCAACGAGACGGCTAACGGCTGGGCCCAATCCTACGAGATGATCTGGGAGGACCCGTCCCCGGAGGCCGCCGCCTGGGTCCGGTCCGAGTTCGACTGGCTATGGAAGAAGGGGGTCCCCCTCTCCCAGGCGGTAATCGACGAGATCGGCCGGACCGCCGAGAAGGTGGAGGTCCAGATCGAGACGATGCGGACGGACCCGGTCGGGCTCGCGAAATCCGTCACCGTGGAGAGCCCGCTCGTGCGCCGCGGGGAGGGGCTCGCCCCCTGGCAGAAGGCGTTCGTGAAGATCTTCGTCGAGCACGACCAGAAGTACGGGGCGGCCCGGCTCCTGCTCGCCGACGAGGTGGGGGTGGGCAAGACCCTTTCGATGGCGGCGACCGGTGCCCTCTCGGTCCTGATGGGGAACGGCCCGTTCCTGATCCTGTGCCCGGCCACCCTGACCCTTCAGTGGCAGATGGAGCTTTGGGACAAGCTGGGCCTCCCCTCCTGGCTTCAGTGCATTATTGGGACACAGATATACGGTAGCGGCGAAGCCGACATTCCAACAATGACCAGTGATTGGGTCATAGCGGACATTTAAATTTGTTAGATGGTGGCTGAAATTGCTTCCAAAAGCGCATTCTGGGCGTGAAGAAGGAAAGCCTTGGCTTCAATGACCCGACATTGCGGTGCCTCCAGCGCCTCCACAGAGACCTCCTGGCCTCGAGTGACCGGTGGGCATGGAATGAAAAGCCCATTGGGGACATAGTTGTCGAGTAAAGAGCGGGTTACCTGATAAGCCAGCAACTCCGAAGCAGGCGCAGCTTTGGGCCAGCAATCGGTAATCACTATGTCACACCCTGTCATTGCGGCAAGATCAGTCGTAGCCGAAAACCGTTTAACATTGGCAAACCTCTTGGAATGCAATGAAGTTGGAAACACCTGAACCACCTCAATCGGCAGCACAGCAGCAGCCTCCGCCCACGAGCCCAATATGTTATCGTCCGGGGCTATGACGCAAACCCTTAGCCCGTCCAATGCGCGACCTTCGCTCAAGGCGAAGGCCAAATCGCCGAGTGTTTCGCAAGGATGATTGCTGCGCGTTCGCGCGTTAATGACTGGCGCGGTTGCGGCTGCGGCAAGCTCCCTGATTTTCCCTAAATCCGGCGTCCTGACAACAAGGATATCGAACCAGTTGTCAAGATAATGAGCCAAGTCAACAACGTCCTCGGCCCCGCCGAGAGAAATCGGAGCGTGAACACAGACGCCGCCCATGGCGGTAATTCCAAGGTCAAATGCTGTAGTATTACGCCAGCCTGTATCATCGACAATCAACCCAACGCGTATGCCTCGGAGTAAACGGGGCAAGCAACGATTGCGCCAACTCTCCGCAAGCTCTGTTGCGCGGCCTAGCACGGACGCAAGGTCCTCGACTTTGTGGTCATCGAGCGCGAGAAAATCGGTAAGCAAAGGAAGCTCCCAAAAAATCGCCGACTAGCATAGCAGATGATTGCATTCCAACTCTCTTGAAAGGCGAGAATATTACAGGTCTCATGACCGGTAATGCAGCTACTCCTTCCGCACAGGTTCCGACACCAAAAACCCGCAGCGATGAATCTCGCCATTGTGCCCTTCGCCGCCGTGGCGGCTCTCTGGGGAATGTCTTATTTGTGGCAGCAATGCGTCGATGTTGGCCGTTGTCCATCATTCCCGGCCAAGCCGTAGGGGCAAAAATCCGTCATCATCGAGCTGGGCATTATCGCTAAAGATGTAGTCGCCAGTCAGGTTGATATGATCCCAACCGAGTGGCGAGATCTGGCTGTAGCTTGCGCCAGTATCTGCCCCAGCAGAATTGCCAAGCTTCTCGACAGCGCGGCCCAGATAGCGGCAATTGAACAGGATGATCGCAGCGGTGACGAGGTTCACGGCAGCAGCCCTGATCTGCTGGTTCTCGGTGCCACGATCACGAAAACGGCCAAGCCTGTGAAAGGCAACCGCCCGTGCAAGCGTATTGCGGGATTCGCCCTTGTTGAGTTCCGCTGTGACCAGTTTCCGCAGCTCTGGGTCTTCAAACCACCGCAAGGTAAACAAGGTGCGCTCGATCCGGCCAACCTCGCGCATCGCGGCGGCCAGACTGTTCTGCTGTTTATAGGCAGAGAGCTTTTTCAGGATCAGCGACGGGGTGACCACCTTGTTCCGCATGGCGGTCACGACCTGATGGATGTCATCCCAGTGGCTCCGGATGAGATTTTCATCAAGCCGTTGCCCGAAGAGCGGGGCGAGCTTCCCATATCGGGCGCGTGGCTCGAAGGCGTAGAGCTTTCTGTCGGATAGCCGTGGAATGCGCGGCTCAAAGTTCAGGCCGAGCAGATGCATCACAGAAAACACGATGTCAGACACCCCGCCGCCATCGACATGAAGGGCAGAGATTTCGGCTGAACTTTCATGGCCGAGAATTCCGTCAAGCGCGTGAATGGCCTCGCCAGCGGTGCCCGCAATCACGGTCTGATGGAGCGGCGCGTAACGATCCGTTATGGTGGTGTAGATCTTGATGATCGGATCGCGGCCATAATGGGCATTGACGGTGCCTCCGCTTTCCCCTGGCCCGCCGAGGTAGAAATGCTGGCCATCGGCAGAAGCGCGCCAACCTTCCCCAAACCATGCCGCCATTGGCTCGGCATGAATCGCGTCGGTGAGTGCACCCAAGGCGGCGCGGAATGTGTCTTCGCGCATGTGCCAGGTCTGCATCCTAAGCAGCGCCCTGCGCGATGCGACCCCGCAAATGTCAGCCATGCGGGACAGGCCAAGGTTGGTGGCTTCGGCAATCAAGGCTGCCAGAAAGCCGTTCTGGTCACTGGGCGGGACGCCGGTTGAGACATGACTGAAATGATCAGTAAAGCCCGTCCACTTCGCGACCTGTGACAGAACATCTGTAATCCGTACTGTGGGCAGGATGCGGTAAGTCCGAACCGCGAGATCACGGGTTTCCTCACTATCATCCGCGTCTTCCTTCGGCATTTTCGGAAACCGGAGGCGGTCACCAGAGAATAGCGACGCATCCTTCCCGGACAGCCCGTTCATGGTGGACAATAGTGCCCGATCCAGCTGCGCCGACCGTTCTTCGAACCACTGGTCAAAAGATGGCTTGGAAATAACGGGCAAAGCGGTGACGCCTGTTACCGTGGCGGGCTGCAACAATTCTTCCAATGCGCGGTGCATCCTCGATGATGGCACCCACAGATCGCCGGACGCCAACGCGCTCGATACTGCAAAATAGGTCGCAAGCTCCCAGTAGGTGCGTTCAATCTTGCCGTCGGCGAACAGATGGCGCTGCCAGCGGCGTTCAATATGCCCAAGCGGAATGTCCGCCGGCAAGGCTTTGCGCCAATTGCCATCGAGTTCGATCAAAAGGCCGATCGCGGTGCGCAACGGTGCTGTCGCGCGCCGACCTTCGAACGTAAAACTGCGCAGGAAACGGCTGCCAACCTGTTTGAATATCTTGTATTCAGGTGCAAGTTCTCCAGTGGCGTCAGGCCGACCAGGCTTTGTTGTGCGCTTGATCAGAAGTGCATCGGCTTCGATCAGATCGAGGCTGGCGACAGCGGTAACCGCTGCTTCAACATCGTCACCCTTGCGAATAGCCTTTGCCATCGCACCCAAAACATCCGCAATGCGGACCAGGCGTTCTCGGCCCTGATCAGCGGATGCCAGGAGGGTTTCTTCAAGCCGCTTGCGCGCCCGAAGATGGGCTCGACCGACGAGTGAGCCGAACATCGCCAGAGCTGCATCGGTAAGGGTTGCTTCCAGCTCACCGATGGTGGCCACCAATGTAGCCATCCGGCGCGGAAGCGTCATTTGCTGCAACGCTTGCGCGGTATACCGCACGCCCTCACGCGCCAACTGGGAAAGCCGCAGCTTGAGATAATCGGGAAGCGCCAGCTCGCCGATCCCTAACCTGCGGATATAGTCGATTTTGTCGAGAAGTTCGAACAGTCCCCGCGCACCGACGCGGATCGGCGGCTCGCGCAGCCAGCTCAATCGGCTCTGCTGGGCATGGGTCTTGTCGTCCAGCACCGCATTCAACTTCGCCTTTTGCTCCGTATTGAGCTGGGCCAGAATCTCAGAAGCAACTTTGGCATCGGCAGCGTGCATCGCCGACGCTGTCAATCGCTCGATGACGCTGACGCCGGGAATGATGATTTTTCGTTCACGCATTCTCGCGATCAGGCGTTCGAGCAGAAGACGGCCATCGGTGCAGGACAATGCCTCGGCTTCGAGCCACTGCTTGAGTTCAGCGCGAACGGGATGCGTCAGATCAACAAATCCATGGTTCCGCTTGATCGAGGCCAATTGTTCATATCGGGTGGGTCCGCGTTTGGCGAAGTCAGCAATGACGTCGGCATCGACGTCAATCTGCTCGGCAACATGATCGAGCATGATCGCAGGGAGCAATTCGCCTCGGCGAAGGTATCGCCCCGGAAAGCGAAGACAGCATAGCTGCAAGGCATAGCCCAGTTGGTTGGCCGGCGAACGCAATCGGGCGATTGCCGCACGCTCATTTTCGTCGAGGCTGTGGTGTGCAATGACCTCCTCCTCGGTCATTGGCAGCGCGAGCAAAGCCTCCCGCTGTTTGGCCGTCATGGGAATGCGCGCTGGCATGTCCGAATCCCTTCACAAACGTCTTTCCATTCGCTACAGTTTTGAAAGAGGATTTTGAAAGACGCAATCATGCTGCGACAGGCAGCATTGATCAGTCTTTCAAAAACGACCGTTTGTGAATGCGGAGCTGGTTGTGGCGACTGAAGGCAGCTGTCTGTGCGGCGCAGTGCGATATGAAATCGATAGGCTGGCCAGCCCGATTGGATTTTGTCACTGTCTTACCTGTCAGAAGGCACATGCTGCCGCATCGGCGCCGACCGCGAGAGTTAGGCGCGAACATTTCCGTTGGCTGTTAGGGCGTGAGTCCGTTGCGGGCTACGAGTCCTCACCGGGCAAAATTCGTCATTTCTGCAAGCGTTGTGGGTCGCACATTGTCTCTGAGAAAAGTGGACTAGATGAATTTATTTTGCGCGTTGCGACACTCGACTCGGATCCTGGAATGCGACCGGTCGTCCATATCTGGACCTCGCATGATGTGCCCTGGTTAGAGGAGGTGGACTTGCCGAAGTTAGCTGAAGGCTTTTCTTCAACATGAACTCCCCACCATTTTTGATCGGCTACGCCCGCATCTCCAAAGGTGATAACCAAAGCACGGCCATGCAGCTACGTGCTCTCAAGGAGGCTGGGTGCACGCGGGTCTTTGAAGAGGCGGCCAGCGGTGGGCGCTGGGATAGGCCTGAATTGCACCGGATGCTCGACCAGCTCCGCAAAGGCGATGTCATTGTTGTCTGGAAACTGGACCGGCTATCCCGATCGCTCAAAGATCTGCTGCATCTGCTCGACCGGATCGAAGGTGCCAATGCCGGGTTTCGTTCGCTCACCGAAAGCATCGACACGACCACTCCGGCAGGCCGGATGATGATGCAGATGGTTGGCAGTTTCGCAGAATTCGAGCGTGCGATGATACGTGAGCGGACCAAGGCAGGTCTCGACCAAGCCCGTTCGGAAGGCCGAATTGGCGGTCGCCGCCCCAAGCTCAACGCCAAACAGCGTGCGGAGATTGCCGAAAGCGTGATCTCGGGCCGCAAATCTGCCGCTGAAATGGCACGTATTTTCGGCGTGAGCCAGCCCACCGTATCACGGATTGTCGCACTGGTGCGCCATGGCTGACCCAATCATCCGGCGCGCGGTAGAGGAGGATATCGCCGACATCCGGACATTGACGATCCGCGCCTACACCAAATGGGTCGAGATTACACCCAGACCGCCTCGGCCGATGACAGCAGATTATAACCAAGCTTTTGCCGATCACCGCTTCGACTTGCTGGTCGACCAGGGGCGGTTGATCGGTCTTGTCGAAACTGTTGCGGAGGGCGACGAACTGATGATCGTCAATGTTGCGGTCGAGCCTGAACGGCAAGGCCAAGGCCATGGGTTCACGCTGATGCGCCACGCCGAGGAGATCGCGCGCTTGTCCGGTTTGGCTGGAACGCGTCTTTATACCAACAAACTCATGACATCGAACATCGCACTGTATGAGCGATTGGGGTATGAATTTGAGAAAGAAACCCACCACGATCTCGGGACCGTCGCCGTGCATATGAAATATTCATTCAGCCCAAGACGTGACAAATGACCGAGAAATCGCGCGAAGCCCGGTGTAATTGTGGACAGCTCTCGGCGATTTGCGCTGGTCCACCCCAGCGTGTGTCTGTTTGCCACTGTAATGCGTGCAAGCGCCGCACCGGCAGCGCATTCGCATGGAATGCGACTTGGGATGAAGCAAAGGTGACTATATCCGGTAATTCCAGTAGCTTCGAACGGACGACCGATACCAACAGGACCAATCGGTATCACTTCTGCCCAGAGTGCGGGTCGGTGGCGTATTATTTTGTCGAAATGAGGCCCGGCACTATATCGATCCCTGCCGGATTATTTGCAGATGAGACATTCCCATCACCGACCGTTGAAGTTTTTGGCGAGCGAAGGGTGAAGTGGTGCACGCGGGGAGACGAGGGAACATGAAGTCCGGCTATGATCTCTCCCGCCTGATCAAGTTCACTTTGCGCGAGGATTGGCGCGATGCGCTGGAAGACGCGATGGCCGAGCATGTTGGCCTTGCTCAGGAAGAGTTTGGCGTCGAGTTCGAGGAAATCGGCGACATTCTTGGCGATCACTATGAAGGACTTCTGTTTGGCTGTGCCCTCGAAGACCTGATGACCCGCCGCTTTGAGCCCGATGGTATCAATCTGGTTGACGATTATCTCAAGCGTCGGGGCTGGAACGAGTCCGCACCCGCCAAAGCCTATATGCGCGCGCTGCGTGATTCCGTGTGCAGCCTTTACGAGGTCAGCGATGTCATCCCGGGGGTATCCTTCCTTGCCCGCGATCTGGTGCGGGGCGGTGAACCAATCCGGGTAAGCGAACGGACCGCCACGCAAACGCTCAAGCAATGGGACAAGATATCGGCAAGGATCGTCCCGGAACGCAAAGGACATGTCTTATCGGGCGCACTGCTGCCTTTCTCAGCCGAAGGCGCTGACACACTTTTGACGGGATTGCGCAAAGCCGAAGGCAAACGACGAAAATCCGGTCCCCTTGATATCGATGAAGACACACTGGCGACCATCGCCCACCTCTTCACCATTGGCTGGCTCTATGATGTCCTGCCCAAGGCGCTCGGCCTCCGGCGGCCCGCCATCCAGAACAGCGATGGTGACGAACTGATGTTCCACAAGGTCCGCTTCCGGCTTGTGAAAAGCGCGTCACCCGCCGACGTTGCAACCCAGATCAATGGGCATCCGGAATTTTCGCCCGAATCCGACCACTTCTGGAACTGGCTGAAACCGTCAAATGGTTCGTTGCCTCGCGCCAAAGGCTCCGGCACTTTAGCGATGAGCACGACGATGGACAATGGCCAGACCGTTTATGGGACGGTGGAAATCAAAGGCCGCACCCTCTTGCTCGCCGTCAATTCGGCACAGCGCGCGCAAGAAGGCATAACGGTGATCATGTCTTTGGTCGGCAACATGGTGGGCAAACCGCTGACCGAAATCGAAACCGTCGAACAGGCCATGCACGATCAAAGGCAACGCGCACCCGAAGAAGCGGCTTTTCCGCCCGAAATTGCAACCGAGATCATTCACCAGACCATGGACCGGCACTACCGCGAAACGCTCGATCAACCAGTGGGCATGCTCAATGATCAAACGCCACGTCAAGCGACCAAAACTGCAAAGGGCCGTAAAATGCTCGTCGAATGGCTCAAGTTCATCGAAAATCACTCCGGACAACAACCTGACCCCAATGATCCAATGGCAACCTACGATTTTGCATGGCTATGGGCGGAACTCGGCGTCGAAAGACTCCGAAAGTAGCCATTTCTGGCTGCGCACGATTGTCTACCGTATATCCGTGTCCCAATAATGCACTGAGGCCTTCTTGGGTCGGCGCTTGCCGGGGTTGGAGGATCGCGGTTCCCGTATTCGGCGCAAAAGGTTAACTCCTACTACGCCTTCGCCGACACAACGCTCGAGATACTGCCGGACACGCGGTTGACCGGCGGCGTTCGCTACACGCGCGACAGTTACAAGAGCCGTTATCAGTACCTGTATGCCAACGGTGCCACGTTCGGCTCGTTGCCGAAC
>ERZ724507.1098-NODE-1098-length-11869-cov-9.135856_pt1 | contig 11869 bp, 12 predicted proteins | sample MGYA00376040_ERZ724507 | MGnify/ENA primary metagenome ERZ724507 (study PRJEB28724, sample SAMN07190883) | activated sludge metagenome | isolation source: activated sludge of sewage treatment plant in Hong Hong | place: Hong Kong | collected 2016-03-17 ...
GTGGCCGTGACCGTGGCCGTGGTGGTGATGGTCGTGACCGTGATGGTGCGCCCTGCCCAGGATCAGCGCGCACACGAGGTTGACCGCCAGCCCCAGGATGGCGACCGCGATCGCCTCGCGGTACTGGATGGCTTGCGGCGACACGATGCGCTCGATCGAGCCGACGACCATCATCGCCGCCACGCCGAGCAGGAAGATGGCGCTGGCGAAGCCGCCCAGGATCTCGATCTTCCACGTGCCGAAGGCGAAGCGCCGGTCCTGCGCGTAGCGCCGCGCGGCGGCATAGGCCAGCGCGGAAACACCGATCGCGAAGGCGTGCGAGCTCATGTGCCAGCCATCGGCCAGCAGCGCCATCGAGTTGAACCACCAGCCGGCGGTGATCTCGATCACCATCGCCGCGGCGGTGATCCACATCACCACCCGCGTGCTGCGCTCGGCGAGCGCGTTGCCGGTATCGAAGACGTGGTCGTGGGTCCACGCGGACAGGTTCTCGGTTTGCATGGCGGGGCTCGCTTCAGATAGGTGCGCAGGACGCCGATCAGTTCGTCGGCGCCCTTGGTGCGCTCGGCATCATCGGTCATCGCCGGATCGGCGATGCGGGTGCGGATGTGCTCCTCGACGACCTCGGCCGATAGGGGGTACGGTATCCGAAGCCGGGGACCGGGGCCACCCGGGTCGTGTTCCAATGGGCATGCAACAGCCCGGACGGGCTTGCAGAAAGGGATGACCATGGAGACGAGCGACTTCAGCTTCAGCCTGCACGCCGGCGCGCGCGACATGGCCGAGGCGATCAACCGGGGCTGCGACTGCCGCAGCCTCGATCCCGAGCGCCTGCGCCAGCAGCTCGAGGCGGAGCCCAGCCTGCTCGGGCTCGCCGCCGAGATCGGCCGCAGCCGGCCGCAGCTCTTCTCCGCGACCGCCGTGTTCATCGCGCCCGCAACCCTGGCGGCCATGGCGGACCTCATCGGCGCGGTCGAATCGGTCCTGACGCTGCCGGCCTGTCAGGCGATCGCGCTCGATCGCGCACCGCCGATCGCCCGCATCGCGCTCGGACCGAAATCGGTGTTCATGGGTTTCGACTTCCACCTGGGCGAAGCCGGCCCGCAGCTCATCGAGATCAACACCAACGCCGGCGGAGCCCTGCTCAACGGCGCGCTGGCACGCGCCCAAAAAGCCTGCTGCGAGCAGATCCAGCCCTTCCTGCGCCCGACCGCAGCGCTCGGGACGCTCGACCAGCGCTGGCTGGACGACTTCCTCGCCGACTGGTCGCTGCAGGGGCGAAGCGGCAAGCCCGCCCGCGTCGCCATCGTCGACGAACATCCCACGGGCCAATACCTGTATCCCGAGTTCCTGCTCTTTCGCCAGCTCTTCCGCGGCGCCGGCATCGATGCCGTGATCTGCGACCCGGCCGAGCTGTCGTTCGAGTCGGGCCGCCTGCTGCATGGCGGCGCGCCGATCGACCTGGTTTACAACCGCCTCACCGATTTCTACCTGCAGGCTCCGGCGCTGGCGCCCCTGCGCGCAGCCTACGAGACCGGCGCGGTCGTGCTGACCCCCCACCCGCGTGCGCACGCGCTCTACGCGGACAAGCGCAACCTCACCGTCCTGAGCGATGCCGCACGGCTTGCCGAACTCGGCGTGCCACAACCCCTTGTCGACCGCCTGCTCGCAGGGGTCCCGCGCACGGTCGAAGTCACCCCGGAACGCGCAGGAGCGTTGTGGGCAGCACGGCGCGGCCTGTTCTTCAAACCCTTCGCCGGTTTCGGCAGTCGTGCGACCTATCGGGGAGACAAGCTCACGCAGCGCGTCTGGCAGGAGATTCTCGCCGGCGGCTACGTCGCGCAAGACCTCGCCCTTCCCTCCGCACGGCGCGTCGCGGTTGATGGCCAAAGCAGCGATCTCAAGCTCGATGTCCGCGCGTATGCGTATGCCGGCGCGATCCGCCTGGTCGCTGCGCGGCTGTACAAGGGACAGACGACCAACTTCCGCACGCCGGGCGGCGGCTTTGCGCCGGTATTCGTGGCCACCGCCGGGCGGCTTTCCGGGTGAAAAGAGGCTTGTGTTAATGCCATTAACACCAGCGCTCCTTTCCATTCACAAATTTCCCCTCGGCGTTAACACCCGATATCTATGATCAGGGTGTGGCTTTAGTACCGGACCATCCCCAGCCCGAGCCGATCCCGCGCCACGCGCGCGTCGCCTCCGGCCTCGTCCGGAGAACGCATCAACGCGGAGATCGAGACGTGAACAATCAAGCAAGCGGGCATTCCGCCCCATCGGGTACCCAGGCGCCCCAGCGCCCGGGCGAGTGGCGCAGGTTCCTGCTGCTCGCCTTCGTCGGCCTGCCCATCACCATGGTGCTGGCGATCGCGGCCTACGGATTCGTGGTCTGGTTCCTGCAGATCCTGTTCTTCGGCCCCCCGTCCTGATCCCTCCACGCTGCAACACAGGCCTCGCGGCAGGGCCGCAGGCCCGGGAACCGGACAACAAGCAGGAGCATTGAAATGAAGAATCTACTCAGGTCCTTGCGGGACCTCTTCCTCAAGCCATCGGTTCGGATCGGCCTCGGCGTGCTGGTCACCGGCGGCTTCATCGCCGGCGTGCTGGCCTGGCAAGGCTTCAACACCGCCATGGAAGCCACCAACAAGGAAGAGTTCTGCCTGAGCTGCCACACCATGCACGACAACCTGCTGCCCGAGCTGCAGAAGACGGTGCACTGGAACAACCGCAGCGGCGTGCGCGCGCGCTGCCCGGACTGCCACGTGCCGCACGACTTCACCGACAAGGTGGCGCGCAAGATGCAGGCCAGCCGCGAGGTGCTCGGCCAGCTCCTCGGCACCATCGACACCCGCGAGAAGTTCAAGGAGCACCGCATCGTGCTGGCGCAGCGCGAGTGGAAGCGCTTCGCGGCCAACGGCTCGAAGGAATGCCGTGCCTGCCACGACTACAAGGACATGAACTTCGACAAGATGCGTCCGGCATCGCAGGTGGCGATGCGCAAGGCCGCCGAGCGCAACCAGAGCTGCGTCGACTGCCACAAGGGCGTCGCCCACCAGTTGCCCGAGATGAAGGGCGCGCGCAACCCGGCCTTCGACACCCTGGTGTCCTCCGCCTCCGGACAGAGCGTGGCTACGGGCAAGGACTACTTCCTGGTGGTGCCGCAGGAACTCTTCGCCGACGAAGGTCTGAGCAAGCGCATCGGCTCGGTCGAGGTCGCCACCCAGGTCAAGGTGCTCGAGACCAAGGGCGACGCGCAGCGCGTCGAGTTCGCGCTGTGGCGCAAGAACAAGGGCTATGGTCGCGTCTGGTACAGCCACTTCGGCCTCAACATCACCAGCGCCACCTTCGACAAGGACGTCGCGCAGGACACGAGCTTCGTGAAGGTGCTCGACACCCGGGAAGACCCGATGACCGGTCTCGAATGGCAGCAGGTCACCGCCACCGCGTGGATGCGCAAGGGCAGCGTGCTCGACAGCGTCGAACCGGTGTGGTCGATCGCCCGCGCCAGCTACAGCAGCAGCTGCAGCGTGTGCCACCGCCAGCCCGACGAAGCGCACTTCGACGCCAACACCTGGCCGGGCCTGTTCGGCGGCATGGTCGGCTTCACCAGCATGGACGACGACACCGCCCGCGTGGTGCTCAAGTACCTCCAGACCCATTCGTCCGATTTCAGCAAGTCGCATGGCGCCGGTTCGCCCGATGCCGCCCTGCAGACCGCGCGTCCCTGATCAGGAGTTGAACACCATGAACTACTCTCGGCGAGGTTTCCTCAAGGCCATGGCGGCGATGTCGGGCAGCGCGCTGGTCGCGCCCGGCCTGCTCACCAGCCGGTCCGCCCTGGCGGCCGGCGAGGCGGCCGCGGTCAGCGACGACATCACCACCTGGAAGATCACCGGCTCGCACTTCGGCGCCGTGCGCGCCAAGGTGGTCGGCGACCGCGTGGTCGATATCCGCCCCTTCGAGCACGACAAGCATCCGACGGAGATGGTCAAGGGCCTGCTCGGCCTGATCTACAGCCCGTCCCGCGTGCGCTACCCGATGGTGCGCCTGGACTGGTACCGCAAGCGCCACCTCAGCGACACCAGCCAGCGCGGCGACAACCGCTTCGTGCGCGTGAGCTGGGACGAGGCGCTCGACCTGTTCTACGAAGAACTCGAGCGCATCCAGAAGGACTACGGCCCGTGGGCGCTGCACACCGGCGGCGTGGGCTGGCGCTCGGTCGGCCAGGTGCATAGCTGCGGCAACCACATGGTGCGCGGCGTCGGCATGCACGGCCGCAGCGTCGGTACCATCGGCGACTACTCGACCGGCGCCGGGCAGATGATCCTGCCCTACGTGCTCGGCTCGACCGAGGTGTACTCGCAAGGTACCTCGTGGGACGTGATCCTCAAGGAGAGCAAGCTCGTCGTGTTCTGGGCCAACGACCCGATCAAGAACCTGCAGGTGGGCTGGAACACCGAGACCCACGAGTCCTACGCCTACTTCGAGCAGCTCAAGGCCAAGGTTGCCGACAAGTCGATCCAGGTGATCTGCATCGATCCGGTCAAGAGCAAGACGCTGAACTACCTCGGCGCTGCCGAGCACCAGTACATCAACCCGATGACCGACGTGGCGCTGATGCTCGCCATCGCGCACACGCTGGTGAAGGAAAACCTGCACGACCAGAAGTTCCTCGACACCTACACCCTCGGCTTCGACCAGTTCCTGCCCTACCTCCAAGGCAAGACCGAGGACAAGGTCGAGAAGACGCCCGAGTGGGCGGAGAAGATTTGCGGCGTGCCTTCTGATCGCATCCGCGAGCTCGCCCGCCTGATGGCCAGGCACCGCACCCAGCTCATCTTCGGCTGGGCGGTGCAGCGCCAGCAGCACGGCGAGCAGCCCTACTGGATGGGCGCGGTGCTCGCCGCCATGCTCGGCCAGATCGGCCTGCCCGGCGGCGGCATCAGCTACGCGCACCACTACAGCTCGGTGGGCGTGTCCTCGTCGGGCGCCGCCATGCCCGGCGCCTTCCCGCTCAACCTCGACCCCGGCCGCAAGCCCAGGCACGACAACACCGACTACAAGGGCTACAGCGCGGTGGTGCCGATCGCGCGCGTCATCGACGCCCTGCTCGAGCCGGGCAAGGAGATCGACTTCAACGGCGGCAAGGTCAAGCTGCCGCCCTACAAGATGGCGATCTTCAGCGGCTGCAACCAGTGGCATCGCCAGCCCCAGCGCAACCGCATGAAGGAAGCCTGGCAGAAGCTCGAGACCGTGGTCGCCATCGACTACAACTGGACCGCCACCTGCCGCTTCGCCGACATCGTGCTGCCGGCGTGCACGCCCTTCGAGCGCAACGACCTCGACGGCTACGGCTCGTACAGCAACCGCGGCATCCTCGCGATGCAAAAGCTCATCGACCCGCTCTTCCACTCGCGCCCCGACTTCGAGATCTTCCGCGGCCTCACCCGGCGCTTCAACCGCGACGCCGAATACACCCGCGGCATGGACGAGATGCAGTGGATCGAGAAGATCTACGAGGACTGCCGCAAGGAGAACGGCCTCAAGGACATCGCCATGCCGCCGTTCGCCGAGTTCTGGCAGAAGGGTTACGTGCTGTTCCCCGAGGGCAAGCCCTGGGTGCGCCACGCCGACTTCCGCGACGACGCCGAGGTCAACGCGCTCGGCACGCCGTCGGGCTTCATCGAGATCTTCAGCCGCAAGATCGAGCGCTACGGCTACGCCGACTGCAAGGGCCACCCGGTGTGGATGGAGAAGACCGAGCGCTCGCACGGCGGCCCCGGCTCCGACCGCTTCCCGCTGTGGCTGCAGTCGGTGCACCCGGACAAGCGCCTGCACTCGCAGCTGTGCGAATCCGAGCCGCTGCGCGAGACCTACGCCATCGCCGGCCGCGAGCCGGTGTTCATCGGCCCCGAGGACGCCGCCGCGCGCGGCATCGCCCACGGCGACCTGGTGCGGGTGTTCAACGACCGCGGCCAGTTGCTGGCCGGCGCGCACGTGTCCGACAATTTCCCGCGCGGCGTGGTGCGCATCCAGGAAGGCGCCTGGTACGGCCCGACCGGTCCGGAGATCGGCGCGCTCGACACCTACGGCGACCCCAACACGCTCACGCTCGACGTCGGCACCTCCAGCCTGGCGCAAGCCACCAGCGCCAACACCTGCCTGGTGCAGATCGAGAAGTTCGTCGGCACCCCGCCGCGGGTGACGTCCTTCGGCGGCCCGATCGAGGTCGATCCGGAAGGCCGGGAGGTGAAGGCGTGATGGACGCGCGATCGCAGGCAGGAACACCCCCGCCCCTCTCGCCCGCGGAATGGCGGTTCGCGAGCACGCAGCGCGCCGGGCTGTACGGCTGGTTCTCCCGGCTGTACGCGCAGGAGGTCACCGACGAGCTGTTCCGCAGCCACTTCGCGGACGGGGGCTTCGCCCCCTTCGCGGGGCTGGCCGAGTTGGGCCTCGCCGCCGAGGTGCAGCGCCTCGACGACGCCGTCGCCGCGCTGCGCGCGGAGCAACTGCCACGCCTGGAGCTGGCCGCGGACTTCGCCCAGCTCTTCCTGCTCGACGGCACGACCAGCGCCCTGCCCTACGCCTCGGCCTACGCGGGCAAGGACGCCGCCTCGCCGCTCTACGGCGCGGCGGAGGCGCGCATGCGCGAGTTCCTCACCGCGCGCAAGCTGGCGATCCAGGCCGACTTCCGCGAACCCGCCGACCACCTCGCCGTGGCGCTGGCGGTGATGGCGGAGGTGGCGGAGAAGGACTCGGGGGCCAGCGACCTCCCCACCGCAGCCGCGACCCAGGCGGATTTCCTGCGCACCGCGCTGCTGGACTGGCTGCCGCACTTCGTCGCCCGCTGCCAGCAGGCGCGGCCGCGCTTCGACGTCTACCCGGCGCTGGCGGCCCTGCTGCTCGGGTTCGTGCGTGCGGACATGGCGTTTCTGGGGGATGTGAGCGGAGGTGCGGGGGCAGCCGCAGACTGACGCGCGCGCCCTGCCCCGTCAGACCCGACGGTGCGAGCGCACGTCTCGGTGCGCGCCCGCACTCATGCCACGACGACGGTCGTCCGCACTTCGACCCCGAGCGCCCGCTTGATGGCGGCAAAGATCGCCGAGATGTTGCTCATCGTCGGATTGCCCGACGCCGACAGCATCCGGTGCAGGCTTTTCGCGGGCTTGTGGATCTCCTCGGCGAGGGACTCGAAGCCAAGGGTCGCGTTCACAAGGTCTCGCAAAACCAGCTTTGCGGTGTCGGGCTCACCGTTGATGAACAGGGTGATCGCCTCGTCGAGCAGCGCCTGCGCGAACGCGGGGTCGCGCTGCACCCGTGCAGCGACGGTCTGCTTGAAGTCGCGGGTCAGTGCCATGGTCAGGCTCCTTTATTCATCCGGGCCTTGCGGCGCTTGTAGTCCTCCCACAAGGCCACCGCTTCGTCGATATCGCGCTGCTGGCGCTTCTTGCTCCCGCCACCGAGCAGCACGACGATCTCGAGCCCATCCTTCGCCAGGTAGATGCGGTATCCAGGGCCCCAATCGATCTTGTACTCACCGATGCCCCGAAACCACTCGACGTTCGAGAGGTTGCCCAGCTCCATTCTTGCCGCTGCTACCGTAACCTTCGCGGCCGCGATGGGGTCGAGCGTTGAAAACCAGTCGGCGTAGGGACTGCTGCCATCAGGTAAACAAGCTCTCTGAGATGGTAGGGCATTGCTTGCAAATGGTAACAGATAAGTTACTTTTAAGGAGAGCGACTTCAGCGAGCGTTCTCGAAGATTTTGCACAGCAGGGTCGGGCTGCCAACAGAATTGCTTAATGCATATTTCGATCGCATTTTACCTGTGGCAGAGGGCGGCGGGAAAACGCTGTTGGCGGGCCTATTCCCGCTCGCGCTGCTGATCCGCGTGATCCAAATGCTGCTGATGGGCGCCTACGCCCACTCGCCGCTGCGCGCGGTGCTCGTCGGCAGCAAGACCACCGACCTGCTGCGCGCAGCGACGATCCCGACGTTGCTGCTGCGCTGATGCTCAGCGCTCGCCACCCTCGCAGCCCTCGCGCAGGCGCCTGGCGGCGAGGCGCAGCACGTCGAGATGCAGCCCGTAGTTCGAGCAGCCCCTGCACATCGCCGTGTGCACCTTCAGCGCCAGGCGCTCGCGCAGGCTCAGCGTGCGCTCGTAGCGTTCGGACATGAGCCGGGTCGCGTCCTTGCAGTTCATCATCTTCATCGGGACTCTCCCTGGAACCAGCGGTTCTCCAGACACTCCCGCAGCCCGAGCCGCGCGCGGTGCAGGATCACGAAGCAGTTGTTGGGGGTGATGCCCAGCTCCGCGCAGATCTCGGCGGTCTCGAGCTCCAGCAGCTCGCGCATCGTGTAGACGCGGGCGATGTGCTCGGGAAGCTTGTTCATGCAGAGGTCGAACACTTGCCAGAACGCGTCCTGCTCGAAGGCGGCTTCCGGATCGGACCAGGTCGCGGGGCGATCGTCGGGGTTCCAGTGCCCCCCTTGCTTGAACAGCACGTCGAACTCTTCCAGCCCGGCGTCCAGATCCGAGGACCCGACGAGATCCGAGCTGCAGATCTCACGCGAGGACGCGCGGATGTGGTCGACGATCTTGTTGCGCAGGATCGCGAACATCCAGGTCTTGAAGGCAGACCGCCCGGCAAAGCTCTTTGCGCTCCGCATCGCCGCCATCAGCGCCTCCTGAACCATGTCCTCCGCCGCCCCGCTGTCGCGCAGCTGCATGCGGGCAAAGCGCAGCATGTCGCGCCGGATGGCGCTGATCGACGCGTCGTCCCACGGCGGGGCCGCAGCCTGTGCGCCTGCCTTGCTCATCGCTCGCTCCTGTCGGGTGCAACCCGATCATCGCGCTTCGTCGCTGGATCGGGCGCCGCACAGGTCTCGTCGCGCGACACGAAGCGGAACTCCGCAAACCCTGCGCGCGCCCGCTCGCCGGTGTTGTCCGTATCGGACGCCAGGGCAATCCCGCCGAGCTGCGCCGGCAGATCACCGAAGGCGCGCTTGAAGTCTTCCGCCACATCGCGCCGCTCGACGACCCAGGCCCCGGCATCCCCCGCGCCCGAGCGCAGCACGATCATGCGCGTGCGGTCGGTGTAGGCGTTGGGCATCAGGGTGCCGACCGGCTGGCGGTTGTCCCACACGTAGTTGAGCGCCGCGTCCGGCACCTGGTCGCCGTAGATCGAGCGCGCCAGCGCCAGCTTGGCCCGGGTGGCCAAGCCGAGCGCCTCGGGCGCCACCTTGAAGCTCACATACACCCGCGCCGCGTAGTCGTCGCCGGCCTTGGTCCTCATGTCCGCGGTGACGAGCGGCGCATCGACGCGCCACAGCCAGCACAGGTGCGGCGTGGCCTCGAGGTCGACCTCGAGCGGGCGGCCGAGCAGGGCCATGCTGCGCTCGGCGACCGCCTCGATCGCGACCACGCCATTCCAGGTCTTGAGTGTGTACCGCGTGGGCGCGACGCGCGCGTCGAGCTGCTGCACGCGCCAGGGTTCGGGCAGGCCCGAGGCGCCGGCGGGGAAGCGCCCGACCCAGACCGTGGCAGCCTGCGCCACGGTTGCGGAGCACATCAGTGACAGGGCGAGTGCCCGGCGCATGCAGGTATCTGCAGGCATCTGTGTTGTCTCCATCTCAGGCTGCTTGTCCTAAGCGCGTGGCTTGCAGGCTCCGGATGGTGGTCGGATCAGCACGGCACGCCTTCCCGGGAGGAAGAGAGCACGACACCCAACCTGCGCACCACGCCCCACGAACGCTTACAAGAATTGTGTGCGTGCCATACGCATCACCTACCGCGCAAACGTCTCAAGCCGGCGAGTGCGTCTTCAACCAGTCCTTGAGCGCGGCATCCATCCGCGTCTGCCAGCCATCCCCCGTCGCGCGGAACTGCTCCACCACGTCGCGCGACAAGCGGATCGTGATGCGTTCCTTGGTTACAGCGGCCGGCGGCCTGCCGCAGCGGATCGTCGGTTTGGCCGCCTCCCACTCCGCATCCGTATAGGGGATGGCATCCGGATCCGACAACGCAGCGGCCGTGATGGCAGCAACTTCCTCGGCGCTCGGATGCAGGGTTCCCGTCCTAAGCTTCGGCATAGCGTTTGACCTCTCGTTGGTTTGCCTTGCGAAGGCTGATCACCCGCCGGCTATCGGCACGATCCACGAAGACGACGGAATCTGTCCGACATTTTTGTACATGCACGTCCAATTCACCACACCCCGACCTCACTGCGACCACTTCCCCGCCCTTGCCTTCGCCGCGCGTGCAGTGCAAACCCACAAGTCCTGACACCACCCCGCCCGCTACAATCCCCGCACCCCAACCCGCATGCATGACCACCCCGTGACCTCGTCATCCACCTTGCCCCAGCCCGCCGACAGCGCCAGCCCCGCCGCCCTCGACGCCTTCATCGCGCGCTGGCAGCGCGCCGGTGGCAGCGAGCGCGCCAACTACCAGCTCTTCCTCGCCGAGCTGTGCGAACTGCTCGCGCTGCCGCGCCCCGACCCTGCCGGCGAGGACACCCGCGACAACGCCTACGTGTTCGAGCGCCGGGTGCTGATGCGCCAGCCCGACGGCAGCGCCAGCAACGGCTTCATCGACCTCTACCGCCGCGGCGCCTTCGTGCTCGAGGCCAAGCAGTCGGGCAGGACGCTCGACAGCTCGGGCTGGGACAAGGCCATGCTGCGCGCCCACAACCAGGCCGACCAGTACGCCCGCGCCCTGCCCGCCGACGAAGGCCGGCCGCCCTTCATCCTGGTGGTCGACGTCGGCCGCAACATCGAGCTCTACGCCGAGTTCAGCCGCTCGGGCGCCACCTACACGCCCTACCCCGACCCCCGCAGCCACCGCATCCGCCTCGACGACCTGCATCGCGACGACATCCGCCAGCGCCTGCGCGAGGTCTGGCTCGACCCGCTCGCGCTCGACCCCGCCCGCCGCTCGGCGCGCGTCACGCGCGAGATCGCCGACCGCCTGGCCTCGCTCGCGCGCTCGCTCGAAGCCGCCGGCCACGCCCCGCAGCAGGTCGCCGGCTTCCTGATGCGCGCGCTGTTCACCATGTTCGCCGAGGACGTCGGCCTGCTGCCGCCGCGCGCCCTCACCGAACTGCTCGAAAGCCTCGCGGGCCAGCCGCACACCTTCGCGCCCATGCTCGAACACCTGTGGCAGAACATGAACACCGGCGGCTTCTCGCCGATCCTGCGCAACAAGGTGCTGCGCTTCAACGGCGGCCTGTTCTCCGAGGCCAGCGCCATCCCGCTCGACCGCGACCAGCTCGAGCTGCTGCTGAAGGCATCGAAGGCCGACTGGCGCTACGTCGAACCCGCCATCTTCGGCACCCTGCTCGAGCGCGCGCTCGACCCGCGCGAACGCCACAAGCTCGGCGCCCACTACACCCCGCGCGCCTACGTCGAACGCCTGGTGCTGCCCACCGTCATCGAACCGCTGCGCGCGGAATGGCGCGAAGTGCAGGCGGCCGCGCTCACCTACGAGCAGCAGGGCAAGCACAAGGAGGCGGTCGCCGAGATCCGCACTTTCCACCGCCACCTGTGCGAAGTGCGCGTGCTCGACCCGGCCTGCGGCAGCGGAAATTTCCTGTATGTGACGCTCGAACACCTCAAGCGCCTCGAAGGCGAGGTGCTCAACCTGCTGCACGACCTCGGCGAATCCCAGGGCCTGCTCGAACTCGAAGGCGTCACCGTCGACCCGCAGCAGTTCCTCGGCCTCGAGATCAACCCGCGCGCCGCCCGCATCGCCGAGATGGTGCTGTGGATCGGCTACCTGCAATGGCACTTCCGCACCCACGGCTCGGTGAACCCGCCCGAGCCGGTGCTGCGCGACTTCCGCAACATCCAGCACCGCGACGCGCTGATCG
>ERZ724507.1100-NODE-1100-length-11865-cov-4.856308_pt1 | contig 11865 bp, 9 predicted proteins | sample MGYA00376040_ERZ724507 | MGnify/ENA primary metagenome ERZ724507 (study PRJEB28724, sample SAMN07190883) | activated sludge metagenome | isolation source: activated sludge of sewage treatment plant in Hong Hong | place: Hong Kong | collected 2016-03-17 ...
TCAGGTCGAAGAGCCGATCTACATTCGGCCGGCCGAGCGCGTGAACTGGCTGTAAATTCTGCCTAGCTGAGAGCGGGTAGCCGCTCTCAGCTAGGAAGGGTGATTGCTCTATGGAGGCCATACACGCAACGATGTCTTGCAGGCGGCGTGGGATCGTGGTCGCGATGGCGTGAAGAGGTTAGGGGCGAGAAGAAGTGCCGATTGTGTCACCGACACGCCGGTTCAGTATGTGTGCTAGCTTCGCGGGCCGTTCAGCCGCTGTGAGTTCCTCCAGGGAACAGGGCAGGGCAAGCGACCAGTTCGGATAGTTGCCGCCCGAAGTGGGCATGTTTGGGCGTTCGGTCACTGCGCAGGCGGCTTCAAGATCCGCCATCACCACCGCGCAGGGTGACTCCGCAAGTTTCGAGAACGTCTTGGTGATCACCTCCTCGAGATTCGTCTGATCCTCTACCTGGCTCACCTCCACAAGCTTTGTGCGGAACTGCTCTTGGGCCTTTTCGTCCGGTGAGGCGCCGGATTTGCGCTGTGACTCGAGGTCCGCCCCCGTCCAGACGCCTGCTAAGGTGGGAAGGTCATGGGTGGTGACGGAGGCCAACGCTTTCCAGGGGTATTGCGACGGGGGCTGATCTTCGAACCAAAGCAGGCGATAGGACAAGACATTCTGTTGGGCGAGGGTCTCTCGTACACCGTCCTCCACCGTCCCGAGGTCTTCTCCTACGACGATGGCCTGCGCGCGAGTGCTTTCCACGGCGAGGATCGCCAGGAGCTCCTCTGCCGCATACCGCACGAAGGCACCGTCCTTGGGCGGACTGCCTCGAGGGACCCACCACAGGCGAAAGAGCCCCATCACGTGATCGATGCGTAAGCCGCCGGCACGGCAGATGATGGAGCGGATCGTCTCGATGAACGGTTGGTAGCCAGTCGCCCGGAGTTTATGCGGAATGAATGGGGGAAGTCCCCAATCCTGGCCCGTCGCATTGAAGAGATCAGGCGGCGCTCCGACCGTCATCTCAGCTGCAAGCACGTCTTGCCATGTCCAGGCGTCGGCGCCGTCCGGTGAAAATCCGATGGGTAGATCCTGCATCAAGGGGATGATCTGCCCCGCGTCGGTGAGTTGTCGGCCGAGCAGCCACTGTTGCCACATATGAAATGTGATGCGGTCGACTTCTGCGGGCAGGGCCGGTTCGGCCTCGGCTGAGTCCGGGTGACGATAGACGGCAGGCCAGCGACGCCAGTCGGAGCCGAAACGTTCAACCAGACAACAGTGAAGTGCATACTGGCGCAGCGAGCGCCCCCCTGCGGACTGAAAGCGGTCGAAATCTTCGTCCCCTTCAAAGCTATTCCACAACAGTTGTAAGGCCTCTTGCTTGAGATGATAGACGCGATCGCGATCGATATGACGATCTGTGTTCAAGGCCCGACCCATGGCTGCCAATTGTGACAACTCTTGCCCAAGTTTCTTGGCTTCGGGCAGGTCCTCGATGCGCAGGTAGAGTGGGTTGAGAAAGCGACGGCTGGAGGGCGAATAGGGGCTTGCCTCCTGCGGAACAAGCGGCGGGACGGCATGTAAAGGATTGATCAGGAGTAACTGCGCGCCCAGAGGTGCAGCCCATCGAGCCAGGTCGACAAGATCAGCCAGATCCCCCATTCCCCAGCTCTTCGTACTACGTGTCGCATACAATTGCGCGCTCCAGCCCCAGATGCGGAGAGACTCAGGCAGATGACAACGCCCCGGCGTGATGATGAGCCGAACGAATGATCCACTGACACGGGCCGGCATGAGTTTGTGATAACCAATGGGCAAAGGGTGAGGGAGTCGGCTCGACGTTTCCACGCTGCTCCCATCCTCGAGCATCAAGACGGCGTCAGCCGGGAGTGTGAACGGCTCATCCTGCCGTATCACTTTTACCTGCTCATCGTGCCAGGACAGGGCTGGTGAAGGGGAGTCTCCCATGGCTGCTCGAATACGGGTCAGCGAACTCTTGGACACCTTCCGCATCTTGCCCGCGGCATCTTCGTACTGGGCCTGAATGCCCCATGCATCGGTCTTCATGCCTGATGGTCTCCTTAGCTCTTCCTGTCCTGTCCGGTTCGTCCCGTCACTCAATCACGGTCTCCTTGCGCTGTCTTCCTGCCAGGCCTTGGGCCATGGCCTAAAGCCTCCGTGAGGTAAAGGTGCAACGCCACGTCTGCGGACAATGATGTCGTTGATTGTAGGACGGCGCTGCGTTATGCAATGTCCAGGCTCGGCTTGTGGGCGAGTGATTCCACGGGATTTTATGAGAGAAAAGATCAGATCGCGACGGATCGCGGTGGCCTTTTGTCCCTAGACAGACAACTTGTCCCTGTTGTTCGGACACTCATTCTCCTAAATGTGAGACCAGGCAAGAGCCGTCAGCGGAGGAGAGAGACGCCGTGTGTGGCGCATGCCTTGCACAGGGCTACCCAACCTGTAGCGTTCTTCATTCATGTAGGTAGTTTCCGAACATAGGATGTGGAGGAGATGGGATGAGCAGTGTAAGGCAGAGATGCGGCGCGCATCTGTCGGCCGATGGAAGAATGGAATGGCGTGTCTGGGCTCCTTACGCCAAGACGGTCGATCTCATCGTGATTGACGGCGCGGCTCGGCGTGTAGAAGCGATGACCGCCGAACCGCATGGATACTTTTTCATCCGTGGAGGCAGTGCGTCCCACGGGCAGCAATATGCGTATTCCCTCGATAAGGGGCCCGACCGTGCGGACCCTGCATCACGCTGGCAACCGAATGGGGTAACGCAGCCGTCGGCTATCGTTTTGCCTTCGCGCTTTCAGTGGACGGATGACCGGTGGGAAGGAGTTGCGCGGGACCAGCTCGTCTTCTATGAAGTGCATGTCGGAACCTTCACGGCTGAAGGAACGTTTGATGCCATCATTCCCCGCCTTCCCTCATTGCGGCAACTCGGTGTCACTGCTCTGGAGCTGATGCCTGTGGGGGAATTCCCGGGCACCAGAAACTGGGGATACGACGGGGTCTATCCGTTCGCGCCTCACCACAGTTACGGCGGGCCTGAAGGCCTCCAACGGCTCGTCAACGCCTGCCACGAACAGGGCCTGGCTTGCGTGCTGGACGTGGTCTATAACCATTTTGGCCCCGAGGGCAGCGTTCAATATGAGTTCGGCCCCTATTTCACTGATCACTACAAGACGCCATGGGGACGCGCGGTGAATTTTGACGGGCCTGGAAGTGAGGGGGTGCGTGGGTATGTCATCGAGAATGTTCGCATGTGGATCAGCGATTACCATATTGATGGATTAAGGCTGGATGCCGTGCACGCGATCTACGATTTCGGCGCGACGCACCTTCTCAAAGAAATCAAACAAGCCGCTACCGAGGCTGCCGGGGACAGAAAATTCCCGGCGTACGTTGTCGCGGAAAGTGATCTGAACGATGTGCGTATCCTTTTACGGGAGGATCAAGGCGGCTACGAGCTGGATGCGCAATGGAGCGATGACTTTCATCACACGGTCCATGCGCTGTTGACGGGAGAGCGGCAGGGCTATTACTCGGACTATGGCACAGCCGAACAGTTGAGTGCGGTGCTAGAGAAAACGTTCGCCATCGATGGAGGTTTTAGCCGTCATCGAAACCGATGTCACGGCGCGCCCGCGGCGGGCCTTCCCGGAGATCGATTCATCGGGTCCATACAAAACCATGATCAGGTAGGTAATCGAGCAGGTGGCGAGCGGCTGAGTCATCTGCTCCCACCGCCTCTCCAGCGGCTTGCCGCAGCGTTCTTGCTACTCGCCCCACACCTCCCGTTGCTGTTCATGGGGGAAGAGTACGGCGAAGCACGACCCTTTCAGTTTTTTTGCTCCTTCGAAGGGGAGGAGCTGATCGAGGCTGTGCGCAAGGGGCGACGCCGGGAATTTGAAGCCTTCCATACGAGTGACGCCCATGTGACGGATCCCCAGGACCCATCTACGTTTGACCAGTCCCGTCTCACGTGGCGGTGGGAGGAGGTCCCCCATCAAGCGGGATTGAGACGGCTCTATACGGATCTACTGGAAGCCCGCCGAGTCTGGCCGGCCATGCGAAATTACGCGGAGCGCATGAGCAGGCTCCATCGTGGAGCTGACGGGGCAGTGGTGTTGGAGTTGGTGCGGGGAGGGACCAAAGCAGCGCAAGCACACACCATCCAAGCGTTCTTTAATCCTACTGAGAGCGTTCAGAATCTGCCGGCCCGGGCATTACCAACCTTGTTGTTTAGTTCGGAATGGGAACGCTACGATGGCGTTCGAGCGTCATCTTCTGAGAGCGGTCAGCTGCTCCCGTTCGAATGTGCCATCTTCGGTCCCTCTGATTGGAAACGATACGCAGGACTTGAGTAAGGACTGGGCGGCGACAGCTAATTACGTAGCTAAACATTTACGAATCCCTGCCGAGAGTCATTCAGAGCTCAAGGCAGTCCTACGTATATCCCTCCGCATTCGCACACGACTCGACGTTGCTCAATGCGAGCGTCTCTGAGCCGCAGAACAGTCCCGCGCACCCTGCGCAGGCGGCCCATATCCTGTTCTTTCCTAAAATTTGGCTGTCAATCATTGCTGACAGTGCTACAGGGTTCGCCCCAGTTATCAACGAAGCGTCCTTCTCCTAGGATAGGCCCACGTGACACTCCTTGTACGTAGCGCTCAGGCCGGATACGTTCATGTCCTCGCCAGTCGCTCGTGGCAGGGCTATTTCAACTCATGTGGCTTTTTCTAGGATAGAAAGGGGGCTCAATGACTACTACACGGCGCGCTGTGCCAGGACTGATTTGCTGCGGACTCGTTTTAGGAACCACGTTGACATGCCTTGCGCAAACTGGAGCGCCGGTGCAGGAGCAACCACCGGACGTTGGTCCACGGACGCGCGATCAGGCATCTCAAGAACGAGTCGTCACAAGGGATCGCGCGGGTGACCGGGTGGTCGTCGATGAGCGGGTGGTGGAACGCCGCAGGGAAGGCGAAGTTTATGTGGCGGGGTATGGAGGGTTCACGTGGGGACATAGCTTCTCGGATCTCGAAGGCCGGGGCACTATCGCGGGTCAGAACTTCGGAGGCCGTGATCTGGCGAATTCCGGAGTGTATGGCGCGAAGATCGGCTATTTTCATCCAGGTCGGTTGAACTGGCTCGGCATCGAGGTGGAAGGGTTCAATTCGACGCCTCACATCGAGCAGGGCGGAGGGTTGCCGGGATCACACCTTCGGGTGACAACGCTGGCGTTTAATGTGATTGCCCGAACGAAGGTCGGTTGCAGAAATCGCGATGACGTGCGCCATCGGGATGAAGTCAGGCATCGCGATGACGGCACGGTGGTGGAATCCGACTACGATCGGAGACAGTGGTCGCCATTGGACGAAAATCTCCGCTGCCCCTTGCAACTGTATGCCGGTGCTGGTCCCGGAATTTTCTTTGCCGAAACGTCGAATCAATTCGGCCGCAGTACTGACAACGGGCGGATCGGCTTGAATGCGCTGGCAGGAGCGAAGTATTTCATGACTCGAAATCTTGCGGTCTTTGCAGAGTACAAATTCAACTATGCGCAGTTCGACTTCTCGCAGATGCAGGGCACGGGAGCGGGGTTCAACGGCGAATACAAAGCGAGCCATGTGGTTGGAGGATTGGCACTTCACTTCTGACATGATTGCCGCGTGACGCTCCAGGGTTCAGCGGTCACCGACATGACCGTTGAGCCCGCGCCGCCTGGCTCTGCGCGTAACTTCTCACGGTCGTCAGGGACGGGGCTTCGTGTAGAGGGGAAGGAGGTGCCAGGTGCGAGGATCTAGCGTGTATAGACGACTTCCACGCGACTCAAGAAATCTTTCAGTAACGCGACTTGTTTTTCGATCAACGGTCCGTTTTGTACCATCACGGCTTGCTCCAGATCGTCCCCGATGCTGCTGATCTGATCGAACCCGTACCCGCCGCCGTCGCCTTTCATCCGATGGCCCAATATGCGAATCGTATTCAAATCGCTCTGCTTCAGGCAGGCCTCGATCGTCACGAGATCACGCCGGCGGTTGGCGAGGAAGCCTGGGACGATGGCTTCGAGATCCGGATCGATATGGACGATGATCTTAGGCTGTCCTGCCTCAGGTTGCGGTGGCATCATTGCGCGTGGGTCTTCTCGTAGGCGGATAGGAGTTCCAGCAGCGTCGTTCGTTTGAGCGGCTTGGTCATGTGGGCGTTACATCCGGCTTCAAAAATTCTCGCCGATTCTTCCTTCAGCGCCAGGGCGGTCAGGGCGACGATTTGGACGGCCGGAAGCCCCTGTTCCTGTTCCCAGCGACGGATCGTGCGTGTGGCAGTCAGTCCGTCCATCACCGGCATCTGCATATCCATCAAAATCAGGTCATAGTGACCGTTTTGAAATTTGGCAACGCCGATCTGCCCGTTGTCGGCCAGATCCAACCGATGATTCGTGTTCTTGAGATATGACTGAATCAATACCTGATTGTCCGGTGAGTCCTCGACCAGCAGGATTCGGAGAGACCGTCCCTGAGCTGCGGCCTGGGGTGGTGTTGTGGATTGGGAGGGACCCCATCCCCGTTGGCTGCGCCCCAGCGCGATGCTGATGGTTTGCTGGAGATCGGAGCGCCGGATCGGCTTGACCAAGTATCCGCCCAGTCCCAAGTCGTAGGTCTTCGCGATGTCATCGGCCCATCGGTCGGAGGCCAGCATGATGATCGTCAAGTTGCGAAGGCGGGGATCGGCATGGATACGTTCGATGACCTCGAATCCATCCATTCCCGGCATGCGGCAGTCCAACAAAAGTAGATCGAAGGACGTCTGCGAGGTGAGCGCGCTTTCAAGCACCTCCATGGCCTGCTCTCCGCTCTCGGCTTCCACCACGGTGGCGCCCCAGGCAAAGAGCGTTTCCCGCAGAATCAAACGGTTTGTCGGGTAATCATCCACGACGAGACAGCGCACACCGCTCAGGTTCAGGGCCCCCGCGCCTTTCGAAGGTGCCGGCGCAGCTTGTACGCCCAACCGAACGACGCAATGGAACGTGCTGCCCTTGCCGAGGGTGCTCTCGACCCAAATCTTTCCGCCCATGAGTGCGGCCAGTTGCTGTGAAATGGATAATCCCAGCCCGGTGCCCCCATAGCGGCGGGCGATCGTGCTGTGGGCCTGCGTGAAGGTGTCGAAGATGGCGGTCATTTTGTCGTGGGGCACCCCGATGCCCGTGTCCGTCACTGAAAATCGGATCGCGCCGGGGGTGGCGCAGTCTGGATCGTTGGTGATGGTCATGACCACCGATCCCTTCTCCGTGAACTTGATCGCGTTTCCCAGCAGGTTGAGCAGAATCTGGTAGAGGCGGTTGGGATCACCGATGAGGTGGCACGGCACATCGTTCGACAGGTGACAGACCAGTTCGAGGCCTTTTTCGTTGGCGCGGAGCGCCAGCATCTCGCTCGCTTTGTCGATGAGTTCCGAGAGGTCGAAGTCTATGCTATCGAGATCGAGCCGGCCGGATTCAACTTTTGACAAATCGAGAATGTCGTTGATCAGACTCAGCAGGCTTGCGCCCGCGCGTCGAAAGATCCGGAGATACTTCCGTTGCTCCGGGGTCAAAGTCGTATCCCATAACAGATCAGCCATGCCGATGATGGCGTTCATCGGCGTCCTGATTTCATGACTCATGCTGGCCAGGAAATCACTCTTTGCGCGGTTGGCCACGTCGGCCGCATCTTTGGCGCGTTGCAGCTCCTCAACGCGGCGTTGCAATTCCTTAGAGGCGCGGTCAAGCGCGCGTTCGGCACGCCGGCGCGCGGCTTGTTCACGTTGGAGTGCTGTCTGTGGACGGGAACTGGTGCGAAGGGTGCGTTTAGGAGTGGTGCTTGTGGTGCGTCTGGTTTGCGAGATGCGTTTCGCCATGTCGTCGTCCGGTCGCCTTCAGATGGTCATAACCATATCGTATCGCGAGTAGAGGAAGCCGGCACGATCGTCGCGACGGCGAGTACCTGTCAGTCCTTATGCGTATGGTGGACGAGGGACAGCACACCCGCTTGTTTGGCGCGGTTGCGCCCTTCCTGCTTGGCTTGATAGAGCGCCTGGTCGGCCGCGCGGATCAGATCGGTCGGGGCGGCGACGCGGCTGGGCACGGTGCTGGCGAAGCCCAGGCTGATCGTGACCGGATCGCCGTTCGGATGTTTCATCTCTGCTTCGCAGACTTTCCGTCTGAGGGTATCGGCGACTTGTGCGGCTCCGTCAACAGTGGTGCCGGGCAGCACGATGACGAATTCGTCGCCGCCGTACCGTGCGACCAAGTCGCCGGGACGATTGACGTGGCTTGAGATCAACTGGGCGACCTGACGGAGGCATTCGTCCCCGGCCTGATGGCCATGGCTGTCGTTGTAGGTTTTGAAAAAATCGATATCCAGCATGATGAGCGACAGCGGGGTGGATTCGCGCGCGGCGCGCCGCCATTCCTGGTCGAGGAAGTCATCGAACTGCCGGCGATTGGTGATGCCGGTAAGCCCGTCGAGGCAGGAGAGGCGCAGCAGCATCTGGTTGGCTTCCTGCAACTGACGCATGACCTCGAGCAATTCCTGCTCGCGTGCCCGGCGCCGTTCGATTTCATGGACGAGGCGGAGCACGCAACGGACGCGGGTCAATAGTTCAATCTTGCTGATCGGCTTCGCCACATAATCAATGGCGCCTGCAGCAAAGGCGAGTTGCAGATCGACGGGGTCGGTCTTGACGGTGACCATGATGATCGGGATGTCCCGGTATCGCTCGACGGCCTTGATCTGGCGGCAGGCTTCGATGCCATTGGTGGACGGCATGACGATATCCATCAGGATCAAATCCACACGGCCGGCCATCTGGCGCATCCCGTCGAGGCCCAGCAAACGAAACGCGGCGGCGGCGGACTCTGCCACAAACGTCTCTTCGTATCCGGCATTGGCAAGGATGGATTGGATCAACAGACGATCGTCTGTCGAATCATCGACGATCAGGATACCCATGATCATGTCTCCCTGAAAGAGTGTCGTAGGTCGATGCTAGCAGCTAGTCTGGGTAAACACCAGGGTAATGCTTTTTGATGCAGGGGGTGCAGAGGCCGTGGCTGAATTCCGCCTCTGAATGCTGTTGGATATATTCTTCCAATTGTTGCCAGAAGCCTTGGTCATTGCGGATTTTCTTGCAGGAGGCGCAGATCGGCACGAGGCCCTTCAGTACCTTCACTTCGCGCAACGCCCGTTGCAGGTCTTCGTTGCTCCGGCGAAGTTCCAGTTCGCGATTTTTGCGGCAATCCATTTCCTTTTTGAGCATGAGTGCGGAATTGACCCGGGCAAGCAATTCCACGCTGTTCACCGGTTTCGTAATGTAATCCATCGCCCCGGCGGCAAAGGCTGCCTGCAAGTCGCCCAGCGCGGTCTTGGCTGTGACGACGATCACCGGAATATCCCGCAATGTGTCCAAGCTCTTGATGTGCCGCGTCGCCGCCACGCCGTCGATGCCGGGCATGAGAAAATCCATGAGAATCAAATCAACGGCATGGGGCCCTTCCTGCGACGGAGTCTGCTGAATGCCGAGCTGGTCGTAGGCTGAGGTCGCAGAGTCCGCGATGAGCAGGTCGTGCTGGCCTGCTTTATTGAGAATGGTCTTGAGCAGCAGTTGCTGGTCAGGGGAGTCATCGACAATCAAAATGCTCATGTCATCGCCTCGTCGGGCAGAGGTGGCGGAGCCGGCTCCTGGTTCCCGGGAGCATCACGAATGGAGGAGAGGCGTGAGGGCATACCCCTTCGCCGCCGTACGTCGGATTCAGTATCGGCGAAAAGACCGAGGAGGTTAAGTCCGGCAGCGAGGCGGATCAGCGTTGAAGAGCGGTTTTGACCAGGTCACTGACGACTTTGCCGTCTACGGATTGCCCGGCCAGACGAGCCATGACGGCTTTCATGACCTGCCCCATGTCCTTCAGCGACGATGCACCGGATTCTTTGATGACCTGCGCGACAATATTCGCCAGCTCGTCGGAAGAGACTGCGGCAGGAAGGTAGCCCTCGATGATGCTGATCTCTTGCCGTTCTTTTGCGGCCAAGTCCTGTCGGTTGCCCTTCTCGAATTGCTCGGCCGCTTCCCTGCGCTGTTTGATGAGAGTGGTCATGATCCGGCTCATGCCGGCATCGTCGAGATCCTGTTTGAGTTCGACTTCCTTATATTGCACGGCGGCTTTGATCATGCGAATGACGTCCATGCGCAGCTGGTCTCTGGACTTCATGGCCGATTTCAGGTCTTCGGATAAGCGATCATGCAGCGACATCGGGTTCCTTTCAGCAGGGAGATGCGTCGTCGCGGAGAATAACGCCTTTACCGGAGCCAGTCAACGTGGCTGACGCGCGTACGTTTTGTATTGAGCGCCGGGAGGTCCTGTCCCATAATGCAATCGGCGGTAGCGTTGGCACTTAACCACGGAGGCTCAGAATGGGGCAGACAAACAGCAGTGCAGCGGCGCGGGTAAGCGGGCTCGTCGGTATCATTGTTGCGGCGATGGTGCTCGTGGTGGGCTGTGCCAGCGACAAACCGAAACCGATGGCTCAGCCGTCACCTGAGCAGGTCAAAGGGAATGCGGATCGTGCGTTTGATCGGTTGAAACAGGAAGAGGGAGAGCGCCGGCCATCGGGGATGTAAGCCTGGCTTCGGGCTGTGCGCTCTCTAGGGTGCCACGCGTGGATTTCTCCACGGCATGAGCGTCATGAGGGATTTCAGGACGGGCAGTTCCCAGACCAGATGTCCTTGTGGAGGAGAGGCAATGCGCCGGGGCTCAGCAAACGTGCGCAGCAGACTCATGGCAATAGCAAGTCGCAAGACTCCCGAGAGGCAAAACAAAAACGGCAGGTTCGACGCCGGCGTCAGATGCCAGAAGCCGATCGAGAGTTCAGTGGGCATCTGAGTCGCCAGCCAACTGCCGGTCAGTGCGCCGAGTCCCCATCCCACCGCATTCATGGCATTGGCCAGCGCGACCCCTCTGGTGCGCTCTTCCGGTTGTAATGAATCGAAGACGTAATTCTGCAGGCCGAGCGACAGTCCCGCCCAGATCACGCCACCGAAAAAGTTGACGGTCAACAGAAACAGGTAGTGCTCGCTCAACAGGTAGCCCATCGGCAGGAACGGCACTGCCGAGGCCGTCAGGGCCAGTAAGGCTTTGTTGCCGTATCGGTCACCGATTCGACCCCAGGGGCCCAGCGTGAGAAATTGAGCCGAGATACTGCTCGCCATCCAGCCGGCATATTCGAGATAGGACCAATGAAGGTCTCGGAGGAGATAGATCACAAAAAACGGTCCCGACAGCAGTACCGCGAAATGCATCAACCCTGAGAACAAGAGGAAGCGACGAAAATCCCGGCTGGCGGTGTTGGCAAGAAAATGCCGGAAGCCGTGCGGCGCATCGAGCTGGTGGACCGGCATCAGCCGTGACACGTGAGTCTGGCAACGTGTGGCTCCCATACGCGCGGCAGCGGCGCCGAGGAAAATGACAAGGAAGCCGATCCAGCTCATGTCCCATCGTTGCCCCAGCGTCAGGATGGCCCCGGCCAGTCCTAATGCCAGAAAACTCGTGAGCGCGGTTGTGCGAGCACGCTGGGCGAAATAGGCGCCGCGACTGTCGGCTTCCGCGACGTCGACCAAAAGACTATTCCAGACCGGGGCGGTGACATGGCCAAAGCCGAAATAGAGCATGGCGCAGCCGATCAACAGCCAGGGGCCATGTTGCGGGTCAATCAGCGGCAGCGACAGGATCGGAAGCCAGCAGAAAGCCTGGGCCCGGCCTCCGGCGATGAGCAGGCGCCGCGGCAGACGAAGATAGCGAAGTACTTTCACGGAGGCGAGTTGTGCCA
>ERZ724507.1102-NODE-1102-length-11857-cov-4.379681_pt1 | contig 11857 bp, 11 predicted proteins | sample MGYA00376040_ERZ724507 | MGnify/ENA primary metagenome ERZ724507 (study PRJEB28724, sample SAMN07190883) | activated sludge metagenome | isolation source: activated sludge of sewage treatment plant in Hong Hong | place: Hong Kong | collected 2016-03-17 ...
GGCTTAGTTGAGTTTACCTTTCAGGAAGCGCGTCTCGGGAGGGAAGTGATTGGTAATTGGTAATTGGTTATTGGTAATTAAAAATTTGCCAATCGTTGTATGGTATTGGCGATTGAATCTCGTTTAATTGAAAACTAAACTATTTACTATTTACTATTCACTGTTCACTGTTTACTGTTTACTGTTTACTGTTCACTGTTCACTATTCACTATTCACTACCTCATCACCAGAACCCCAACTCCATCCTCGCCTCTTCACTCATCATATCCTTATCCCAGGGCGGATTGAAGGTGATTTCTACTTTGGCGGAGTTGACATCCGGTATGTTGCGGACTTTTTGCTCGACATCCGGTGGAAGCGTCTCCGCTACCGGACAGGCCGGTGAGGTGAGTGTCATGAGAATGTGGACATCGTTACCATCGCTGATGTTGATCTCATAGATGAGGCCGAGCTCGTAAATGTCAACGGGAATCTCCGGGTCATAGCAGCTCTTGAGCACGTCGATGATCCGATCGCGTAGCGGCTTTACCGGAGTATCCGGCGCAGGGGAAGCGGCTGGTGTCTGAGGAGTGTCCATCAAATTTGCTGCGACTGGAATCCCAGTGCATAGAGTTTAATTTGTTTGATCATGGCTGCCAGTCCGTTCGCCCGGGTCATCGCAAGGTGCTGACGTAGTCCGATCTTATCAATGAAACTGAGTTCGGATTTCAATACGTCTTCCGGTGCTTGTCCGGATAGCACACGCAACAACAAAGCGATCTCCCCTTTCACGAAGGTGCTGTCACTATCGGCTTCGAACCACACTTTTCCATCCTGCATGGAAGCCGACAACCAAACACTGCTCTGACAACCCTTGATCTTCCGGTCTTCGGTCTTCAACGCATCAGCCATCTCGGGTAACTGTTGCCCCAATTCAATGATGTACTGATACTTCTCCGTCCAGTCATCGAACAGGGCGAAATCCTCCACGATCGCGTTTTCCAATTCTTGAATCGTTGCCATGACTCAGCCTTTCCGGAGTAAGTGTATCGCTTTGCGCAGCGCTTCGACGAATCGATCGACTTCCTCCGCCGTATTGTAAAACATGAACGATGCCCGTACGGTTCCGGGAATACCGAACCGGTCCATCACCGGCTCGGTGCAATGATGGCCGGTACGCACGGCAATACCCTGGGTGTCGAGGAACATGCCAATATCCAGTGCATTAAGGCCTTCAACGATGAATGACAAGACTCCGGATTTGCGCTTTGCCGTTCCGATGATGCGTACTCCGGGAATCGTTGCGATGGAGGCTGTGGCGTAGGACAGCAAATGCTCCTCCCATTCAGCGACAACCGTTCGATCCAGGGAAGCCCAGTAATCCAGTGCGGCCCCTAAGGCAATCACATCCGCGATACTCGGGGTGCCGGCCTCGAACTTGTAAGGAAGTTCATTGAACGTGGTGCCGTCAAACGAAACGGAATGGATCATCTCGCCTCCACCCTGATAAGGTGGCATGGCTTCCAGCAACGCTTCCTTTCCATAGAGCACTCCGATGCCGGTTGGACCCAGCATCTTGTGTCCGGAGAAGACGAGGAAATCACAATCCAACTCGCTTACATCCACGGTTCCATGCGCAAGCGCCTGAGCGCCGTCGACGAGTACCGGGATGTTCTTTGCATGAGCCGCGTCGATCATGGTCTTCACCGGATTGACGGTTCCCAACGAGTTACTGGTATGGACGACAGCCACCAATCGAACCTTCGGCCCGAGTAATTGATGATAAGCGTCAAGATCCAGTTCACCGTTATCCAGAATCGGAATGTGCCTGACCGTAGCGCCGCGTTCCGCACTTATCATTTGCCAGGGCACGATATTGCTGTGGTGCTCCATGCCACTGACCAGCACTTCGTCTCCCGGGTGCAGGTTGGCACGTCCCCAGGAAGAAGCGACCAGGTTGATCCCTTCCGTCGCGCCCCGTACGAAGACGATCTCCCGTTCGGAAGCCGCATGAATATAGTCGCGCAACTTCAACCGTACTTCATCGAACTCCTGCGATGCCTTCTGGCTGAGGAAATGCACGCCGCGGTGGACGTTCGCATTCGAGGTGCTGTAGTAACGAACCAACGCGTCAATGACCGCCTTCGGCTTCTGGGAAGAAGCGGCATTGTCCAGATAAACCAGGGGCTTCCCGTAGGCGCGTTCGCTCAGAATGGGGAAATCCGCACGGATCTTCCCCAGGTCCAGCTGGGTGGACGGAACCGAAATTGCCGGTGACGCGGCGGTACTCATGGAGCGGAATCCAATAGTTTTTTCTCGATGCGCTGCATCAATTGCTCACGCAATGATTCAAGCGGAATATTGTTGATCACATCGGCTGCAAACGCGATGTTGAGGAACGCACGCGCGCCAGCTTCACCGATACCGCGGGAGCGCAGGTAGAACAGCGCTTCTTCGTCGAGTTGTCCGGTGGTCGCCCCGTGCGAACACTTCACGTCGTCGGCGAAGATCTCCAGTTGCGGCTTCGCGTTCATCACGGCATCGTCGCTGAGCAGGATATTCTTGTTCGACTGATACGCGTTGGTCTTTTGCGCGTCCTTGCGGACGAGGATCTTGCCGCTGAAGACGCCTTCCGACTGCTGATCGAGCACCCCTTTGTACAGTTCATTGCTGAGCCCGTGGGGAACCGCGTGATCGACCAGCGTGTGATTATCGACGTGCTGGTTGCCCGCAAGCAGGTAGAGGCCAAACAAATGCGCCGTCGCATGCTCTTCGGACAATTGGATGCCCAGGTTGTTGCGCACCAGCGCGCCACCGAGGGTTATGGTATTGATGTTGAAGGTAGCGTCGCGCTGAACCGTGGCCTGGGTATGACCGATGTGCAGGGCGGAGCGGTCCTCCAGTTGCAACTTGACCAGCTCCAGTTTCGCGTTCCGACCGGTAAACGCTTCGGTAACCGCGTTGGTGAACCCGGCCTGACTGCCGGGCAGCGAGTGCCAGGACTCGACCACGACGACGGAAGACGACTCCTCCGCGATGATCAGATTGCGGGGAAAAGCAACCGATGCTTCTTGCCGCGCATCGTTCACGAAAACGAGGTGGATCGGTTGTTCGATCTGCACGCCCCGTGGTATGAAAACGAATGCCCCGTCCGGCATGAAGGCGGTATTGAGCGCGACGAATGCTTCGTTTTCCAGCGGAAGGTTCTGTTGGAGATACTCCTTCACTTTCGGGTGGTCGTGGTGACGAGCAAGCGACCCTACGATAGCGCCGGCAGGCAAGGACTGTAGACTGCTGAGCGATTCGCGGTAACGACCGTTCTCGAAAACCAGCCGGATGCCGTCGAGCCGTACCGCTTCCAGTTTTTCCAATTCCAATGCCTGCAATTGCTCGGTGGAAGGCGCAGGCACAAAGGGCATGGCCGACACCTTGGCAAGGTTGGTATATCGCCAGGCTTCCGTACGGGGACCGGGTAGGCCGATCGATTCGAACGACTGCATCGCCGAACGGCGCATGGGCAACCAGGTATTGTCCTTCTCACCGGAAAATAGACGGTCGAACGTCTCCCGGTAAACCGGTGCAAGCTGCAGCGTGGATGTTGATGTCTTGCTCATGGGATCAGACTCCTGCCGACACTTCTTCTTTGATCCAGTCGTAACCCTTGGCTTCGAGCTCAAGGGCGAGTTCCTTCGGACCCGATTTTACAATGCGGCCTTTGTACAGGACATGCACGACGTCGGGCACGATATAATCCAGCAATCGCTGGTAATGGGTAATGACTACAAAGGATCGCTCGGGCGAACGCAGGGCGTTCACGCCGTTGGCGACGATCCGCAGGGCGTCGATGTCGAGCCCGGAATCCGTTTCGTCGAGCAGGCACAGCGAAGGTTCCAGCATGGCCATCTGGAAGATTTCGTTACGCTTCTTTTCTCCGCCGCTGAAGCCCTCGTTCACGGACCGCTGGGTCATCGCCTTGTCCATTTCCACAAGGGCCATCTTCTCCTTCATCAGCGCGATGAAGTCCTTGGAGTCAAGCGGGTTTTGTCCGCGCGCTTTCCGCACTTCATTCACAGCGGTTTTCAGGAAATTCGCGTTGCTGACACCCGGTATCTCGACAGGATACTGGAATGCGAGGAAGACGCCCTTGCGCGCACGGTCCTCCGGAGAAAGTTCCAGCAGGTTCTCGCCCTTCAGACTGACCGAGCCGCCGGTCACTTCATACTCTTCGCGTCCCGCCAATACGGAAGCAAGCGTACTCTTACCGGAACCATTCGGCCCCATGATTGCATGGACTTCTCCAGGCTTAACTTCCAAAGAAAGTCCGTGCAGAATCTCTTTTCCTTCGATGGAAGCGTGGAGGTTTTTTATCGTTAGCATCTCTAATGATGTTCGTTTAAGGTTGAATGTTGGCAAGTTGAAAGATCACGGATTATTGACCTTGATTCTTTGCTTGATGATCCTTTGATATAGTGCTTCAGGTTCAGTTACCTGGTAGTTCTTCTTTCGAAGGTTGGCGTTTTGAAGATAGCTCATCAAACCGGAAAGCATCTTGCTTATCGTGGTGACTTTATCGTATAGTTCCTTGAATTCTTTTTTATCGATGTAATTCTGGTCGAATGACAAATAAAGTTGTGCTCTGAGTTCTCCAGCACTTCCTTTCGCCATGGAAAGAAAATGGACGAACTCTTTCGGGCTATTGCGCTCGAACCCCTCTGCTATGTTTGACAGAATGGAGACAACTGCTCGTCTGACCTGATCCCGCAGAACAAAATCTTTTTGGAAATTTGATAAAGAGGATACCCTATAAGTCAGGTTAGCCAACACGCGTGCTTCCTGCCAAACTTTTAGATCCTCAAACCGCTCAATAGTAGCCATTCCAACTTTATACTTTCAGCTTTCAACCTTCAACTTTCAACGTGAAAACGTTCAAACGTCACAACGTTCTAACGTTCAAACGCCCCCTCATCACCCCACCGACCCCTCCAACGATATCGCCAGCAACTTCTGGGCTTCAACGGCGAATTCCATCGGAAGCTGGTTGAATACTTCTTTGCAATAGCCGTTCACGATGAGGCTGACGGCATCTTCGGTGGAAATGCCACGCTGGTTACAATAGAAGATCTGGTCCTCGCCGACTTTGGAGGTCGTCGCCTCGTGCTCGACTTTCGCATTCTTGTTGTGCACTTCGAGGTACGGGAAGGTGTGCGCCCCGCAACGATCGCCAAGTAGCAGCGAATCGCATTGGGAGAAGTTCCGGGCGTTGTCGGCTTTCTTGCTGATCTTCACCAGTCCCCGATAGCTGTTCTGACTGCGCCCGCCTGAGATTCCTTTTGACACGATCGTGCTCCGGGTATTCTTTCCGAGGTGGATCATCTTCGTGCCGGTATCGGCTTGCTGGTAGTTGTTCGTTACGGCAACGGAATAAAATTCTCCGATGCTGTTGTCTCCCTTGAGGATGACACTCGGGTACTTCCACGTGATCGCGGAGCCGGTCTCCACCTGCGTCCAGGATATCTTGGCATTCGCCTCCGCACACAGACCGCGCTTGGTGACGAAATTGTAGATACCTCCTCGCCCTTCTTTGTCGCCCGGGTACCAGTTCTGGACGGTGGAATATTTCACCTGCGCGTCCCGGTGCGCGTAGATCTCGACCACCGCCGCGTGCAACTGGTTCTCGTCGCGCATGGGCGCTGTGCATCCTTCGAGGTAACTCACATACGCGCCTTCGTCGGCAACGATCAGCGTACGCTCGAACTGCCCCGTGCCGGCAGCGTTGATCCGGAAATAGGTCGATAACTCCATCGGACAACGGACGCCTTTCGGGATATAACAGAAAGAACCGTCGCTGAAAACGGCGGAATTGAGCGCGGCGTAGAAATTATCGGTGTGCGGAACAACCGATCCCAGGTACTTCTTGATCAGTTCCGGATAGTCGTGCACCGCTTCACTGAAGGAGCAAAAGACAATACCCAATTCGGCAAGCGTTTCCCGAAAGGTGGTCTTGACCGAAACACTGTCGATCACCGCATCGACGGCGACTCCCGCGAGTCGTTTTTGTTCTTCGAGCGAAATACCCAGTTTATCAAAGGTCGACTTGATTTCCGGATCCAGTTCGTCGAGGCTGTTCAGTTGTTTTTTCTGCTTGGGAGCGGAATAGTAGATGATGTCCTGGAAGTCGATCGTCGGATAGTGAACATTGGGCCAGGTCGGCTCAACCATGGTCTGCCAATGCCGGAACGCTTTGAGTCGCCATTCGAGCAACCATTCCGGTTCGTTCTTCTTCATGGAAATGAAACGAACGATGTCTTCGCTCAGACCCTTCGGAGCCGTTTCCGACTCGATGTTGCTGACAAAGCCCCACTTGTACTCGCTTTGCGCGAGATCGTCCAGTATTTTCTGGTCGTCTGACATATCGGTCCGTCTAATGCACCATGAATTCCGATGCTTACGGTTTAATTGGACTAATTCTAAATTAGGCGTTAAAAAAAATCAGACTGCGAAGCTTTCACCGCAGCCGCAGGTGCGTGAAGCGTTCGGATTGTTGAACTGGAAACCTTTTCCGTTCAATCCATCCGAAAAATCCAGTTGCGTTCCGACCAGGTAGAGGAAACTCTTTTTATCGCAGACGATCCTCATCCCCTTATCTTCGAACACCTTATCGTCGGGCTGCGTGACGTTATCGAATTTCAATTCGTAGGTCAAACCCGAACATCCCCCTCCAGCCACGCCGACCCGAATAAAGGAATCGGATGGCCGGTTTTCTGCCTTGATCAACTCCAGGGCTTTCTCTTTTGCCCGCTCGGTTACCGTGATCATTTCTTCGTTTTTACTTAATTATCAGGCACAAAGGTACGGATTAGCCCGCTAGGAAGCAATCTGATTCCCCTGCCCTGATGCCGAAACACCTGGGAAGCTAAAAGGTTGTCCGACAATGGATAAAATAGCTAAAAATCGAATATATACTCATTCATGACTTTTTGAAATTTAGCATATTATTGAAAATTAATAATTTATGAATAATGACGGCTAATGGCCTGAATTTGACTTAAAAAGCTACAGAAGGTGCCTGCAACCCATCAATCTGGCCAGGTAGTGTCATTTTAATAAAAACATCGAATTTCTTACGCTTTCCCAATTCGGGACAACTACTTGACCCAGAGATCGTAATGATTCCTTAGTTCAGTTAGAACCATGGCCTCCCGACTCCGTCGCAGAACCCGTCAACGCCAGCGCATGAGCCCTACCCTTCGGTGGGTAGCTTACAGTGCGGCATTCTTTTTCCTGCTAGCAGGTGGCTTCTTCCTGATCGGCAACCTGGGTACTTCTCAGGATGCAGTGGCCGGTCTGGGACAACACGGTGCCAAGACCGTTACTACTTCGAATACTATCCTGAACGAATACACGGCCCTGACCAATAATGCTTCTGCCGGTTCGACCAATATCCGGGTGACCAGTTCATCTTTGAATGCCAATGGCAGGTTCAGTGCCGCTCTGGAAGCAGGCGACCTTTTGATGATCGTGCAGATGCAAGGAGCCAGTATCAGCGTCGCGGATGCCTCCACCTACGGTCAGATCAGCAGCTACAACAATTGCGGGAACTTCGAATTTGTTCAGGTGGCCAGCGTTCCAAGCGGTACACAGATCAACTTATCCACGGGTCTTGCCCGTTCCTATAGTATTTCGGGTAAAGTACAGGTGGTTCGAGTACCACGCTATTCTTCACTGACCATCAACTCAGGTGCCAGCGTTACCTGTCCTGCGTGGAACGGAACCACCGGCGGTATCGTGGCAATCGAATGCAACGGCGCTACGGTCATCAACGGCAGCATCGATGTTTCCGGAAAAGGATTCCGCGGCGGTGCAACCGAACAAAACACATCTACTCCTGGCAATTCAACGATCTGGCGATCCACCCTGGATACCGACGGCGCAGAAAAAGGTGAGAGCATCGCCGGTCCTGCCAGCAGCCTTTCCAACGGCCGCTATGGCCGTGGCGCTCCTGCCAATGGCGGTGGCGGCGGCAACTCCCACAACGGCGGCGGTGGCGGCGGCGCTAACGGTGGCAGCACGGCCCTCTGGAATGGAAAAGGCAATCCACACAACCTCAACGCCAACTGGACCACCGCCTGGAACCTCGAAGCGGTTGGCTTTGCTCTCAATACTTCAAGCGGAGGCGGACGTGGCGGTTACTCCTGGTCCAGCAACTTCAACAACCCGATCACCACTGCCCCCGGTAATGCTGCCTGGGCAGGCGACAACCGCAAGAACGTGGGTGGTTATGGCGGTCGCCCGCTCACCTATGCTGCCGGAAAAATTTTCATGGGCGGCGGCGGTGGAGCCGGTGATTCGAATAACAACGTCGGCACTCCGGGTGGCAACGGCGGCGGAATCGTTTACTTGTTGAGCGGTTCAACTGTTAGCGGCAGCGGTACCATCAACGCGAACGGCGCTTCTGTCGCTACGTCCTCGGGAACTCCTGGTGATGCAGGCGGCGGCGGCGGCGGCGGCGGAACCATTTTCATCTACAGCTACAGCGCTACGGTAACAGGACTTACCCTCAATGCCAACGGCGGCAATGGCGGAAGCCAGAACCTCAACAACGGCGGCGAAGTGGAAGGCAACGGCGGCGGCGGCGGCGGCGGATACATCAGCACGACCAACCCTGTACTTCTGACCAGAAACGTAAATGGCGGCACATATGGCACAACGAACGCTCCGCCCATGGTGAACTTCACCGCCAACGGGGCCACTTCGGGAGGCGCAGGAACCATCGTGAATAATCCAACCAATCCGTACACGACTCCCACCGCCCTGCCGATCGAACTGAAATCCTTCGACGCGAAACCGGAAAGTGAAGGAAGCGTCACGCTGAGCTGGGTCACGGCTTCGGAGATCAACAACGACTACTTTACACTTGAACGCAGTACCGACGGTATGCATTACTCCGTCATCAACAAGCAACCCGGTGCCGGCAATTCCACCACCGAACGCTATTACAGTTTTACCGATACGGAACCGGATGACGGCGATAACTTCTACCGATTAACGCAAACAGACTACGACGGCAAATTCGAAACGTTCGACCCGGTCCATGTCTATGTAAAGAATAAAAATGCCTCCGGTGCGGCGATCGCCAACGCCTACCCCAATCCGTTCAGCGATCGCTTCGAAGTTAACATGAAAGGGGTACTGGATTCACGCGGTGAACTCACCCTGGTGAACAGCGGCGGCGTCACGATTCGCAGTATTCCCATCGGACCCGACGACATTTCCCGTACCCAGGCGTTCGACAACCTCGAGGGTCTGCCTTCCGGTCTCTACATCCTCTACCTCACCGACGCCGAAGGCAAAAACGCGTCGATGGTGAAGCTGGTGAAGCGTTGAGGGGATCATCACTGCTCACTCGAACCGTTATTTACACACACACCAGGATATTGGAAGAGTGTCCGGAGAAATGAACTGGTAACTAGTAACTGGTAACTAGTAACTAGTAATTAGTAATTACCATTCTTTAGTTACTAGTTTTTAGTTACTAATTTTTAGTTACTAGTCTCAAGTCACCAATTTCCTTTCCCTCACCTTATCCTCAACTTCCTCAACTTTCCCGTTTCATCGCGAAAGTGATAGCGTCCGGGTTTTAATCCGGATATCACGACCATCTGTACTTCTTTTCCTGCTGGCAGGATATGCCCCTCCGCGTCGAGCAGGAGAACTTCACCCGGCGCTTCAAGATACAATTCACGTACCGGGGTTGATTTTGCAGACACTTCCTGCCCTGCAACATCAAACAACTTCTTGCCTTTAACGGACGACGCTTCGACTTCAGGCTGCCTGGTCGCACTCGAATCCGCTTTGATTTCCCTGGGCTCCAGAGCCGTTGTCAAAAACGGATGCAGCAGGAATACCAATACATACAAATAATGCTTTTTCGCTTTCAACAGATTTTTCATGCTGCAAAGAACTTCCCCTAACATTACGTCACGTTCAACCCACGCTGAGTAAAAAGTTAAATTGCTGTGAAGGCGATGTTAGGAGGGGGTCTTGAAGGTTGAAGGTTGAAAGTCTAAGGTGGGGAAATAAAGGGACTCTCCTCACAGGAACTTCTTCCCTTCCGGAAAAATCTGCTGTAAAGACAACACTTGAATTAATTCGTGTTAAGGGATGGTAGCCCGAGATAGCCAACCGAAATCGTTCGAACGCTAATACCCTAAAATGGGCCAGTCCAAATCAACCAACATTCAGTCGATCATCCCGAAATCCAACTTTCAACTTGCACCCTTCAACTTGCAACCCAATAAAGTTCAACTAACTACCTTTACAGCATGTTCCAGGACAACACCTCCCGCACCGAACTCGGGCAAATGGGCGAATTCGGCTTTATTGAACACCTTTCACGCTCGGTCAAAATCCATCATCCGGAGGAATCATTAAAAGGCATCGGCGACGACGCGGCCGTTTTGGATACGAAGGGGGAGCTGTCGGTTGTCTCAACCGATATGCTGGTCGAAGGGGTGCACTTCGATCTTGCCTTTCACCCGTTGCGCCACCTGGGATACAAGGCGGTCGTGGTCAATGTATCCGACCTCTGTGCCATGAATGCGGACCCTAAACAGGTATTGGTCAGCATCGCCGTATCCAACCGCTTCTCACTCGAAGCCCTGGACGAACTGTACGAAGGCATGCACCTTGCCTGCGAACGCTATAAAGTCGACTTGGTCGGGGGCGATACCACTGCTTCCCGTTCCGGTCTTGTCATCAGCATCACCATCCTGGGCACCGCGAAAAAAGAACAACTGGTTTATCGAAACGGCGCCAGCGCGAAAGACCTGCTGTGCGTGACCGGCGACCTCGGTGGCGCTTATATCGGACTGCAGGTGCTTGAACGTGAGAAGAAGATCTTTCTGGAAAATCCCGGCATACAACCCGACCTGTCGGGTAACGAGTATGTGATCGAACGGCAACTCAAACCGGAAGCCCGCCGGGAAACGATCCTCAAACTTCGGGAACTCGGCGTTCATCCGACCTCGATGATCGACATCTCCGATGGCTTGTCGTCCGAAACCCTGCACCTTTGCCGTCAATCCGGAACGGGCTGCGACTTGTACGAAGACAAATTCCCCATCGATCCGCAGACGTACGACCGCGCACGCGAGTTCGGCCTCGACCCGACCGTCTGCGCCTTAAGTGGCGGAGAGGATTACGAACTCTTGTTTACCATCCGCCCTGACGATTACGAAAAGCTCCGGGAGCACCTGGATGTTTCGATCATCGGTCACATGACCGATCAGGCATCCGGCGTGAACCTGATCACGCGCTCCGGCGGATCGGTACCGATCACTGCGCAAGGTTGGGACGCGCTGCTTTCGCAGAACTGATCAGCGTACGATCAGCTTTCGGCTGAGCGATTTGCCATTGCCTGCCAGTTGCAATTGATAGATGCCGGCCGACAAGCCATCAATCGGCTGCTCCACCGTTTGCTTACCGGCGACTACCTCAAGCGTACGGCTTACAATACACCGTCCGGTCGTATCAAGGATCTTCAATTCAAGATTTTGATTCTTAGGAGACTGGAAACTCATCATCAGTCGTTCTGCGGCAGGATTCGGACTCATGATAAAATCCAACAAGGGCTCAGCCGGGTCCATTCCTACCGGCGCCTCAATCACAAAGGAGTGAGCATACGAATTCCCGCCGAAGTCTGCGGCGAAAGTCCAGGTACCCGGCGTCCACCAATTGTTGAGCACATAGTACCACTGGACCCAGGTAGTCGCACCGAAAAGCCACGGGCTGTCGAAGTCCCACGTGATCTGTTGTACGCCAGTGGGATCCGTGATCCGGAGCGTGGTTCGTGCAGTGTTGTCGAGGGCCCGATCATAG
>ERZ724507.1109-NODE-1109-length-11819-cov-4.193472_pt1 | contig 11819 bp, 8 predicted proteins | sample MGYA00376040_ERZ724507 | MGnify/ENA primary metagenome ERZ724507 (study PRJEB28724, sample SAMN07190883) | activated sludge metagenome | isolation source: activated sludge of sewage treatment plant in Hong Hong | place: Hong Kong | collected 2016-03-17 ...
CACTTCCGCTTCACCCTGACGCGTGAGGATCAACAAATCAACGTCAGGGTAAAAATCCGTTACACGGATACCATCGTCCCCAGCTGTGATGGCGTGAAAATTCGGACCACCAGGAAGCTGAAAGACACCTGTTGCAGTTCGCACATACAAATACGCGCCCTGCAGAAATCGAATCGCAACATCATCATTGAACAATGCTGCAGAAGGTTTCCCGAGATCCACCATCAAAGGTGAGGGCTGTTGCGTAGCCGCAAATTGTTTCGGCTGACCGTCCACCGGCTTGAAGCGCGGATCGATTTCCCGCCAGTAGCCTTGCTGATCACGGTAGTTGATCGGCCCCAGCGACTGCTGCTGAAAAAAATGTCCTTGCTCGGAACCTTTTTGTACAAAGTACCGGCTTTCCGCCGATCGCTTCTCAATCAGTTCGAAGCAATCCGTGCAGGGGGGACCGTTATACGGGAAAAGACCAAGGTCCGGATGCCCACTGAGTTCGGGCTTGGTAGCTTGCTTCAATTCCTCCGATACATCCCGCTGCCGGACACTGAATCCGTCGAGGCGCAGACCTTCCATCCGGTGAAATTGAGCGGAAGCCCAAAAGGAACTGCAGAAACAAAGGAAGGTCAGGAGCAGTCGGCGCTGCATGAGGAATGGAGGATGCTATACAAATTTAAGGTTCCGGCGCCGTACTAAACAGGCTGTTTCAAGGCGATTGTCCCGATTTTCCGACATGGGAAAGCTGACAATTTGGGCTGAAACAAGGCTACCAGGCCAGGAATTCCCGGGCGGATTCAATATCCCGGTAGAGAACACGGTCTTCCTCCACGAAGGACACGCGCTTCCGGAAGGCGGTTACGAAGTTTTCGATTACGGGCGATGACTTCTGCGGGCGTCGGAATTCCAGCGCCTGGGCGGCAGTGAAGAGCTCGATCGCGAGGATGGTCTGAAGGTTGGAGGCCACGCGCACGACTTTCGTTGCAGCATTGGCGCCCATACTGACATGATCCTCCTGTCCGTTGGAGGATACGATCGAGTCGACCGAGGCAGGCGTGCAGAGTTGCTTATTCTGGCTGACAATCGAAGCAGCCGAATACTGGGGGATCATGAATCCGGAATGCAGCCCGGGGTTGGCTACCAGGAAAGGCGGCAGACTGCGTTGGCCGGAGATGAGCAGATAAGTACGGCGCTCCGAGATCGAACCGAGCTCCGCTAAGGCCATGGCAAGGAAGTCGAGTGCGAGTGCCAGCGGTTGACCATGGAAGTTGCCGCCGGAGAGGATCTTGTCCTCTTCAGGGAAGATGGTCGGATTATCGGTCACCGCGTTGATTTCTACATGCAACACATTCGCCGCGTACTGGATCGCGTCACGCGAAGCGCCGTGGACCTGCGGGATGCAGCGGAACGAATAGGGATCTTGCACATGCTCCTTGGCCCGCTTGATCAGTTGGGAACCTTTGAGCATACTCCGGAAATTCTCAGCCACGTCGACTTGCCCCTGATGCGGACGGATTCGATGCAAGGATTTATCGAACGGATCGATACGACCGTCGAATCCTTCGAGCGAAACAGCCGCGATGATGTCGGCCATGGAGGCCAGGTGCATGGCCTGTAACACTGCATACACGCCGTGGGCCGACATGAACTGGGTTCCGTTCAAGAGTGCCAGGCCTTCCTTCGACTGCAACGCGATGGGTTTCCACTTCAACGACTGCAGTACTTTCGAAGCAGGCAAACGCTTCCCCTGATAGTCCACCTCCCCTTCTCCGATCAACGGCAGGCAAAGATGAGCCAGCGGAGCCAGGTCGCCGGATGCGCCCAGGGAACCTTGCTGATAGACGACGGGCAGGATATCCTTGTTGAAGAAATCGATCAGGCGTTCGACCGTTTGCAGTTGCACGCCGGAATTGCCGTAAGACAGTCCCTGGATTTTGAGCAACAACATCAAGCGAACGATATCCGGATGCACTTCGTCTCCTGTTCCGCAGGCATGGGATTTCATCAGGTTGACCTGCAAGGCGCCCAGGTCCTTCTCGTTGATCGACTTGTTATAGAGTGACCCGAAACCGGTGTTAATTCCGTAGATCGGCTCCTTGTGTTCCTTCAATTTGAGGTCCAGGTACCGGCGGCCTTCGCGAATGCGTTGCTTCGCATCTTCTGAAAGCTTCAGCGGAATGCGTTCCCGGAGAATCCGTTCGATCGTTTCAAAATCAAGGCCAGTTAACGAGATACTATACATGATGATTTGTTCTTCAACTTATTTTAAAACGTGCAGCAATTCCTCGAAGGTGATGGTTGATTGTTCGCCCTTCTGCATATCCTTCAGGGTCACCTGTCCGTTCTTCATCTCCTCTGTTCCCACCAACGCGACGTACGGGATCTTCCGCGCATCGGCATAAGCCAGTTGCTTTTTCATTTTCGCCGCATCGGGGTAGAGTTCCGCGTTGATGCCGTTGTTGCGCAGTCGCTGCAAAAGCCCCAGGCAGTACCGTGCTTCCGCTTCGCCGAAATTGGCAAAGAGCACCCGGGTAGAGACCGTGCTGAAATCCGGGAACCCCTTGATCTCTTCCAACACATCGTAGATACGATCGGCACCGAATGAAATGCCGACACCGGAAACGCCTTTCAGTCCGAAGATGCCGGTAAGGTCGTCGTAGCGTCCGCCACCACATATACTGCTGGTGAAGGCGGAACGATTGTCATTCACCTTCACTTCGATGATCGCGCCGGTATAATAGTTCAATCCGCGCGCCAGGGTGATGTCGATCTCGACCTGTCGTTCGTTCGGCAAATACGAGAGAATCTGTTCCAACTCCTCGATCCCTTTCCTGCCGGTCTCCGAAGCGGCCAGGAATCCACGCAGGGTTTCCAGCTTGTCGCCGTTGCTTCCCTTCAACTCCATCAGCGGTCGCAGCCGGGTAATGGCCGTTTCGCTCACGCCTTTTCCCTTCAGCTCCTCGTTGACCTTATCCAGGCCGATCTTGTCGAGCTTATCGATGGCGACGGTGATGTCGATGATCCGCTCCTGCTCGCCCAACACCCCGGCGATTCCGCTCAGGACTTTCCGGTTGTTCAACAGGATCTTAACACCGAGTTCCAGGGCATCGAAGACGTCGTGAATGATGTTGATCAGGTCCACTTCATTCAGGAGCGAGTCGCTGCCGATCACATCCGCGTCGCATTGGTAAAACTCCCGGTACCGGCCCTTCTGCGGACGATCGGCGCGCCATACCGGCTGGATCTGATAGCGACGGAACGGAAAAGTGAGCTCGTGTTGGTGCATCACCACGTAGCGGGCAAAAGGTACCGTGAGATCGTAGCGAAGGCCTTTCTCTGTCAGCATCTCCATGCCCGTTGCGCTTCCGGCCGCTTTCACTTGATCCAGGACCGGACCGGAATTCAACACGCGAAAAAGGAGTTTGTCTCCCTCTTCTCCATACTTCCCTTCGAGCGTGGATAGATTTTCCATTGCCGGTGTTTCGATGGGCAGGAATCCGTAGCGCTGATACACAGTACGAATGGTGTCGAAAATATGGGCGCGACGAAGCATCTCGTCGGGAGAGAAATCGCGTGTGCCTTTGGGTAAACTCGGTTTCATAATGGTCCGGAACCGTATGGGAATTCGGTTTTGGATGATTGATCTCAAAGGTAGCGGACGAGGCTGGAAATTCGCCCCTGGCTTCGGGGAGTTATCCTGCAGAATTCAACAATGAATTCACCGAACTCCCAATGAAAAAAGGCCGGTCTGATGGACACGGCCTTTCCAAGGATGATTGCAGCAATCGATCAGGACCGCACCAGGCTCTTGTACCGGATGCGATGCGGCTGAACATCGCCGAGGCGCTGTTTTTTGTTCTCTTCGTATTCGGAGAAGTTGCCGTCGAAGAAGTAGACTTGCGAATCGCCTTCGAAGGCCAGGATGTGCGTAGCTACGCGATCGAGGAACCAACGGTCGTGGGAGATGATGACCGCGCAACCGGCAAAATTCTCGATGGCTTCTTCGAGCGCCCGGAGGGTGTTCACGTCGATGTCGTTCGTCGGTTCGTCGAGGAGTAAGACGTTGCTGCCCTGCTTCAACGCTATCGCGAGGTGAACCCGGTTGCGCTCTCCGCCGGAAAGCACTTCCAGTTTCTTGCTCTGGTCCGTACCGCTGAAGTTGAACTTGGAAACATAGGCGCGGGCATTCAACTGTCGACCGCCTACGACCATCGTTTCGGTTCCGCCGGAGATGATCTCAAAAACCGTCTTACCCGGTACCAGGTCGTCGTGCGTCTGGTCCACATAAGCTACCTGTACCGTATCGCCCCGACGAATGGTGCCGCTATCGGGTTGTTCGAGACCCATCAGCAGTTTAAAGAGCGTGGTCTTACCGGCTCCGTTCGGACCGATGACACCGACCACTCCGGCCGGTGGCAGGGAGAAGCTCAGATTCTCAAACAACACCCGGTCTCCGTAGGACTTGGTCACGTTCTCAAACTCGTACACCACACTTCCCAGGCGCGGGCCCGGCGGGATGAAGAGTTCGAGCTTGTCTTCGCGCTCCTTTACATCCTCGTTCAGCAAACGATCATAGGCGGCGATACGGGCTTTGGATTTTGCGTGACGGCCTTTCGGCGACATGCGTACCCATTCCAATTCCCGCTCGAGTGTCTTGCGGCGCTTGCTTTCTGTTTTCTCTTCCTGAGCCAGACGATTCGATTTCTGTTCGAGCCAGGAGGAGTAATTTCCCTTCCACGGAATACCTTCACCACGATCCAGTTCGAGGATCCATCCCGCTACATTGTCGAGGAAGTAACGATCGTGCGTAACGGCGATGACCGTACCGGCATACTGCTTGAGGTGTTGCTCCAGCCAGAGGACCGATTCCGCGTCGAGGTGGTTGGTCGGTTCGTCGAGCAGCAGCACATCCGGCTCTTGCAGCAGCAAACGACAAAGCGCGAGACGACGTTTCTCACCGCCCGACAGGTTGGCCACATTCGTTTCCGGATCCGGACAGCGCAGCGCATCCATGGCGACCTCGATTTTGTTGTCGAGCTCCCATCCCCCTGCGGCATCGATGGCATCTTGTACCTGCCCTTGACGCTCGATGAGTTTATTCATCTCATCGTCGCTCATCGGTTCCCCGAACTTGTTGTTGATCTCTTCGAATTCCTTCAACAGATCCACCACCCGCTGTGCGCCTTCCATCACGATCTCGCGCGCGGTCTTGCTCGGGTCGAGTTCGGGCTCCTGTGACAGGTAACCGACGGTGTAGCCCGGCGAAAAAACCACATCGCCCTGAAAGGATTTTTCCAACCCTGCGATGATCTTTAACAAGGTTGATTTACCGGCACCGTTCAAACCCAGGATACCGATCTTGGCACCATAGAAGAAGGACAGGTAGATGTCTTTGAGAACTGTCTTACCGGTAGTAAAGGTCTTGGAGACCTTCACCATGGAAAAAATGATCTTTTTATCGTCTGACATAGTGAGCGTTGCTTTGTTGATTTCGAACGGGAGGGTCGATATTCGCTATTATGTAATTAATTGATAATCAATTACTTGAATAAACACCCTGATCCAACAATTCGAATTTTTACCAGAATGAATGACTTTCCCGTTTTCGGAGCGCCAATTTCGGTAAAAATCTTTAATAATTAGGCAGTTAGATGCTATTGAACTGCAAAGGAACTGATTGATTTTCTGCAACATTTTCATCAACTGTCGGGTATAGGGAATGAGTTTAAGCCCAATGAAAAAAATACTCGCTGCAATCGGCGTGCTGAGCCTTTCCCTGAACGGAATGCAGGCACAAGAATCTTCCAAGTTCAATTTTTCGCTGGCCCGACAGCTCAAGCATTCCCGCATCCAGAATCGCGAGATCGCCTTGTTCGTACAGGGTGATGCAAGCGTCGTTCGCGAGAAGACGGAGGCGCTTGGCGGAACATTCAAGTATTCGGCCGGAGATATTCATGCTATCCGGATACCGTTGAGCGGTATTCAGGAGTTGGGAGCCTGTGCCGAGATCCGTCGAATCGAAAGCAACGACCTTCAGTTGGAACCACTCAACGACCGCATGGTCGAGATGAATCATGTGAGTGAGGTCCACCTCGGCTTTAATTTGCCGCAAGGATACCAGGGAGATGGTGTCATCATGGGCATCATCGACGAAGGCATCGACTATACGCACCCCGACTTCCGCGACAACAGCGGGCGGACGCGCATCGCCTTCCTTTGGGACCAGGCCAACATCAATTTCGATGCAGCGACGCAGGCGCAACCTTACGGCTATGGCAAAGAATATACCGGCAGTCAGATCGACACTTCCACACAACATTACGACAGCCCTACCTCGCACGGTACGCACGTTGCCGGTATCGCCTGCGGCAATGGCCGCGCCCTGAACAATTACCGTGGGGTCGCACCGAATGCCGACATGATCGTGGTCAAGATGAATCTGAACCGCCCGGATAACGAGTTCCTCTCCTCGCTCGTGGACGCAGTGAAGTACATTTTCGACAAAGCCGACAGTCTTGGGAAACCAGCCGTCATCAACATCAGCCTGGGTACGTACTTTGGTTCGCACGATGGCAAGGACATCCAGGCATTGGCGATCGACAACCTGATCAGTGCCCGACCGGGCCATGTGGTCGTATGTTCTGCGGGAAATGCGGGCAATGCACCGATCCACCTGGGCTATGAAGCTTCAGCCGATACGCAGTACACCTGGATGCAACCGGGAACGCAATCGCTGCACATCCAGGCCTGGGGCGACTCCGGCGTCTTTGGCAACATCCGGTTTTCGGTCGGCATCGATCGCGTTCGTCCTACCCGTCAATCGCTGGCTGCACTCCCTTTCCGTGCCGGAGATCTTGATCCAGGAGTATTGAAGACCGACACCCTGTTCGACGCGCAGGGAAATCAACTGGGTCTGATCGAAAGCATGGTGCAATACTGGAATGGCGCGTATGGACTGGATTACCGGATCTATCCTGATTCGATCGTCAACATCAACGGTTCCGATACGTCCCGCTACTTCTGGCGATTCAGTTCCACCGGCCTGGGCCGATTCGACGCCTGGAGCTATGACATGGTCTTCGACAACCTGCCCGACTCGATCAGCTATCCGGACATCCGCAACTACCGCAAGCCGGACACCGACCAAACCCTGGTGAGCAGTTTCACCTGCAGCGATAAGGTGATCACGGTAGGCAGCTATGCCAATCGTAATTATTACACCAACGCCAACTTCGCCACTACCATGGACACGTCCATCGTCGTGGGCAAACTCTCCTCCTTTTCAAGCAAAGGACCAACACGCGATGGTCGCATAAAGCCCGACATCACCGCTACCGGCGAATGGGTCTTATCGTGCGGCACACAGGCAGAGCTGAATCAGCTCGTAGCCGTTGAACCCGAGAAGGTCGCTGCAGGTCGCAAGCACAAACGAAGCAGCGGCACGTCCATGTCGTCACCGGTCGTAGCAGGCATTGCCGCCCTCTATCTCCAAAAGAACCCGTCAGCCGATTGGCAGGAAGTGAAAAACGCCTTGCTCCGTTGCGCAGACCAGGATCAATACACCGGAAACAATCTTCCAGACAACGACTGGGGCTACGGGAAAGTGGATGCATACGCAGTCGTTCGCGGATGTACGGTTGGCATTGAGGAAACCGGCGACAGTCCGTATATCGACTTTGGCGTATACCCCAACCCCGCTTCATCATCCACCACCTTTCATTTCGACCTCAGCCTACTGCGTGATAATCGCGAACCGAGGATCCGTATCACCGATCCGGTCGGCCGGACCATCAAATCATTCGTATTGAACAGAGCCGCAGGCACGCTGGAGGCTGCCATCACGGATCTGGCACCGGGGTACTATACGGTATCACTGGAAACCGATCGCCGCATCCTGCGCACCATCCGGCTGGCAGTGGTACGTTAAACACAACGGTTCATAGCCCCGCCGGTTTATTACCTTTGCGGGGTATGCAGGCCGTTTTTCGAAACTACCTCTCCCTCGTCAAGTTCAGTCACACCGTATTCGCCTTACCCTTTGCGGTTATCGGATATTTCCTGGGCATCTCCCGCCCTGGCTACTCGTTCGACTTCCTGTTGTTTCTAAAAGTTCTGGCGTGTATGGTAACAGCGCGGACCGCCGCGATGGCATTCAACCGTCTGATCGACCGCAGGATCGATGCCCAAAACGAACGTACCAGATCCAGGGAAATACCGGCGGGAACCATTTCGCCTGTAGCAGCTACCGCGCTGGTCGCCGTTAGTTGCCTCCTCTTTATCCTGACCACCTGGACGATTAATCCGTTGTGTTTCTACCTCAGCCCTGTTGCCTTGTCGGTAGTATTGGGTTATTCGTACACCAAACGCTTCACCTGGCTGTGCCATCTGGTCCTCGGACTTGGCTTGTCACTCGCACCGATCGGAGCTTATCTTGCCGTTACCGGAGTGTTCGACTTTTTACCGATCTGTTTTTCCCTGTGCGTCATCACCTGGGTAAGCGGGTTCGACATCATCTATGCATTGCAGGACGAAGCGTTTGACCGATCGCTTTCACTCTACTCGATGCCGGCATCCTTTGGTAAGAAAAAAGCCCTGGGAATCTCTTCGTTGTTACACATGCTTTCTGCCGGGTTCGTCATCCTCGCGGGCTACCTGGGTGACTTCGGTTGGCTGTACTGGATCGGGGTGACGCTATTTATTGCCTTGTTGATCTATCAGCACAGCTTGGTAAAGCCCGACGACCTGCGCCGGGTGAACCTGGCCTTTTTCACGACAAACGGAATCGCCAGCCTGGTTTTCGCAATCTTCGTAGTGGGCGAATTGCTGCTCCACCACTGATTTAAGCGCATTGCCGGCACAGCGAATGCCTTGCGCAATCTGCGCTGCCTTCGTACTTTGGTCAAACGACCAATTCCGATCGCAGTGTCTTCCCGTAAAAAGAACTTATCCAAATCAGGGAACAAACAGGCTCCGCATGCGCCTGCCCTGCCTCCCCTGGCACCCGGACTGTTCTATACCCACCGGTTCGCTTTTCAGGCACTTTTCCTTTTCGTGCTCGGGTTCCTGCTCTATGCCAACAGTATTCCAAACGAATACGCTTTGGACGACGGACTGGTCATCAAGGAAAATATCTGGGTCCAGCAGGGCACCAAAGGGATTGGCAAGATCCTTTCGCACGGGGAATTGGATTTCTTCTACGCACAACAAGGAGTAGGCGAACAATTCGCCGGAGGCCGTTACCGCCCGCTTTCCATCGTCACGTTCGCGATCGAACATTCACTCTTCGGAGAGGATCCCCATATCCGGCATTTTTTCAATGTGTTGATCTATTGCCTGACACTGATCCTCATGCTGGCTCTCCTGCGAAAGCACGTCTTCCCGGACCAGCCCGACGTAGCCTTTCTCGCTACCCTGCTCTTCGCCATTCATCCTGTCCATAGCGAGGTGGTCGCCAACATCAAGAGCCGGAACGAACTATTGCCGCTCCTCTTTTATCTGCTTACACTGATCTACGCCGCGCGCGGAGCCAGATCAGGGAAGATCCTGGATACGATACTCGGTTGTGTTTTTCTTTTTGCCTCGCTCCTATCCAAGGAATACGGCGTTTTGCTCCTGGTCCTTCTGCCGGCCTATCTCTACCTGATCGTCAAGGCACCCCTGCGTAAGAGCCTGTTATCCTCGATTCCCTACTTTGTCGTCATCGGTTTATACTTCCTGGTAAGGATTTCCGCTACTTCCGGAACGACGTTGAATCAAACCGCTTCCGCCGAGGTCCTGAATAACCCTTACGCACTGGGATCCGGCGAAGAGAAACTGGCTACGAAAATCTGGTTGTTGACGCGTTACCTGGGCTTATTGCTCTTGCCGACGGACCTGCGCGCTGATTATTCATACAACCAAATCGCCTTTGTGAATTTCTCCAGCCTGGAATTCATCACTTCTCTTTTACTGCATATCGGGTTGGTCATCCTGACCTGGATCTTATACAGGAAGCAGCACCATAGAGCGGTTTTCTTTCTGCTCTTTTATCTCGGGCATCTTTTCATCATTTCGAATCTTGCCGTAGAGATCGGTACGATCTTCAGTGAGCGCCTGACCTATATCTGCTCCTTCGCGATTTGCGTCTTGGCTGCCATGGGATTCATCTGGCTGTTGGAAAAACTCCCGGAAACACTCAGGAAACAACGCGCCATCCTGCTGCAGGCCATTCTGTTGGTGATCGGAGTCTTTGCTGCCCGCATTGTTGTTTCGAGAAATGCCTTGTGGAAGAATGACTTCACGCTCTTCACGCACGACGTGCGACTGTCTTCAAACTCCGTACTGGTCAATGCGAATGCCGGAAAGAGCCTGCTGGATGAAAGTCAGAAAGAAGGCATTAAAGGTACTCCGCAGGAACAAGCCTACATCGAAGAAGGCATTCGCTACTTGCAACGTTCCGTCGACATCTATCCGAAATTCCCGAAAGGCTATTCCAATATGGGAGTGGCTTACTTTTACCAGGGTAAGTATCCGGAAGCTGTTGCAGCCTGGCTGAAGGCGAAAGAATACCACCACAACGACCCCGCGCTCAGGACCTACGCAGAGGTGCTCATGAACAACGCGCTCATGAAAGGATCGAACAAGGACTTTGCCGGAGCCATCCAGTGGCTGGAATGGGCGCGTCAGCTGGATGATCGGAATGAGAACATCTTATACAACCTGGGCGGCGCGTATTTCTCAGGAGGGCAACTTGAAAAAGCACGATCGACCTGGGAATTCCTGTTGACCAACATCAATCCGAACAACGAGAAAGCCAAACAGGGCTATGCCGCAGCCAGCCAGTTAATCGGACAGCAACGCTGAGGCCCTTGGTATCAGGGACGAATACTGAAGATGAATCCCATCAAGTTGTTTTCAATCAATGAATAGTCGGTCGACTCGACCAGGTTATCGCCTGTAAGGTCTTCGACCTGATATCCCGATAAGAAGCCAACAACCGCATTTTCCACGGCACCATAATCTGCAGATTCAATCAAGTCGTCCTGGTTGACATCGCCACTGAACAACGCGAACCGGCCACCGCCCAGATTTCTCAGGTTGCCACCGTAAGCCTGTGTACTTGCTGTGGTGAAATCGTAAGTGGCGCTTCCTGCTGATAAGCTGATTGCACTGGCGCTCCAGGTTTCAATACTGTTGCGGTGCCGCACACCGATATAATACGAACCCGGTGTGAGGCCGCTGAAGACGAACGCACCCCAACCGCTGGTATTGATCGCTGCGCGGGCGGTTGCAAAGTCAACGCCCGGACTGGCGGCTGCAGCAAGGACGACGGTCACCGTATCACAAACACCGGTAGCCGAGACTTCCGGCATGACTCCTCCACCGAGGTGGTAGCCTTCAATCAGTACGTGAACATTCAACGTGGTGGATGATCCAATGGTAAAGGCTGTTCCCGAGGAGGCTGTTCCGCAGGGCGCCGTAACGGCAACGACACCGGTAGTGGCCCCGGCCGGTACGGTTGCCGTTATCGTCGTACTGTTCACCACCGTGAACGAAGCGCTGGTTCCATTGAACGTCACGGCAGTCGCGCCGGTAAATCCGGTTCCGCTGATCGTCACCAGGGTTCCTGCAGTTCCTGCAGTCGGCGAAAAACCGGAGACCGTGACCGCAGGCAACTCAGTAACGATAATTGAATTGGACAAACTCGTGCAGGTATTAGTCTGTGCAGGCAGGTGCAAGGTCCAGGAATTGATCGTTCCCACATCTCCACCGGCTCTGTCGTAGACCCGTAGGCTCCAGGTACCATTCGGATTGATCGCACCTCCACCGATTTGTCCAAAAGACGTAAT
>ERZ724507.1112-NODE-1112-length-11796-cov-4.346137_pt1 | contig 11796 bp, 6 predicted proteins | sample MGYA00376040_ERZ724507 | MGnify/ENA primary metagenome ERZ724507 (study PRJEB28724, sample SAMN07190883) | activated sludge metagenome | isolation source: activated sludge of sewage treatment plant in Hong Hong | place: Hong Kong | collected 2016-03-17 ...
GTTTGAGAAAGGAAATCTGGTCGTAACGTTCGCGTCCTTCCTCGCCGGAAGGAATATATTTGAGCAGGTAAAGCACCCCCAAAAACTTGACGAAGTGAGGGTGGCCGCGCTCCAGCCGAGCACGCAACCGCCCCAGATCGTAGGTCAGAACCCGATAATAGGACTCGATGCGGATCGGAAAGCGGAATTCATAATAGTAAACAGCGAGCCCCTGTTTGCTGTAGCGCAACCGCAATTCGCCGCTTTCCAGGCAATCGCCGTAAAACTTGCCGAGGAAAGGCGCCAGCACCCGGCCACGAATCCCCTCGTAAAGATGGTTCCAGTTGATGTCGAAGAAATCGTGATAGCGCGAATCTGGGCCATTTTCCAACACATCCACCAGCATCCGATTCTGGCTATCGAAGGCCATGTGGTTGGGCACAATGTCCTGCACCCAACCGATCTCATGACCTTTTAGCACCTGATTGAGCATTTCGAACCGTTCCATACCACCCAATTCGGGATTGATGGTGTTCGCATCGACCACGTCATAACCGTGCTGACTGCCATGACGCGGCGTGAGAATCGGCGAGGCGTAGAGATCGGATATCCCCAGCTCGGCCAGATAGGCAGCGATGGCGGCGGCGGCATCGAAGTCGAAACCAGGGGTAAATTGCAGGCGATAAGTCGCGACGGGAACGCGCATCATGGGATGATCCTCGTATTCGTCATTCAGGTGGGAACGCCAGCGGCGTAGACCACCACAGCGTAAGGAGGCAAAACCAACGAGTTCGAGAGAGCGCCATCGGCCCATTGCATCGGCAGGCTGGAACCATCGCCGCCCCATGCAACATCGTTGGCGTCCAGTTGTTTGGACCACGAACCGGCATCCAGTGCGACGGTCACAGTCGCCAGTTCAGCGGCGAAGTTCATCCAAACGATGGTTCGGTTGCTATCGCACCAGCGCCGCAATTCCAGCACGGTCGGCGCGATCAAGGTCGCGGTCAAACTGGCGTTATCCAATCGGGCCAACGCTGGCAACTCGCGCCGCAGCCGCAACAGCTCGCGGTAAAAGGCGCGCAGTTGACCATGCCGACCCGTTTTGCCCAAAGCCCATTGCAGCTTGGAGGCTTCGAACGTCGTCTCGGCCTGTGGATCGGGCGCTTCACCCTCGGCGTGAAAAGCGGAGAATTCTTTTTTACGACCCTCGCGCACGCCTTCGATCAACGATGGGTCGCCGTGGCTGATGAAATACAGAAACGGCCGGGGTTCGCCGTATTCCTCGCCCATGAACAGCAGCGGCACGTAAGGCGACAGCAGCACCGCCGCCGCCGCCAGCTTCAGTGCTGGAAACGGCAGCAGGCCCGACAGCCGCTCACCCAACGCCCGATTACCGACCTGATCGTGGTTCTGGCTACACACTACAAAACGCCAGGCCGGACAGTCGCCGGGATCGTCGCCGTGGAAACGCTGGCGGTGCCGGGAATAATCCCAGGCATAAACGAAGGGCTGGCGGTAGGTTTGCGCCAACTGCTCCAGAGCGCCGAAATCCTCGTAGTAGCCGTGCTGCTCCCCGGTCAGGACGGTATGCAAAGCGTGGTGAAAATCGTCGCTCCATTGCGCGTCCAGCCCATAACCGCCAACCGCGGGCTGACGGATCAACCGTGGATCGTTGAGATCGCTTTCGGCGATGAGATAGAAAGGCCGGCTCTGGCGCTGTCCACAAGCAGCAACTGTTTCGGCCAGTTCCGCCAGAATATGCCGCGCGCCAAAATCGTAGATGGCATGCACCGCATCCAGCCGCAGGGCGTCGCAATGGCAAGTTTCCAACCAATACAGCGCATTGCCGACCACGTATTCGCGAACGCCGGGGCTGTGTGGACCATCGTAATTGACGGCATCGCCCCACGGGGTACGGTAGTGGTTGGTAAAGTAGGTACCCAACCCCCACAGGTAGTTGCCTTCGGGACCGAGATGGTTGTAGACCACATCCATGATCACCGCCAGACCCTCGCGGTGGCAGGCATCCACCAGCCGCTTTAGGCCCTCGACCCCACCGTAGGAGTGCTGGGCCGCCCAGGGATAAACGCCGTCATAACCCCAGTTGCGCTCGCCAGGGAACTGGGCGACGGGCAGCAGCTCCAACGCGTTCACGCCCAGTTCCCGCAATTCCGGCAGGCGGGGAATGATCGCGTCGAAAGTGCCCTCGGCGGTGAACGTTCCGACGTGCAGTTCGTACATGACCCATTGTTCCAGCGGCGGCGGTCGCCAGCGGGCGTCGGTCCAAGCGAAAGCGTGATCGACTATCCGGGATGGTCCGTGGACGCCCTGCGGTTGGCTGTGGGAAGCAGGATCGGGGCGATCGGTTTCGCCATCCCACCGGTAGAAGTAGAGCGCACCGGGTTCGATGCCGGTGACCGTGGCCCGCCAGTAGCCCTGCTCGTCGCGGGTCATGGGAATCAAGCGGTCTTCGGGCGCGACCAGATGGACGGCTGCCTGCTTCAACAAGGGCGCCCATAGAGTAAAGGTGCATTGACGGTCGCCGAGATAACGGGCGCCCAAAGCAAAATCGTTCATGGGATTCTAGCCTCACAAGTATCGCGACGAGCGGTGGATCATCCGCTGCCCCTCGACTATTCGCGGATTTAAGAAGCAAAGAAATTCAACAAATCATAACCCCAGTAGTTTTGTAACCCTCGTATCGGCTGACGGCTTGGATGGGCCAGATAATGATGCACAGGCATCTAAGACAAACAAGTTGCGAAACACAAACCGAAACGCGAGGAGATGATGGCGATAGCGCTTCGTATGCGGTAAGTCTATACCAAAGAATAGCTCAAGATTTCTCTTCGAGAGTCGAAGGGAATGCGGGTCTTGATCAGAAGAATCTCACTGCTATGGAATAATCAGTGCCGAACTTAATCATAGCCGATCGCTCCAACTGACTTTCCACTATCGAATAAACCACCGAATCCATGCGAAAAAATTACGAAGATGCCAAACAATCTTTCGACAAGATAGCATCTGGAGAAACGATGTCCGGAGAGTTTAAGAATGGAGTCCCGATCCGTGCAAACAGAAAAACTATCAACTTAATTAATAAGTTAGATACTACTCAGACACTTATGCTGAATGAATCAATTCGGACAGCGAATCTTCATCCCAACATATGCGCTGATCCGAAAGCCAAAACAGCCCATCAAGGCTATCAAACCTCACCAAAGATCATTTATAGTGAATGTTGTGATAACGTGAGACTCGACGTATTCGACTTTCTGAAAAGACCTAGAATTCCAGATTGGGAAATTTTGAGAATCATTTATTTTAAGCCGAGAATTAGCGACTTACAAACCAGACAGTGAATCCAAGACTCTCAAAGAGGAAGACAGGGAGAGTCAATAAAGCCTTCCACAAAATACTTTCGCACCTTGGAGCTGTCATCTATCGAATAACGGCACGACTGGCCGCACGATTAGCGTCAAATCCATGCTGATCGAACTCCGTCACCGAGGCTGTCAACTGTGACCTAATGATACTGAATCCCCGATCCACAGGAACCCGCGCGCCAACGATAAGCCATTGAATCACATACCGATCATGGATCGGCATGGATCCCCAGATCGCGATACGCTGTAATCGACTGACTGAATCGTTCGATCACGATGGAGATCGAATAGTGAAACCTGCCCGTCGGCACTCTGAAGACAGTAGCCGCTACATGGCCCAACACGTCGAAAGGACATCTGACCGAGAGAAGCAACCATGAAATCGAAGCCTCTGTCCTATCTCCCCAACTCGCTACGCATGGCGCTTCTGATCGCCTTGTTGGTCGGTTTGCTGATCGCTGCCCTGGCCTGGATTCAGGTCGAACAGGAACGTAGCGCCGATCTGGAAGAGATGGATCGGCGCGCTTACGTCATCGCCCATCAGATGGTCTACTCGATTCGCACCGCGCTCCAACTGCCGGACAAAGAAGCGGCAGTCGCCCTGGGTTCCGCTCTGGAAGGGTACCGACGACTGGTCGGCCTAGCCGTCTACCGGCCCGACGGTCGCCTCATCGCTGCCGGTAAAGGCGTCAGCGATTTCACCGACACAGTGCAAAAAATCGCGACCCAGGCGCTCGAAAGCTCGAAGGATCTCGTGGAGATCCAGCAAGTGGCCGATGCTCACATCCATGTTCTCGCCTCGTTGATCCGCTCACCTCAAGGCCAGACGGAAGGCGTGCTGGTAGTGGTCCACGATCTGCTCCAACTGGATGAGCGCGCGACCGGTCGCCTGTATCAGATCGGCTTCTGGCTGGGTCTGATCGTCTTGTTGTTGCTGATTCTGGTCGTGGCTGGGGCCTGGGCTTTTTACGATCGCCCACTCAACCGGCTGGCGGAATGGATGCAACAGGTGCGGACCGGCGATATCGCCGCGGCGCCACCGACCGAGCTGTCGATCACACGCCTGGCTAATGAAAGTGATCGGCTGGCCACTTCGCTGCGAACCGCCCGCTTGGCGCAGCAGACGCAAGCACGCGCTGTCATGCACGCCACTAACGCCTGGACCCGGGACCGACTACGCGCTCATGTCGTGGATTGCCTGCGGGGCGGGCAACTGCTGGTCGTTAGTAACCGTGAGCCGTACATGCACGAATTGCGCGATGGCAAACCGCACCTGATCACGCCGGCCGGAGGATTGGTCACCGCGCTCGACCCTGTCTTGCAAGCCTGCGGCGGGGTCTGGGTCGCGCACGGTTCTGGCGAAGCCGACCGAAGGATGGTAGATGCCAAGGGCCGGCTGGCAGTACCGCCGGACGATCCCACCTATACCCTGCGACGGGTATGGCTGAGTCGGGAGGAAGAACAGGGTTATTACTACGGCTTCGCCAACGAGGGCTTGTGGCCGCTCTGCCATCTGGCCCACGAGCGACCGACTTTCCGGGCGGGCGACTGGGAACATTACGTGCGCGCCAACCGCCGCTTCGCCGAAGCAGCGCTGGAAGAGGCAGGCTCCGGTCCGGCAGTGGTGCTGGTACAAGACTATCAGATGGCATTAGTCCCCCGCTTTCTGAAGGAGGTCCGTCCCGATCTGGCGGTCGGCATTTTCTGGCATATTCCCTGGCCCAACCCGGAAGCCTTTCGCATCTGCCCTTGGGGTCCCGATCTGCTGCGCGGCATGTTGGGCGCCGATCTGATCGGCTTCCATCTCCAGCAGCACTGCAACAATTTCCTCGACACCGTGGACCGGATGATCGAAGCCCGACTGGATTGGGACCACTTCGCCGCCGAGTTGCAAGGCCATGCCTCGCGGGTACGGCCGTTCCCGATCAGCGTCGAAAGCTGGGACGAGCGCCACGCGCTAACCGGTGATGCGCTGCTCCAGCACATTGCCGACCTCAGAGAGCGATACGAGCTGGAGGACGCGCGCATCGCGGTCGGCGTGGATCGCATCGACTACACCAAGGGTTTAGCGGAACGGTTTCGCGCTGTCGCCCGATTTTTCGAGCGCTGCCCGCAATACCGGGAACGCTTCACCTTCGTGCAACTGGGCGCACCGAGCCGGACGCACATCCCTCGTTACCGCAATTACATCAACGAATTGGAAGCTCTAGCCGACGAGATCAACTGGCGGTTTCAAACTGAGCGTTGGAAACCGATCCACTTTCTGATCGGCCACCACGAGGGCGCCACGGTCCACGCCTTCCTGTCCATGGCGGAAATCGGCATCGTCAGTTCGCTGCACGACGGCATGAACCTGGTGGCGAAAGAGTTCGTCGCTGCCAAACCAAACCTCGAAGGGATATTGATCCTATCCGAATTCGCTGGCGCCGCTCGCGAGCTTTCCGATGCCTTAATCATCAATCCCTACGATACCGAACAGTTTGCCGAGGCGATCCGGCGGGCGCTGGAAATGGCGCCGGAAGAACGGCGGGAACGGATGAGGCGGATGCTGCGACAGATCGAAGAGAACAACATCTACCGCTGGGCGGCCAATTTCCTGGCCGATCTGACCGCCGCGCCCATCCCTGCGGCTCCAACCCAGGAGACCGTCTGATGCCATCGACCAGCCCCACCCTTTTACGACGGCTGGCCGCCACCCACGAACGGGGTGAGCGGCTGGTCCTGGTGTTCGACTACGACGGGACGCTGACCCCTCTGGTCGCGCATCCCCGCCTGGCCCATCTCGATCCGGCATTGCGCGCGGTGCTGGCCCAGCTGGCCACAGTTCCGCGTGTCGCGGTCGGCGTGGTCAGCGGGCGAGGACTGGACGATCTGATCGGCATGGTCGGCCTGGAAAGGCTGTACTACGGGGGCTCGACCGGATTGGAATTGGAACTGGCCGGTGAACGCCTCATCCCCTCCGAGGTTTTGCGCAGCCAGCCGCTGCTCGACCGCCTGACCGCTGCCACCGAAAGCCGGCTATCGGCCTATTCCGGCGCCTGGGTGGAAAAAAAACCTTTCGGTTTCACCGTTCACTACCGGCAACTGGCACCGGATCGAATCGAACCGCTACGGGCCGAAATAGCGGATTTGCTGCAACCACACGGCGCCAGTCTGCACGTTTTGGACGGGCCGCTGGCCATTGAAGTGGTACCCGCCATCGAACGCGACAAGGGGACCGCGCTGCGGGCCATCGTCGCGGGCGCTGGCGTGGAACCGGCGACCGTACTGTACGCCGGCGATTCCGCCAACGACGCGCCGGCCTTGGTAACGGCCACGGAACTGGGGGGCATCGCGCTCGGGATCGGCCCCGAACCGCCCACAGCCGCGCGATACCGTCTGCCCGATCCCGCTGCCCTGGCCGCGCTGTTGGCGGAATTAGCCGATACTTTGACGGCCACCCGCTCCGGCGCTTAGACACCCATTCCTGACACTCACGAATCCCCCAAAACCGCGGTTGCGCCGCGATTAGAACTTAAAACATCGAGGAGAGCATCTATGGCCCACCAAAACCAGAAAGGCTGGAGCGGAACGGAAGATCCTCTTTGGTACCGTGACGCCATCATTTATCAGTTGCACGTCAAGGCGTTCGGCGATAGCAGTCAGGACGGTATCGGCGATTTCCGGGGTCTGAGCCAGCGACTGAATTATCTTCAAGAGCTGGGAGTGGACACACTGTGGCTGATGCCCTTTTATCCTTCGCCCCTACGCGATGATGGTTACGACATTTCCGATTATCAGAATGTGCACCCCGACTATGGGACCTTGGCCGACTTCCGGGTTCTGATCCGCGAAGCCCACGCCCGAGGTCTCAAAATCATCACCGAGCTGGTGATCAATCACACCTCCGACCAGCATCCCTGGTTCCAGGCCGCGCGCCGCGCACCGCCCGGCTCCCGCGAGCGTGCGTTTTACGTCTGGAACGACGACGACCGGAAGTTTCCGGAAACCCGAATCATTTTTACCGACACCGAAACCTCCAACTGGGCGTGGGATCCGGTCGCGAAGCAGTACTATTGGCACCGCTTCTTCTCCCACCAGCCGGATTTGAACCACAACAATCCGGCGGTGGTGAAGGCGGTGATCAAAGTCATGCGGTTCTGGCTGGATCTGGGCGTGGACGGCCTGCGCCTGGACGCCATCCCCTACCTATGCGTGCGCGAAGGCACCCACAACGAAAATCTGTCCGAGACTCACGCGGTCATCAAGCAGATGCGGGCAGTGGTGGACCAGCATTATCGTGGCCGCTTGTTTCTGGCCGAGGCCAACCAGTGGCCGGAAGACGTGCGCGACTACTTCGGTGACGGCGATGAATGCCACATGGCTTATCATTTTCCGCTGATGCCGCGCATGTTCATGGCCATCGCCCAGGAAGACCGCTATCCCATCGTCGAAATCCTCGAACAGACCCCGGATATCCCTGACAATTGCCAATGGGCGATTTTCCTGCGTAACCACGACGAGCTGACCCTGGAAATGGTCACCGACCAGGAGCGGGACTACATGTACCGCACCTACGCCGCCGATCCGCGCATGCGCGTGAATGTCGGCATCCGCCGCCGACTGGCGCCGCTGCTGGACAACGATCCCAGCAAGATCAAGCTGATGAACAGCTTGTTGCTGTCCATGCCCGGCACGCCCATCATCTATTACGGCGACGAGATCGGGATGGGCGATAACATCTATCTCGGCGATCGCAACGGCGTGCGGACCCCAATGCAATGGAGTCCTGACCGCAACGCCGGCTTTTCCAGGGCCGACCCACAACGGCTCTACCTGCCACCGATCATGGACCCAATTTACGGCTACGAAGCGGTGAACGTGGAAACGCAGCAGCGCGAGCCGGCCTCGCTTCTGAACTGGATGAAGCGAATGATCGCGGTGCGCCGGTCTTGTCAGGCGTTCGGGCGCGGCCGACTGCAAGTCCTGCGGCCCGGCAACCCCAAAATTCTCGGCTACGTCCGAACCTACGCCGATGAAATCGTGCTGTGCGTGGCCAATTTGTCGCGCTCGGCGCAGCCGGTGGAACTCGACCTCAAGTCCTACAAGGGCTTGGTTCCGGTGGAAATGCTCGGCCAGACCGCGTTTCCCCCCATCGGCGAGCTTCCCTACCTGCTGACCCTGTCCCGCTACGGCTTCTACTGGTTTCGGCTGAGCCGGATCGCGCCACCCGTCTGGCACGAGGGCGCGCTGCCGGGCTTGGAGCTGCGGGTGCTGGTGCTGTTCCAGGGTTGGAAGAGCTTTTTCGTCGATCAAGTCGAGCCTAACCGGCGAGAGATGGCGGCGTCCCTCTACGAGCGGCTGGTCCGGCAAGTACTGCCCGAATACCTGCCGAGCCAGCGCTGGTTTGCCGGTAAGAGCGGTCAAATCGAGAAAGTCGAGTTCGAGAAATACGACGTTTGGCCCGATCGCCACGAGTGGCTGTTGGCGCGCATCCGGGTCTGGCTGGTCGGACGCCCCGAACCGCAAGACTACGGGCTACCGCTGGCGCTGGCCTGGGAGGATGACGGCGATGGCGACGAAAGGCTCCGACCGCTGTGGCCCTACACCCTGGCTAAGGTTCGGGTCCGAGCGCGGATGGGGCTGCTATACGGCGCATTCGCCGATGAGCGATTCTGCCAGCATCTGGTGGGCATGATTGCCCGCGGCGCGCGCGTACCGTTGGGACAGGGATGGTTGCAATTCTCTTCGACCCGCGCTTTCGCGGAGCTGGCCGGCGAAACTCCGGAAACGCTGCCGGCTAAGCGGTTGGCGCTGGATAGCAGCAACACCACCCTCGCCATCGGCGATCGACTGCTGATGAAAGCCTATCGCCGCTTGCAGTCGGGCATTAACCCCGAGCTGGAAATGGGCCGTTTCCTTACCGAAATCGAATTTCCGAACATCGCGCCCCTGGCCGGCGCACTCGAATACGAAGACGGCACTGGGGATAGCACGACCTTGGTGTTGCTCCAAGGTTTCGTGCCTAATCAAGGCGATGCATGGAGTTTCACCTTGGATTACTTGAAGCGGTTTCTGACGGACTGCTTCGAACAACCAGACGCGGTTCGGGATGCCGGCGAAGACGTGCATGCAGTCTATCTGCTGTTCGCCAACACCCTGGGTCGACGCACCGGAGAGCTGCATCGCGCACTGGCGCAAGCCACCGGCAACCCCGCCTTCGATCCTGAGCCAATCACGGTGACCGACATGGCCGAATGGTTGGATCATATCCGCCAGGATGCACAAACCACGGTCGAGCGGATGAGACAAGCGCTCGACCGACTTCCGGAACAAACGCGATCGCTCGCCGAACAAGTGTTGGCGACCGAGATCGGCGTACCGCGCGCGGGCCGTTATGCCTCGCTGGCCATGCAAGTACTGGAATCCCGGGGTACGGCGGCGACGCGGGCCGCGCAAATCGAGGCGCTAACCCCCCATGCCATGAAGACCCGCTACCACGGGGATTATCATCTCGGCCAAGTGCTGGTCGCCAAGGACGATGTGATCATCATCGATTTCGAGGGTGAACCCTCGCGATCGCTGGCGGAGCGACGCGCTAAGCATTCGCCGCTGCGGGACGTGGTCGGCATGATGCGTTCGTTTAACTACGCCGCTCATGCCGCCCTGCGTTCGGCCACTGCCGATGGGATCTGGGATCGGGCGGTACTGATTCCACACATGATCGACTGGGAACAGAAAAGTCGGACTGCATTTCTGGATGGATACGTCGCGGCTGCCGGCGACAGTCCAGGGTATCCCGCCGATCCCGATCAAGTCAGGGTGCTGATCGAGCTATTCACACTGGAAAAGGCCTGCTACGAACTTCGCTACGAACTGGACAACCGTCCCGACTGGGTCGAAATCCCGCTTGGAGGATTACGCGAACTGTTGTCGCTGCCCGCATGATGATAGGGGGGCCATGAAGCGCCCCCGCAAATCCTTCACCAATCCTCGATCCGTAGGCTTCGCTTGCGGACGACATCTTTTGAACCGCGTTGGCGCGAAACGGCTGTGAGGCGGCAGAAACCGCCTCATCGCTGATGCAAGGAATTTCACCAATCCGAATCATCCGGTTTGGAGCCACTACTGAGCGGTATTCAGCTCAAATTAAGGTTTGCGTTGCACCATGTCGGGGCGTTCGCACGTTTTTTTCGCGATGCGCAAACGGTTGTGGGTTCGATCCGGAGGTGTGGAGCGACCGAACAGCCAGATAATAACTTGATTTCATTGAGGTAAAACCAATGACTTCACGCTTGATGCTGGTCATTCCGTGCTGCTTTATGCTGATTTCACCGCTTGCCACGGTGCAAGCCCAATCCCCAGCGGGTCGCCTTTTAGCTTCTCAGTGCGCTCAGTGCCATGGCACCAACGGCAGAGCGGTCGGTGATATGGAAAGCTTGGCGGGAGAAAGCGCCCGAGAGCTGTACGGAGAAATGCTGGAGATGAAAAACAGCAACGACGCGAGCGACATCATGCACCGCCAAGCAAAAGGTTACAGCGATGCGCAGTTGTGGCTGATCGCCCAGTATTACGCCGCATTAAGCGGTGGGGGTAGCAACGACGGCGTCGTCGGAAGTCGCATCCGGGATAGCACACACGAAGACGACTGAGATTCGAGGCATCGGTCATCCAAGATTCCCGAATTAAACGATCCGAGAAGAGGAGAAAACCATGAACGCGATCTCTCGTCGCCATTTGTTGAAATTGATGGGCGCATCCACTTTATTGGCGGCCAGCCCCGGTCTGTTGCGAGCACAAACCGGAACGGTCGCCCGGGTGGTCGTGGTGGGGGGTGGTTTCGCCGGCGCCACAGTGGCCAAATACTTGCGCCTTTGGAGCGGCGGCAGCGTCGCGGTGACGCTGGTGGACGCAAATCTCGCTCATACATCGTGCATCTTGAGCAATCTGGTCCTGAACGGTTCACTTGATCTGCGGAACATTACCTTCGACTATGCAGCGCTCGGCAATCGGTACGGCGTCGATTTCGTGCAGGGCCAAGTGGAAAGTATCGGCAGCAGCAACAATCCATACGTGCAGCTGTCCAGCGGCCAGAGGCTCGATTGCGAACGCCTGATTCTGGCGCCTGGCATCGACTTCGACACTATTCCTGGCCTCGACTCCACCAAGGTTCCTCATGCCTGGCAAGCAGGACCACAAACCACGTTGCTCAAGCAGCAACTCGCCGCCATGCGGGCGGGCGGCACCTTCGTGATGACCGTTCCGCCGGCGCCCTACCGCTGCCCGCCGGGGCCTTACGAGCGCGCCTGCCTGGTCGCCGACTACCTGAAACGCACCAAGCCCGGCTCCAAGGTGATCGTGCTGGACGCCAATCCGGGCATCGTCGCCGAGGCCGCCACTTTCACCAGGGCGTTCACTCAAACCTACGCCGGCATCGTGACATACGTGCCCA
>ERZ724507.1117-NODE-1117-length-11773-cov-5.239290_pt1 | contig 11773 bp, 9 predicted proteins | sample MGYA00376040_ERZ724507 | MGnify/ENA primary metagenome ERZ724507 (study PRJEB28724, sample SAMN07190883) | activated sludge metagenome | isolation source: activated sludge of sewage treatment plant in Hong Hong | place: Hong Kong | collected 2016-03-17 ...
CCAGGTGGAGCAGTTTGGGTGGCCATAAGTGGAGCACTTTGGGTGGCCGCCGGGGAACACGACGACCAAGCACACCTCGTCGCTCGGCGGCGTCATAAGTCGACTGACCAATTTCAACAAACACAATGACATGCGAAGCGCGCGAACCTGCGTGTATATGAGACTTCACTTCAGGTTCGCGGCTACTACCTTAGCACGGCAGGCCACGCAAGCGCAGTGCGCGCACGCGCTCTACAGCACGAGCGGTCCATCAAAGTCCACTGCCCTGAAAGCGCCATGCTCCACAACCTGATATCCGCGCGTCTCCGGGATCCGATACAGGCGCAGGCAGTCTGTCGCCGGGTCCATCTCGGCCAGCAACTGGCGCTCCAGCGTCTCGAATTGCGCCACGTCCAACCGGCATTCGAAGACGGACTTCTGCACCCGTTGCCCAGTGCTTTCGCACACCTTGGCAACCCGGCGCAAACGGCGCCGGCCGGCCCGGGTTTCGGTGTTGACGTCGTAGCAGACCAGCACCAACACGCCGGCCGCCTACTTGGCTACAAAGGGGACATACGGCGCGCTGTCGTCGCGCACGGCGCGGGCCAGCAGACGCGCCTGCACCAGCGGCACCACGCCCAGCGGCACGGACTGGGCCAGGAGCGGGTGATTGAGTTCGTCCTTCTTGCGCTCCTGGAAAGCGACGACGACGGCCTTGCGGGCTTCGGGCTCCAGTGATACGCCGCCACCTTCGCGCAGCACGAAGTCATCGGCCTTCACCTGTCCGCGATTGATGAGGGTGAGTGCCAGCCGGTCGGCCCATGGCCGAAACTCCTCCATCAGATCAAGCGCCAGGGCCGCACGGCCAGGACGCAGCGCGTGCAGGAAGCCCACCTGCGGATCAAGCCCGGCGGCCTCCAGCGCACTGCGGCAATCGTTCATCCACATCGCATACAGGAAGGACAGCAGCGCGTTGAAGCGGTCGCGCGGCGGGCGGCGTGTGCGGCCGTCCATTGCAAAGGCGTCGCGCTGATCCGCGCGCACCAGCAGGTTCAGGCCTCCGAAGTACTGGCGTGCAGCTTCGCCTTCCAGGCCGCGCAAGGCGTCCAGCGTGTCCGCCTGCGGCAAGGCGCGCAGGCTGGCGGCAAGGTCGTTGGCCAGCCGCGTTAGTGCCTTCGCGTCGTTTGGCGACTTGGCCTCGCGGGCACCGCGTTGCAGCACCTGACGCGCGTTCTTCACCTTGCCGGCCACACAGGCACGTGCCATGTCGAGCGTGAAGACCGGTTCCGCCGCGCGCTTGAACTGCGCCTGGCGCAACAGCACGTTGCCGCTGACCGCGCCCTCCAGCCGCGCCTTGAAGCGGCCCTGCGCATCCAGCAGCACCAGAGCGATGCCGTCATCGGCAAGGCGGTGCACCAGGGGTGCCGACATGCCGACGTGGCCGAAGCACACCACCGCGCTGAGGTGGTGCAGCGGCACGCGCAGGCGGGTTTCGCGCTCCACGTCCACGCGCAGGGTGTCGTTATCCAGGCGCAGCCAGGCATCGGGTAGGGTGACGTAGAGAGTGTTGAGCAGTTGCATGGTGAGCGAGGCGGAGCCTCATGCGTCGGGTTCGAACAGGTTTTGTCGAGCCTGGGTCAGTGCAGCATGCGTGGCCTGGGGTTGACAGCGCTCTAGCAGGGAACAGGCCTTGCAGCGGCGCGCTGCCTGCTCGCCTTCCAGTGGCGGCGCCAGTCGACCGCTGGCGAGCATGCGGCGGATGGCCTGGGCGACCTGAGCCACCCGGGCGCGCAGTGCGGGCGTGATGGGTACCACTCGGCGACGTCGAGAGCTGGCGTAGTACAGCGCGCCTTCGGACACCGCGCGGCCGGTCATGGTCTCCAGGCACAAGGCCTGCCCGGCCAGTTGCAGGTCGTCGCAGGCGGCGATGTCGGCGGCCTTATGGCGGCTACCGTGTTTGTATTCCACCGGGTAGGGCGTGCCATCGGGCAAAAACTCCACTACGTCCGATTTGCCTATCAGGCCCAGCTCGTCGTGCCACAGCGGCAACGCCCGCTCCACGCGCACGCCCTTGGCGGTTTCCACGCCCGGGCAGTCGGTGCGGGCATGCACGGCCTGGCCGCGCAGGGTGTGGACGTTGTCGTCAAACACCTGCTCCAGATGGATCAAGCCGCATTGGCGCGGGCAATACAGCCAGTGCTGCAAGGCAGACAGGGGGATGGGATCCAATTCGGTGTTTGCGCTTGCAGGCATTGCGTGAGCAGCTATGGTTTTTGATTTTTCTTGCCGCTGCTGCGTGGTTTTGCGGCGGGCAGCGGCGCTGGTTTTGCCGATGACGGTGGCAGGTAATTTGCCCCGGTGACCACGCTTTGGCCGGTCTGGTCTTCGAGCTGCTGGCGGGCGTTTTTGGCAATGCGGCCTCCGGCCTTGGCAGCGGTGACGTTTTCTGCCATGCCGGTGGCCTGCTGGCGCTCGGCAATCTGGCGCGTGGAGAGCTCGGCCAGGGCGGTGAAGATCAGCTCGGCCTCGCTCATGTGGTCGCGCAGGTTGTGGCTGGACAGGCCCTTGGCCTCCTTGTGCTCGGCCACGGAGAGGCCCGACCATTCCTGGTGGATGAGGATGGCGTATTCGCGCCCCTTTTCCACACCATGCTCGCTCCAGTAGTCGGTGAGTTTGTTGCGCGTCTCCTGCCCGCTCATGCGCTGCTGGATCCACTTGTCGCTTCGGCCCTGCTGCTGCCAGGTCTGGCGGGCACGGTCAAGCGCCTGGGCGGGGTCGGCAATCTCCTGCATACGCTCGTAGCCCACCTTGGCCAGCCACAGCTTGATGGGCTCGGCCTTGGGGCTGGGCACGGACTGCACCAGGCGCAGCAGGGTTTGGGCGGTGGCGCAGTCGGTCAGATAGTTTTTGCCGTCGGCGGCGGGCAATTTCAGTCGGTGACAGTCTGTCACCGACTGACTGCCCTCTGCTGCAAGGCGGCGTTTGAGCTGGTTCCAGTATTTGCGGGCGGCCTGAAAGTCCGCTTGTTGGGTCAATACCTGCACCACATCCACCACCGAGAACCACCAGGTCTCGGTGGCCTTGTCGTACAGGCGGCGGATAGGGTGGCCTTCAAAGTCCGACGGCAGGGCTTGCATGGCGCGCTCCGCGATGCGTCAGGCCAGACGGCGCAGGGTGACGCCGGTGGCGGCGGGCAACGTTTCACCCACGGCCAGGGCCTGACCATCAAAGTCCACGGCGTAAGCATCAAAGCTGCGGGCCACGGCATTGGCTTCTTTGGGGGTGACATGCAGGCGGTCAAACAGGGCGTGTGCTGGGGCATTGCCCAGCTCGCTCTCGTGCTCGAAGACGTACAGGCCGCGCGTGGCCATCATGCCCCGGGCGGCGGAGCGGTCGTGCTCGAACATCTGGCCCAGCGCCTGCCACAGCAGTTCCAGATCGTCGGCGCCAAACCCGGTCTGCTTGGCCAGGAAGGAGGACACAAAGCCATGCGCCACATAGACGCCGTAGGGGACGGTGTGTTTGCGGCCCATGGTGCGGTTGTCGCCGTCCTGATTTTTGGCCTCTTCTTCTTTGGTTACAGCCATACGGGTGATGGTGTGCTCCAGCGCCACGATGGGCTCCACCGAGCGCGCAAAGGTCAGTTGCACCGGGCCGCGTACCTGGCCGCAGTTCACGCCCGTGGACATCACTGCACCAAAGGTGCGCACGTCAAAAAAGTTCTGGCACATCCACTGGCGCGCCAGCGTTACCTCATCCGCGCTGCCCTTGCGCTTTTCTTTGGTGGGTTTTTTCTTTTTGCCATCATCTGCTACTAATTCGAGAGCTGCTTGCGCTTGTTCTTCCTGCGGTGCAGCCAAATTCAATGCGGAATAAGCGCGTTCATGCTGCTGGTTGAGGATGGCTTTTTCGCGCACATAGATTTCAAAGCGTTTTTCGCCCGGCGCGAACTTCTCCTGAAAACGTTGCTCTTCGGGCGCAGGATCGGCGTTGTCTTTGCTTTTCACAAGACCGACGAAGTTGCGCACCTTGCGCTTGAGGGCTACATCGGTCATCAGCCCGTGGCCGGTTTCGGCGTCCAGGCGCGGCAGGTTGCCGGCGTCGGGGTCGCCGTTGGGGTTGCCGTCTTTCACGTCAAAAATCAGCACGAAGTCATAGCGGCGGTTCAGGCTCATACAAGTTCTCCTTGAAGTTCGTTGGGTGCAGCGTCCTGCGATTTGCGCGTAAAAAAGTCCTGCCGCTGGTGGTAGTAGCCCAGTGCAAAGCGGCCCTGGTCGGGCAGCGGCAGCTGGCGCGGGAAGTCCTGCACTGGCGCCAGTACCTCGCCCAGCAGCTTTTCAAACCAGACGGCACGCCCAGCGACCAATTTTTTCAAATGGGCGTTTTTCAGCCGCAGCAAGGTGGTGAACACCGCCACCGGCGTGCTCGATGCCGCGCCGTAATAGCGATCGCGGATGGTGGCGTTCAGACCGGGGCTGGCTTCTTCCTGGATTTTTTCCAGCACGGCAAAAAGCCGCCCCAGCCGATAGGCCGGATGTTGATTTTCGGGGTCGAGCATGGGCAAAAACTCCTTCTCTGGGCTATGGCGAAAACGGATGGAACGGTTCAGGCACGCCTTAATGACAGCGGCGCGCAAACGCTGGTTCTTCAAAAAAACGGTTTTGGATTCGTCGGTTTTTTGCGGTACCCGAAAACGCCCTACCGCTGCGTTGAGCCATTGGGCTGGATAAGGCACATTGGGTCCAGCCAAAATGGCATCGATTACGGCACCACCCAAGTTCGGTGGCAGACGATCAAGGTCGCCAAAAGGCTGCGTTTTGGTTGGCAAACAAACGGCTTGCAGCAGATGCTTGAGGCTGGGGTACTGCGGGTCATAGGGCCCAGGCACCAAATCCACATCTGCAAAATGCTGGGCAATGCGCCCAGCCATATCGCGCAGCGGCAGGCAGTGGTAGAAGCGCACGCTGATGCGCGCCGCGTTGGGCGACAGGCCCAGCACATGAAAGCGGTTGTCGCCCTCGGGCTGGGCAAAGCGCCCGCTGTGGATGGCGTTGAACAGGGCTTGCACGGCGGGCGTGCCATCGTCCGGGTTGCCTGGCGCATCCTGGCCAAACAACTCAGAAAACGCGGTTTCAAACGGGCTGGCATGGTCGGCCCAGCAGACGGTGGAGGCATCACCCACCTGCATGCGCTGAGGCGAGCCTTTGCGCAGCAAATGATTGAGCGCCGTGGTGTAGGCAAAGGCGGCAGATTTTCCAACAGGAAAGATAAACCCTTGATCCTTGCCATACGAGGAATACGCTGGGGCTTCTTTTGAGTTTGCTGCAGCAAAAGCGGTAGGTTTTGAGCAAACTCTATAAATCTTTGGGTGTAGCCGTGCAATCTCCTCAAACTCACCAGTTGCTAGGCAAGTTGCGAATTTAGAAGTCCCAATCTCGTCGGAATCTGTTGCATCAACAGATTTCGTAGAAACGATATCTTGCACCCATTTCTCATGCAGAACTGGTTCTATCGCATCAACAAGCCGAAATGTAATATTCCCCCCTGGGATGCTTGCCATTTCAGCCGCATCAGTTCTGGAAAATACCTTTTTAAATTCTCCGGTCTCATAAAATTTTGATATTGAAGCAAGTCCTTTCGATTCGGGATGTCTCAATTTTAGTTGTTTAATGCGCGCAACGAAAGCTCCTCTCTGTTTTTCCGCCTTCGCGTAAGAGTCCGCAGGATCAATTTCTCCATTTGATTTTCTTTTGGGCTCACCCAACAAAAATCCATGGTGATCCCATAACAGGTTAGGCTGAGCCCAAGCATTCTTTCCAGATCTAATTTCCGACTGCGGAACCAAAATCTGCTCGCCGCGCGGATTTTTCTCTTCAATACGAGATTCCACACTAACCACTTTTCCATCGTGATCAAGAACAATAAAAAATGATATTGCCTTTAACTCCCACCCTGGCGTTGCAAGCTGCGCACGTTTGTAATAGTCAACCAGCGATTGCAAAATCATCCGCGTGCCTCCTCAAAAGGGGGAACATCCACCACGCCATCATTCATCTTGGCATCAAAAAAGCGCGGCTGCGGGTCGGCGGGGTTGCTGAAATCCAGGTCGTGCAGCATCCAGCCCAGGGCGCGGGTTTCGTCCAGAGCGGGCGGGTGCTTTTCACCGGCTTCCACCAGCCGAAACTGCGCGGCAAATTCGCGGCAGCCCAGGTAGGGCTGGTTCACGCACTGGCCTTTGCGGGCGCGGCGGGTGAACATTTCGGTGTACTTGATCAAGGGTTCGGTGCAGCCCGGTGCCAGCGACAGCTCGGCATGCAGGCGGTAGGCCACATCGCGCAGGAAGTAGCCGGCGCGTTGCTGGCGCTCGTCTTCGATGTACAGGGCCAGGTTGCCGCTGCCCGCATGCATGGCCTGCTGCACATTGCGCGTGGAGACCACCGCGCTGACCTCGTTGCGCCGCAAGTTGATGAAGCGTATGGGCCGCAGCACCTCGATCTGCGTGACGCGCCAGCGGATGGCGGGCTTCCACAGAATAGACTCAAACACGGCCCGTGTGGCGGACGGGGTGATGACGTCGTAGGAAACGCGCTCGACCTTCATCTCCGGGCGGGTAAAGCAGGCGTAGGGGCCTGCCACTTCAAGACAAAAGCGGGAAGTCATGCCACTCCTTCACGAATAAAAACTGCCGGGGTTGTAAATCTCATCCTCGTTCAGCAGCCCCAGAATATTACTGTATAAATTATCAGTATTCACCTGTGCGTACAAACCCGGCATGGGCAGGCTCAAGCTGCCTTGCGCCAGCATCTTGTCGGCCATGCGCTGCGGGAGGGTGACGGTGTAGCGCTGGAGCTTGCGCATCAGCCAGCGCTGCGGGCCTTCGGCGGCGAGCACGCCCAGCAGCCGGTCGATTTCTTCACGCGCCGCGCCGTAGCGCACCACCACGGTGGCGCTGCCCTCTTCGTCAATCAGCTTGAAGTCCTGCGCAGCAGTGGCGAACTGCACGGCCAGTTCGCGGTCTGGGCGCAGCTTGGCGGCGATGGCTTTTTCGTCCAGGTTTTGCGCGTAGTAGAAGGCGCGGAAATAGCGCTCGAACAGTGCGCGCTCCAACGGCTGGCCATGGTGTGCTTGCAGGGTGCTCACAGCGGCTTGCGTGGCCAGCCGCAGGCTACCCCGAGGCGGTGCATCTTCCGACACAAACACCATCACCCGGCCTTTTTCCGGTAGCAGCCCTTCGCGGTTGCAACGGCCTGCGGCCTGGGCGATCGAATCCAGCCCCGCCACGGCGCGATAGACCACGGGGAAGTCGATGTCCACCCCGGCCTCCACCAACTGGGTGCTGACCACGCGCAGCGGGCGCGGGTCGCTGCCGTCGCGGCGCGCTTGCAGGCGCTGCTTGATCTCGGCAATCACGGCCTGGCGGTGTGCGCCGCACATCTGCGCCGACAGGTGCAACGTGCCTTCGGGCATCAGGCCGTGCAGCGTGCGCGCCGATTTGCGCGTGCTGACGATGGCCAGCACGCAGTCCTCCTGTGCCAGTTGTTCGGCCAACTGCGGCCAAGGGATGGGCCGGTTCCAGTCGGTCGGCAACTCGACGCGCACGCGCTCCAGCGCGGCAAAGAGCGCATCCGGCTCGGCAATGATTTCGCGCACGTTGTTCAGACCGCGCAGGTTTTTACTGGCATCGAAATACGCCGTATTGGACAGGGCCGGTTGCGTGGCGGTACACAGCAGCACCGTCACACCGTAATGCGCCACCAGCAGGTTGAGCACATCCAAAATGGGTTGCAGGAAGGCAGGCGGCAGTTGCTGCGCTTCATCCAGCACGATGACGCTGCCCGCAATGTTGTGCAGCTTGCGGCAGCGCGAGGTTTTGGCGGCAAAGAGGGATTCAAAGAGCTGGACATTGGTGGTGACGACCAGCGGTGCATCCCAGTTTTCACAGGCCAGGCGGCTGCGGGCGGTTTCCTGCTCGGGCGCGGATTCGGCCTGGCTGTGGTGTTCGATCAGCACCTCATCACCCAAGGCAGCAAACACGCGGCGAAATACGTCTGCCGTCTGCTCGATGATGCTGGTGTAGGGAATGGCGTAGATGATGCGCCGCTGCCCATGCTTTTGAGCGTGCTCCAGCGCAAAGGCCAGGCTGGAGAGCGTTTTGCCGCCGCCCGTGGGCACGGTGAGCGAAAAAAAGCCGGGGGCCAGCGCCGCCTGGCTGCGGCATTGGTGCAAGACATCGGCCCGCAAGCGGTTCACCGGCGTATCGCGCACGGGCAGCGCCGCCATGTGGGCGTTGAATGCCGCGTGCATTTTCGTGAGGGTGGGAAAGCCGCTGCGCTGGCGAGGTTTGCCGGCGTCGAAATGTGCTTCGGTGTCCAGAAAGTCGGCATCGACCAGGCAGGAAAACAGCATCCGTAGCCACAGGGCAAAGCCATCTTGCAGGCCGCCTGGGATATGGCGCAGGCTGCCCGGCACCGGCGCTGCACCGTGCAGGATTTCTGCGGGCGGCTGGGCTGCCAGGGCATCGGCCAGTTCACGCTGGCTTTCTGGCTCGGCCAGGCGCTCACGCAATCCCTGGTGCCAGTCGCCAAGCCCCGCGTGGTGACCAGCGATCAGATACATCAGCACGCGCGCCGCCAGCTTGCCGGCTGTGCCATGCTTTTGCTCCATCAGCCGTTCAGCCCACAGGGCGCCAGCGGCAGAGTGGCTTTTGTCGCGGCTGGCCACCTTGCCTTCGATGTGTGCGTTCTCGCCATCGGCCAGGCGCACGTATTTCTGAAAACCCGGGCGGTACTTGCCCAGGTCGTGCCACAGGCCGGCGGCGCATGCCCAGTTGCGGGCCGTGCTGGCATCCCCACAACCCCCCGCAAATTCGCCGGCCACAACTGCCACGGACTGCAGATGATCGACGAGCAAGTGACCACCTGAATGAGCCAAGGGCCTCATCAAGCACTCCTGTGAACATTTGTTTCAAAAGAGTACAGCTTATCCATTCCCAATGATCTGAACTGGAAGGACTTGCCTCTGACAAGGCGTGGATGACTTGGCTTGTTTCGCTCCTCCTTTAAGTGCCGAGAGTCTGGAGGTTGCCTGTCTGTTGTGGGACTATGACGCCGTAGGCCTCTTGGCGGTGCACGCAAGTCGCAACGTGCAGGCTCCGATTCATCGTCCGGCTCTGCCCGTGAGTTCGTCGTACTCGATCAGCACTGACGGCAGCGACAATTCAATGGTGATGACCATGCGCGCCGTGCACGTGGCCGTGCGCGATTTCCTCGGCGGTGGCGGCGCGCACCGCCTTGACGGTGGCGGCAAAGTGGATGTCCTGGCCGGCCAGCGGGTGGTTGGCGTCCAGCAGCACCTCGGGGCCCTTGATCTTGACCACGCGGTAGACCACCGGCCCGTTCGGCCCGGCGCCCTGCAACTGGCCGCCCACCTTGACGCCGGGCGGAAACTCGCTTTTGGGGATGCTGCGCGCCAGGGCCTCGTCGCGCGCGCCGAAGGCGTCGGCCGCGCTCAGCGCCAGCGCCACCTTGTCGCCCACGGTCTTGCCTTGCAGCGCCGCTTCGGCCTGGGCAAACAGGTTGTCGTAGCCGCCGTGCAGGTAGGCGGTGGTGCCGGCATCCAGCGGCTTGCCCTGGGGGTCGGTGATGCGGTAGTCGAGGGTGACGGCGGTGTCTTGGGTGATGTGCATGGCAGGGGGTATCCAGAATGAAAACGGGGTGCGGGCGGGGTGCGCGGGTCAGCTCAGGTGCCCGCTCACGATGCCGGCCAGCTTGAACATGCCCACGCGGTCGGCGCCCAGCACCGGGCGCAGCTGCTCGTCGGCGACGATGGTGCGCTTGTCCTGCGGGTCCTGCAGGTTGTGGGCCTTGATGTAGTCCCACAGCTTCTTCATCACCTCGCCGCGGCCGAAGGGGCCGGCGCCGATGACGGCCGCCAGCGGCGCGCTGGGTTGCAGGTTGCCGGCGCGCGGGGCCTTGTCGGTCGGGCTGGCAAGGGTCTTCCTGGCCGCCGCTTTCTTGGCGACTTTCTTGATCGCGGCCCTGACCTGGTGTGCGCCGACAGCTCCTGTTTTTGCAGTGGTCGCGGGCTTGCGCGGCGGGTACTTGCGGGCGCCTTCGCGCGGCTCGAACTCGAAGCCCACCTTGCCTTCGTCGGCGCTCCAGGCCAGACGCGCCTTGAAGGGGCGGCGCGTGCGCATGCTGACGAACTTGTCGAGCACGTCGGTCTTGCCGCCCTCCAGCAGCTTGCGCATCTGCTCGGGCTCGATGGGCTGCTGCAGGATCACCTGCCCGCTCTTGAAGTCGCAGCTGGGCACGGGCTGGGCGGCGGTGGGCAGGCTGCGCTCGCACACGTAGCTCTTGCCGAAGGCCTTGACCGGGCCGCCGCACTTGGGGCAGGCGCCCAGGCTGGGCTGGCCGGACAGATCGACGATCTCGCCGGTCTGCTCGGCGCGGGCCTCGTCGCCGAAGTCGAACTCCAGCTTCCAGTTGCCGGCGGCCTCGTCGCGCGCCAGTGCCAGCTCGGCCGTGAAGGGCCAGCCGGCCTTGCTGCGAAAGCCTTCCAGCGGGCCGATGCGGCGCTGGCGCAGGAACGCTTCGGCCTCGTCGGTGGCAAAGGTGCGCCCACCCGGCGTCTTGGTGAAGGAAAAACCGCAGCCTTCGCCGCTGCCGCCGGCGGCGCCGGTGCAGGCGTAGCGGCGGTAGTTCTCCTTCACCACGCCGCCGCACTGCGGGCAGGGCGTGTGCAGGGTGGCGTAGTCGCCGGGCACGCTGTCGCGGTCGTATTCCTTGGCTTTCTTGACGATGCGCTCGGTCATGGCGGCGATGTCGCGCATGAAGGCCTCGCGCGAGAGCTTGCCGTGCTCGATCTGCGCCAGCTTGTATTCCCATTCGCCGGTGAGCTGGGGCTTGGACAGCTCCTCCACCTCCAGCCCGCGCAGCAGTGTCATGAGCTGGAAGGCCTTGGCGGTGGGGATCAGCTCGCGGCCTTCGCGCAGCAGGTATTTTTCGCCGATCAGGCCCTCGATGATGGACGCCCGCGTGGCCGGCGTGCCCAGGCCCTTTTCCTGCATGGCCTCGCGCAGCTCGTCGTCCTCGATCCACTTGCCCGCGCCTTCCATGGCGCCCAGCAGCGTGGCTTCGGAGTAGCGCGCCGGCGGGCGGGTGTGCAGGGCCCGGGCCTCGACCGATTCGTTGGTCACTGTCTCGCCGGGGCGCACGGCCACCAGCGATTTGCCGTCCTTGTCATCCTTGCCCTCGCCGGACTCGTCAGCGGCTTCCTTGCCATAGATCGCCAGCCAGCCGGGCTTGACCAGCACCTTGCCGTTGCTCTGGAAGTTGTAGCTTTCGCCGCCGTGGACCGCGGTGGTCACCCGCGTCGTGACCTGGTATTCGGCCGCCGGATAGAACACCGCCATGAAGCGGCGCACCACCAGGTCGTAGAGCTTGCGCTCGGCGTCGGACAGCTGGCCGGGCTCCTGCAGCGTGGGGATGATGGCGAAGTGGTCCGACACCTTGGCGTTGTCGAAGATGCGCCTGGAGGGCCGCACATAGCCGTCATCCAGCGCCTTGCGGGCGTGCGGCGCCAGGTGCGGCTGGTGGCCGCCGGCCAGCATCTCGAAGGTCTGGCGCGCCACGCCCAGGTAGTCCTCGGGCAGGTGGCGCGAGTCGGTGCGCGGGTAGGTCAGCGCCTTGTGGCGCTCGTACAGGCTCTGGGCCAGCGACAGCGTGGTCTTGGCCGAGAAGCCGAACTTGCCGTTGGCCTCGCGCTGCAGGCTGGTCAGGTCGAACAGCAGCGG
>ERZ724507.1120-NODE-1120-length-11744-cov-6.066216_pt1 | contig 11744 bp, 10 predicted proteins | sample MGYA00376040_ERZ724507 | MGnify/ENA primary metagenome ERZ724507 (study PRJEB28724, sample SAMN07190883) | activated sludge metagenome | isolation source: activated sludge of sewage treatment plant in Hong Hong | place: Hong Kong | collected 2016-03-17 ...
CGCGGGAGTTGATCGCTGGTTTGCGGTACTGTCAGGGGCGGGCGTGCAGCTTGGCAATCCTGTTCAGACTGTTCGCCGCGACGATGGTGCGATCAACTTCGCCGGTGAATCGGCGCCGGACTGCCAACTGATTGACGGCGCGACGCGGGACCTCAACCTCATGATTCGCCGCGATCGGGCAACCGGCTGGCTGCGGGCGTTGCATTCGACCGAAGTCATGGTCACTGCTCGTCTGGAAACAAGCGCTAGCCCGAAGGCGGTGTTGCACGGCGTATTCAGCGTCGGCGGTGGCGAGCTGCGCCCTCATGCCAGTGAAGTCGTCGTGCTGCCGCCGATGTCGTTGGCGTGGCAAGCGACGACCAGCGCTGCTGTGCCAGCGTCGTTTCGAGCCGTGACGCCTGACACCGGAAATTTCGAATTCCACTGCGTGGTAAGCAACTCTCGGGAGCAGGAAGCATGACGACCACGTTCTGGCGCAATGCCAACGTCGCTACTTTCTGCGGTGACACGCCGTATGGATGGTTGCCTGGCGCGACGATCGTCACACGCGGCAACGAAGTGATATGGCTTGGCGCAGATCGTGATCTGCCAGCCACGCTAGTTGGCGAAAGCGCGAACGAGCATCACGTCGGCGGCGCCTGCGTGACGCCGGGCCTGATCGATTGCCACACCCATCTTGTCTATGCCGGTAACCGGGCGCGCGAATTCGAGTTGCGCTTGCAGGGCGCGACTTACGAGGAAATTGCCCGCGCAGGCGGTGGCATCCGCTCGACGGTGGCGGCGACTCGCGAGGCATCGGATGACCAGTTGCTGAGTCTGGCGGTCGCGCGCGCGAAGGCGCTGATGCGCGAAGGTGTGACCGCTGTCGAGATCAAATCCGGCTACGGGCTGAGCGAGGTTGATGAGGCGCGGTGCCTGCGTATGGCGCGACGCGTTGGCGAAGCGTTGCCGCTGACCGTGCGCACGACTTTCCTTGGTGCCCATGCCATTCCGCCGGAATTCGATCAGCGCGCCGATGACTATGTCGCGGCGGTTTGCGACTGGATGCCGCGCCTGCATGCAGAAGGACTCATCGACGCGGTCGATGCCTTCTGCGAACGCATCGGCTTTACCGTCGCGCAGACGCGGCAGGTGTTTGAGCGCGCCCGATCACTCGGTCTGCCGGCCAAGCTGCATGCCGAGCAGTTGAGCGACCAGCATGGCGCTGCGCTGGCGGCGGAGTTTGCTGCGCTGAGCTGCGACCATCTTGAATATGTCGGCAGCGACGGCATCGCAGCGATGGCATCAGCCGGCACCGTTGCCGTGCTGTTGCCCGGTGCGTACTACTTCTTGCGCGAGATACAGTTGCCGCCGGTTGCGGCGCTGCGCGAGGCGGGTGTGCCCATTGCGCTGGCGACTGACCACAATCCGGGCTCGTCGCCCACCCTGTCGCCGCTGCTGATGATGAACATGGCATGCACGCTGTTCCGCATGACGCCGGAAGAAGTGTGGCGCGGGTTCACCGTCAACGCGGCGCGGGCACTGGGCTTACCGCCCGCGTACGGAGTGCTGGGCGCTGGTGCGCGCGCCGACTTTGCCGTGTGGGACGCGGAGCATCCGCGTGACCTGGTCTATCGCTTCGGCCATCATCCATTGCAACAACTGATTCAGGGAGGCCAACGTGTCGCAATCGACTGACGCCGTATTTGACCTGCGGCCAGGCGCATCACCGCTGGTGCTAAGCCTGCCGCACGTTGGCACGGTGATCCCGGATGCATTGCGCTCCAGCTACGTCGAGCGTGCGCTCGACGTGGAGGACACTGACTGGCACCTCGACCGGCTGTATGACTTCGCGGCGTCGCTCGGTGCCACCGCATTGGTGCCGCGCTATTCACGCTATGTGATCGATCTCAACCGGCCGCCGGACGACACGCCGATGTATCCGGGGGCGTCCAACACCGAGTTGTGTCCGACACGATTCTTCAATGGCGAACCGCTCTATCGAGAGGGCGCCGCGCCGGATGCGGCCGAAGTTGAGCGCCGCCGCACGCGCTACTGGCAGCCGTATCACGATGCCTTGCGTAACGCGTTGCAGGCGGCACGCGAGCGTCACGGCTACGCACTGCTATGGGATGGCCACAGCATCCGCTCGCAGATCCCCTGGCTGTTTGATGGCAAATTGCCTGACCTCAACCTCGGCACGGCGAGCGGCGTGAGTTGCGCGGCAGATCTGCGTGAGCGACTCGCGCAGCGTATGCAGGCGTCAGCGTTCACTCACGCAACCGATGGTCGCTTCAAGGGCGGCTACATCACGCGCCACTACGGCAAACCGGAGCAGCGCATTCACGCCGTGCAGATGGAGATGTGTCAGTCGCTCTACATGCAGGAAGTGCCGCCGTTTGCCTATCTGCCCGCAAGCGCCGCCAACGTGCAGCCGCTGCTGCGGCAGATGCTTGAAACCATGCTCGACTGGAAGCCGCAATGATCACGCATCCACGCCGACCCGCTGCGCTGTGGGCGCCCGTCGCCTGGACCGGTGAAAGCAACGCGCAGACGTGGTCGCACGATGTACTGCTCGAAGTTGATGGCAACGGTTACTGGTCGTCGGTGACGACCGGCGTGACGAGGGAACAGGCACAAGTCAGAGGCGCGGAGATCATCGCCGGGCCGTTGTTGCCCGGCGTGATCAATGCCCACAGCCATGCCTTCCAGCGTGCATTCGCAGGGCTGGCCGAACGCCGCGAGAACGAGCATGACGATTTCTGGAGCTGGCGGGATCGCATGTATCGTGTTGCGCTGTCGGTGTCACCCGACGCGCTGCGCGCGATTGCCACGCGGCTTTATGTGGAGCTGCTGCGCGGCGGCTACACCCACGTTTGCGAATTTCACTACCTTCACCACGATGCAGAGGGCGCGGAGTACGAAGACCCGCTGCTGATGGCGTGGACGCTGGCGGACGCGGCGGACGCAGCAGGTATCGGCCTCACCCTGCTGCCGGTGCTTTACGAGCGGGCGGGTTTTGCCGCACCCGCTCTGCGGCACGATCAGCGCCGGTTTGCCACCAGCGCCGACTGGGTGCTCGATGCGCAGCGCCGCATCACCGAAAGCACCGGGGCTGGCATCGGTGACCGGTCGCCACTGAACGCCGGCGTGGCAATCCATTCGCTGCGCGCCGCCAGTGAAGCGTCGATTGCGCGACTGGTCGGTCGCGCCGAGGGCCCCATCCATATTCACGTCGCGGAGCAGATGGCCGAGGTTGAGGAGTGCCAGCGTGTGACCGGTGTGCGCCCCGTGCAGTGGCTGCTGCAAAACTGCCGGCTCGATGCGCGCTGGCAGCTTGTGCACGCCACGCATGTGACCCGCGAGGAAATCGAAGGTGTTGCCAGCAGCGGCGCCTGCGCCGTGATCTGCCCGACGACGGAGGCCAATCTCGGTGACGGCCTCACCGACGTCGCCGCTTGGCTGGACGCTGGCACCGCGCTCGCGATCGGGTCCGACAGCCACGTCACCCGCGACTGGCGCGAGGAGCTGCGCCTGCTCGAATATGGCCAGCGCCTGCAGCGGCGGGCACGCAACATTGCTGCGGCGCCTTCCCGCGGCAACAGCGCGACGGCGGAGCGTCTGTTTGCCCGCGCTGTCAGCGGCGGCGCCACTGCGGCCGGTGAGGCGCGCTGGGGACTGGTTGCCGGGGCTCGCGCTGACGCTGTGGTGGTTGACGCGACGGAGCCTGCCTTGCTAGGCGTGCCGACGTCACGCACGCTTGACGCGTTGGTGTTCAGCAGCCCGTCGCAGCCGTTTGCCGATGTGATGGTCGCGGGGCGCTGGGCGATCCGCAACGCGGAGAGTGTCGGCGGTGCAGGCACCAAGCAGTCGTTCGCGGCGGCGATGCACGGGCTATGGAACGACTGACGCGGTCATCAGCTATTCGCTGAAAGCTTTATTGGATAAGGGCTGGCGGTGCAATTAATACTGAAGTCGACTTCGTGAGTAAATACGTATGCAGCCCTCATTGAACGGGAATTCAATGTAAAAGCTGATATGTCCACGAAGATGTCGAACCGGATCAACCGCCAACCGGCTCGCGCATGGTGACAAATTCTTCCGCCGCTGTCGGGTGGATGCCAACGGTGGCGTCGAACACCGCCTTGGTCGCACCGGCCTTGAGCGCTACCGCAAAGCCCTGCACGATCTCGCCAGCATCGGCGCCAACCATGTGAACGCCCAGCACGCGGTCGGTAGTGGCGTCGACGACCAGCTTCATCAGCGTGCGCTCGCTGCTGCCACTCAATGTGTGTTTCAGCGGCCGGAATTCGGAGCGGAAGATGCGCACCGCACCGCCGCTGCGCCGCGCCTCGGCTTCGGTCAACCCGACCGTGCCGATGTTGGGATGGGTGAACACCGCCGTCGGGATGCCCTCGTAGCTCATATCGCGCGTTCCACTGCCGAACAGGTGATCGACCAGCTTCATCGCCTCGCCTAGCGCGACCGGCGTCAACTGCACGCGGTCGGTTACGTCGCCGAGCGCATAGATTGACGGCACCGAGCTTTGATAGTGGTCGCTGACGACGACGGCGCCGTTTTCACGCTGCGCCACCCCCACACGGTCGAGCCCGAGTCCGTGCACGTTTGGCGTCCGTCCAGTCGCGTAGAGCACGGTATCGGCTGCAAGCGTCTGGCCGTCGGCGAGCTGTACGTCCAGCCCGCTGCTGGTTGGCACGATGCTGCGTACATCCGCATTCACCCGCACATCTACACCGTGCTTGCGCATTTCACCGGCGGCGAAGTTACGGATGTCATCATCGAAGCCGCGCAGGATCTGTTCGCCGCGATAAAGCTGGATGACGTGGGCGCCGAGGCCGTTGAAGATGGACGCGAACTCGCTGGCGATGTAGCCGCCGCCTACGACCACCAACCGGGCCGGAAAGACTGGCAGGTCAAACACCTCGTTGGACGTCACCACATGCTCGCGCCCGACGATCTGCGGCACCTGCGGCCAGCCACCGGTAGCGACCAGAATGCGTTCGGCACCAAACTGCTGATCACCGACCACAACGGTGTGGGCATCAAGCAGGGTGGCCCGACCGCGCACCACATGCACCTTCGACAACAGCCCTTCGTAGATGCCATTCAGCCGCAGGATTTCCCTGGCGCGGTTGGCCTTCAGCGTCTGCCAGTCGAATCGCGTGTCGCCTACGGTCCAGCCAAAACCACGCGCCTCGACAAAGGATTCGCTGAAGTGTGCGGCATAGCTGTAAAGCTTCTTCGGAATGCAACCGAGATTGACGCAGGTGCCACCCATTGCGGCGGATTCTGCCAGCGCGACGCGGGCACCGCGCTGGGCTGCCATGCGTGCGGCGCGCACACCACCACTGCCGCCACCGATGATGAATAGGTCGAACTGTTGCTGTGTCATGTTGTTTTCCTTCGCTGGCCGCGTCTGATCGATGCAATGCTGGCCGCACCAGTGGCAGTTGTTGGCGTGGCATCAACCCGTTGGTCGCGGCGGCGATTGACGACTTACACGATGGGCGACAGGCGCAGTGCTCCGCGTACGCACGCTATGCTCCTGCCTGCAGCCAGCCATTGGGCAGTCATTATCTTGAGCAAAGCAACGCAACGCGTCAAACCGTCACCCGCCAGCACGGCTGGCACCGCGCGCCAGTCCGGCGGGACGGGCACCCAGTCACTGCCGCCAGAAATTCGGCCCGGCCAGTCGATCGAGTTGCTCAAGGCGCTGCACATCCTCACCGTCGACGGCAGGATGAATCAGGATTCGCGGCGCAAGCTCAAACAGGTTTATCACCTGACGCAGTTCATTGAGCCACTGATCGCGCAGACGGTTGCCGAACGTGGCCGCGTGAACCTCGTCGATCATGGCGCCGGCAAGTCCTACCTCGGCTTCATCCTGCATGATCTGGTGCTCAAGTCATTGCCGCAGCCGCATCACATGTACGGCATTGAGACGCGAGCGGCGCTGGTGGAAAGCTCGCGGGCGCTCGCTGCGCGCAGCGGGTTCAGCGATCTCAGCTTTCTCAATCTGAGCGTGGCCGAGGCCGTCAGTGCGCCGGACCTCGATGTGCCCATCGATATCGTGACGGCATTGCACGCCTGCGACACCGCCACTGATGACGCCATCAGTTTTGCACTGGCAAAAAAAGCCAAGTTCATCGTGCTGGTGCCCTGCTGTCAGGCCGAAGTGGCAGCTTTTCTCCGCAACGACAGGGATGAGGCACGCAGCAAGGCCACCGTCGCCGAGCTGTGGCGGCATCCCATTCAGGCGCGCGAATTCGGGGCCCAGATCACCAACGTGCTACGTGGCCTGCGTCTGGAGGCCGCCGGCTATCAGGTCACGGTGACCGAGCTGGTGGGCTGGGAGCACTCGATGAAGAACGAGCTGATCATCGCCCAGTTCAAAAATCGGCCGCGTGCAGCTGCGCAGGCAAGACTCGACGCCGTGCTCGACACCTTCGGGCTGGATTCGATGCGCGGACGTTTCGCCTAGCGAGTTACCGCCGGTCTGGCGGCTGGCAGCGGGAGCAGACCGTGCCGTGCCCGCGCCCGTTCGCACGCGTCATCTCCCTCGCGAAATTCGCGGCACGGGCCGGGGCGCCACTCGTAGATGTTGCAATGCGCGCGTTCGCCGATCTTGCCGCCAAGTGCGGCGCAACGCGGGGATGCGTAGTCGGTTCCACGCAGGCGAGCCGTGTGGTCGTTGATGACATCCGCGAGCCCATCCGGCACCGCTCCACCGTTCTCCAGCAACTCGGAGACGGAGAAATCAACGCGAAAGCTGGCGCAGCAGGCGCCGCAGGTTTGGCAGTGCGACATCATTGGGTACATGTGGCCAATCGCACATTTTCGCAGGCCGTCCAGGCATGCCAACGGCATGGTTCGCCATTCAAATTGGCCGTTGCGTCGCGTATTCGCATGGGCCCTCATCAATCTGCCGACCGACTTTGTACTGGCATACAAAGCCGGAGCGGGGAGCCCTACTTTCCGTCACACGCTGTTTGCAGTACATTGATGGAATAAATATGCGATACGGTGGTGTATTTGTGGGGTTTTATTGTCCGGCCGGGTTTTGCCCGAAATATTTTTGCTGCGACCAGTGCAGCAGTGGTTGTGCTCCTGGCGGTGCCGCAGGTGGCTGTCGCTGCGCAAGGATCACCAACGTTCACGTCGCCAGCAAGTACGACATTCGTGGTCGGTGTGCCGGGTAGTTTCCAGGCGACAGCAACAGGCACGCCGCTACCGACGATTTCGCGCAAGGCCGGCGCCATCCCGTCGTCACTGACGTTCTCTGCGGCAGCAAATAGTGGCGTGGGCACGCTCAGCGGAACGCCCGTCGCAGGTAACGGCGGTGTCTATGTGTTCAAGTTTCGCGCGGTGAACGGCGTACCGCCTTCGAAGAACCAGAGCTTCACGTTGACCATCAACGAAGCCCCTCGCTTCACGAGTTTCGCCAGCCTCAGCTGCGCGTCGAATACTGCCTGCAACTTCACAATCACCACGGCAGGTTATCCGACCAATACCAACGTGGCGTTGACCAGTGGCACCTTGCCTTCAGGGATGGCCTTTACCAACAATGGCAACGGGACAGCGACGCTGTCGGGCATGCCTGCTACGGCGGTAGGCGTCGTTCCATTGGTGTTCACGGCAACCAACAGTGCCGGTTCAGCGACTCAGAATTTCACGCTGACGGTCAACAACTACCTTGCCATTACATCTGCCGCCACCGCAACCTGCACCGCAGGATCCACCTGCACCTTCAGCGTCAGCGCACGCGGCACCAACACGTTCGCGCTGAATGGCGAGGTGGTCCATGTGGCGTTGACGTCAGGCGCATTGCCATCCGGGCTGACATTCGTCGACAACAATGTCTGCAACAGCGTTGCTGATGGCCCTTGCAACGACACCGGTACGCTGTCAGGCACGGCGGTCGCAGGTACCGGGGGGGTCTATCAGCTGCAGTTCACTGCGACCGATGGGTCGAACGATGCCGACGCGGTACAGGGCTTTACGCTGACCGTAAATGAGGCACCGAGCTTTGTCAGCCCCGACAACATCACCTGTATCGAAGTCACTGCCAATTGCGATTTCGACGTCTCCGCGCGTGGTTACCCGCTACCCGTGCTAACTCAGTCGGGCACGCTGCCGTCACTGCTGGATGGTCTGGCGGGTACCAACACTACCTATTCAATATTCGGCGTCGCCGATGCCGGCACCGCAGGCAACTATCCGCTTGTGTTCACTGCAAGCAATGGTGTCGGCCCTGCTATCACCCAGAACTTTTCGCTGACGGTGGTTACTGCCGCCAACGCTGGCGTTGTCAACACTACGCTTCGTGGCGCAGGGACAGGTCGCGTCGTGAGCAATCCTTCCGGTATTGACTGCCCTGGCTCATGCAGCAAAACGGTGGCAATCGGCACGCCAGTCGCTCTGACCGCTACACCGACCAATGGCTCGGTCTTCATTGGCTGGATGGGCGCAGGCTGCAGCGGCAATGCAACAAGCTGTACTTTCAATGCTGCGGCCAGCAATGACGTGTCGGCAACCTTCGCTCCTGCCGGCACCATGGTGTCGCTCGATGTCGATGCGAGCAACACACCGACGCAGTATGACGCTGGCAGCGACGGAATGATGCTGCTTCGCTACCTGCTTGGCTATTCGGCAGGTGCGATCACTGCAGACGCTCATGTGGCGACTCAAAACGGACGCTCGCCGGGTGATACGGTTGCCTACATTGATCTGATCAAACCGATGCTCGATATTGACGGCGACGGTCGCTTCGACGCGATGAGCGACGGGCTGTTGATCTTGCGCTACCAGCTGGGTTTGCGCGCGACCGCGCTGATCGCAGGGGCCACAAGCAGCGGCGCAACCCGATCGGATTCGCAGATTGAGGCTCTTCTGCAAAGCCTGATGCCATAGTGCGTCCGAGCGCGGCCTGGTGTGATTGCAACTGGCGCAGAAGCATTGCCGCTACGCAGACACCCAGTGTTCGAGTCGCAACTGTTCTTTCAGTCCGACAGCCTTTGCCAACGCGATGGATGGGGCGTTCGCAGCATCGACTACATAGCGCACTGCGAGCCTTCGCGCCCGAAGATCAGCCAGCGCCCAATGAAGCAGTGCGCGTGCATGCCCAGCCCGCCTGGCGTCAGCACGGACGTGTAGCGAGCCGATTTCATGGATGCCAGGTGTGTTGGCGAACGTCAGCAGCACAGCGACCGCGTTGGCGCTGGCTAAATGGCCGGCATCGACGCGGATATGGCAGCGCGCGCTGCCATCAGCGAACAGTGCGCTGAGTTCCTTGTCGGAATAGATCCCGTGGGCGCGGAGTAGCGGCAGTGCGGCATCGGGGACGTGTGCTGTTGTCCGCAGACTTTGATCGGACAACACCCCAGCCTCAAAGCGGGCATCGGGCAAACCAAATGTGCACAGGGCGCGTCGGTAGCTCAGCGGCTGCTGCAGACGCCTTTCCAGCGCGGAGACGACGGAGGTATCAATCGTCTTCAGCACAAATGGCTTGCCACCCGTTGCGTCCAGAATTGTCGTGACGCAAGCCTCAATGGTTTCGTCGCCCGCAATTGCCGGTAGCGCCGGTATGACAACCCAGTCGACATCACCGTAGTTCATCTGGTCGTACTGACTGATCGCCCGTGGCGAAACGAGCAGCAACCCGCCCACGTTGGCCGTGCCGTGCGCCGGGCCTATTGGCAGCACCCGCATGGCGGCGCCGTACAGTGCGACCATCTTCAGCGGCGTGATGTGGCGCAGCGGATCAAGCCATAGCTGCGCGATCAATGATTCGTTGTCTGTTGCCATAGGTGCGATTGCGGGAGCCCAACGGCGCCTGTACCTGGTTCGGATGTGCCTCTGCCGCGCCTATTCCACGCGCAGACCGGCAAGCGCGGAGTTTGCCTGGGGCGGGGCGAGTTTCATGTTCTGCAGGGTACGCACCAGCAGTTCCGCGATCATCAGGTTTCGGTGCAGCTTGTCATTCGCCGGGATCACATACCACGGCGCAGCGGCGCTCGATGTGGCCGCCAGTGCGCGCTCGTAGGCACGCATATATTGCGGCCACTGTTTGCGGACCTCAAGATCGCCCATGCTGAACTTCCAGTGTTTGGCTGGGTCATCGACGCGGGCCTGCAGGCGCTTCTTCTGCTCGTCGGGGCTGATGTGCAGGAAGCATTTCACAATCTGGGTGCCCGTGTCGGTGAGCAAGCTTTCGAATGCATTGATCTGCTCGCAGCGGCGGGTCGTTTCGTCCTTGTCGATCCAGCCATTCACCGGCGGTACCAGCACATCTTCGTAGTGACTGCGGTTCCACACCATCAGCTCGCCCGCACGCGGCACCACCGCGTGGCAGCGCCAGAGAAAGTCACGCGCCCGTTCCTCCTCGGTAGGTGCCTTGAATGCCGCAACGCGGACGCCCAATGGCGAAGTTTTCGAGAATACCCAACGGATGGTGCCGTCCTTGCCGCTCGTATCCATGCCCTGCAGCACCAGCAGCAGCTTGCGCTCACCACCGGCATGCAGACGGTCCTGCAAGGCGTCAAGCTCGGTCGCCAGCGCGTCCAGCCGCGTCCGTTGTGCTGCCTCGTCACCCCGCGCGAAGGGCGTGGCCTCCGGGTCGAAATCGCGCAGCTTGAATTTGCCCTTGACGCGATACCCCTTGAACGGATCGTCCGACTTCGCCCTTACTTTGCCCATTGCTGGATTTCCAATGTCGATTTGATGCAATCTGCACCGATGACCACGAATCATACGGCTCGCACCAGCGCCGCCACGACGTAGGGGAGAGTCCGTATTGACCACGTCCAATCAACCGCCGATGATCGTCCGCATGTTGATGACTGCATCTACCCGACTGGGGCTCCACGTTTATCGCGCTGCAAGCAAGCGGTGGCTGGCGCTGGTCGTCATGCTGGCATGCGCACTCAATATGACAGCGAGCGTTGCCGCTGAAAACTCCGCCAGCGAAGAGGCGCGGGTACTTCAGCACCTTCGTGATGGCGGCGTTGCCATCTTGTTGCGGCATGCGCAGACCGTGCCGGGCATTGGAGACCCACCCGGTTTCAGGCTGGGAGCATGCGATACCCAGCGCAACCTTTCTGCGCAGGGGCGTGCTGCAGCGGCCCGGTTCGGCGAGCGCATGAGTGTTGCGGGCGTGCGGTTCTCCCAGGTGTTGACCAGCCAGTGGTGCCGCTGCCGGGACACCGCAACCGCGATTGCCGGCGCCGCAGAGGATTGGTCCGCCCTCAACTCTTTCTTTGACGATCGTGGCACCGAGGCCAGACAATCCGCCGAAGTGCGCAAGCGCATCGCCGCCATCAAGCGCGGCGAGACGCTGCTTCTCGTCACCCATCAGGTGAACATCACGGCGCTCACTGGTGTTGTCCCGGCGATGGGTGAAGCAGTTGTGGTGCGGACGGGCAAAGGCGGGATAGTCGAGGTGGTGGGGCGGCTGGCGGGCGGCTGATTGTTGTCGGCCGCGAAAGTGCCACCTGGCAGCACATCCCCGTTTAACGCGCGTCGTCCCGCCAGGTTGCCCCAAGTGTGATCGCTACTGCGGCACCAGACCGGCAGCCTTGACCAGTTCGGCATGCAGCTTGAGGTCGCGGGCTACCATCTGCTGCAACTCTTCTGGCGTACTCGCCGAGACTTCCATGCCGTTCTCGGCGAGTTTCGCCTTCATCTCAGCATCCAGCGCGGCCTGCACGGCGCGATTGAGCTGGTCGATGATCTGGCGCGGTGTCTTC
>ERZ724507.1127-NODE-1127-length-11712-cov-5.324183_pt1 | contig 11712 bp, 6 predicted proteins | sample MGYA00376040_ERZ724507 | MGnify/ENA primary metagenome ERZ724507 (study PRJEB28724, sample SAMN07190883) | activated sludge metagenome | isolation source: activated sludge of sewage treatment plant in Hong Hong | place: Hong Kong | collected 2016-03-17 ...
CGCCCGAACCCGCACCAGCTCCGGCACCCGAGCCGCTGCCGTCGCCCCCGCCGCCCCCGCCGCCGGCACCACTGCCGCCGCCGCCACCGCCGAGTCCATCGGCTGGATCGGTCACCGTGGGTCCTGAGCCCGAGCCGCCCGCGTCACCGGGATGCCCAGGAATTGGCGACGGCGTGACTGGCGTCGTATCGGTGGTCGGTGATCCACCGGAACCCGCCGTCGGTGTTGGTGTGACGATCGTGGGCGTCGACGGGGGAGGGGCCGGCGGCAGGGGCGGAGAACCCGGTGTGCTGCTGCCGCATCCGGTTCCGGTACAGGTTCCGCCACCGCCGCCGCCGCCACCGCCGCCGCCGCCGGGCGGCGTAAAGCCCGTCGGCGTCGACGGGTTGCTTGCCGTGCAACTGGTCAGGCTGAGGCAGCCGTTCCAGACGTTGCCTGCCGTGCCGAACGCGCCGTTGGGTACCGCTACGTTGGTGAAATCGGAATAGGTCGCCCCCTTTTGCTGGGAGATGTTCCCGGCTGCGGAATCCAGCCGGGTCACGATCGGGTAGGTAGACGGCGCCGCGTTCCAGGTGGCGATGTTGTACGTAAGCCAGTTGAACGTGCCGAGCGAGGTATCGATCCATCCGGTGGAGGACAGCACCAGCTTGCTGCTCAAGGACTGGTAGTGCGTATCCGGCTGGAAGGGGAGGGGGCCGGCGTGAGCGAGACGAAGATAGCTACCCTGGTAAGGCTTGTCGGTGGTGCCGCCGACGACGATGGTTTCGCCGCCGCCGCGATCGATCTTGTTCAGGATTTCGGAATAGGTGTAGTGCGGCTCCGCAAGGTAGCCCGGATCGACGTAGCCGACCCACAGTGACTTGCTGCTGGTATAGGGTTCGAGCAGCACCGTGGTGTTGTGCCGTGTCGGCGTCGATGACTCGGCGATGCCGTAGGAACTGGCGGAGTTGGGCAGCACCAGGTTGTCGGAGACGAAGTGGATCTGGTCGCCGGTGACGTTGAAGCCGTACGCCGTCACGTTCGGCGCGGCGAGGCGCAGGTTGTAAACGTCGCCCATCGGGTAGGCCACGATGTTGCCCGCCGTTTCGGCCGACAGGCTGCGGTAGCCCATCTGCAGGCCGCCGAGGCCCACGGACCCGATGTGGATGTCGCCGGTGAGGCTGAGCCCCCGCACCGACGCGGGGACGTTCGTCGTGTCGTTGTTCATCACCGGCGGCGTGGAACCGACGTAGAAGGTGGCGGTCGGACTGAACTGCCAGAACAGGTCCCGCGTGTAGTTGGTCTGCGGAACGAACAGGCCATCGCCGGAGGCGTTGTGCACGCCCACCGTATTGCCCATGTGGTAGGGCTGGAGCAGAACCCGCGCGCCGTCCTTCATTTCCATCGAGCCGAGCATCGACAGCGTGTCGGCCCTGAACTGCAGGTAGTTGCCGCTGGACTGGCCGCCGACCACGCGCAACTGGCCCTGCGTCGTCAGGTAGAAGTCGCCGATCGGCGTCGGCGCACCGGCGGTTGCGCTGCCCAGGCCGATGACGGTGAGGTCGGCGGTGGTGTTGTTGGAAATCTCCATGCGATGGCCGCCGACCGCGCCCAGGTTGGTCACCTTGGTGTCGAGCTTGAACAACCCGGTGTCCTGGGCGGCACTCAGCAGCAGGGCATAGGCGCGGACTTCGGCGCCGAAGCGCGTTTCCATCCACGACGTGGTCTTGTGCGCATCGCTGGAGCCGATTGCCAGGGAGACGCTGGGGTTGCCGTTCGGGTCGGCGACGATGTTCTTGTCGATCGCCATGGCCCAGCTCGTGTCGGCGCGGTCGGTCGAGGTGATCTGGATGCTGTGGCCGTTGTAGCCCCCGCCCGGCAGCAGCGTGGCGCTGGTGGTGACGCCATCGACGTTGCCGCCGGCCGGCGTGGCACCGTTCCAGATGAAATTCACGTTGCCGACGATCAGCGGTCCCTTGTTGCTGTAATTGATGCCGCCGTTCACCGCGGCGGCGAGATAGGTGATGGTGTTGTCGGATCCGTAGAGGTCGAACTGGCCGGTACCCCTGACCAGCAGCTTGTCGGCGACGATGCGTGCTTCGGGGCGCGACACCGGCGGGGCGGCGGAGGTGTCGGCGCTCCATTCCGAGATGCCGGAACTCGATTCGAGGAACACCGAGTGCCCGGTGGCGGTGATCGGCTGCTCGATCATCAGGCCGGCGCGGACCTTTCCGGTGGCGTTGTCGCGATACGTGGTCGGCGCCGTGGAGATGTCGAAGGCCGGGATCGCCCCGCTGGCGCCGAAGACGCCCGTGGTCAGCCAGACGTCGCCGGCGCCCTGGGTATCGATGCCGTTGACGCCCCAGACCAGGCCGACGGTGAGTTCGTTGGCGGCGAGGAAGCGGAAGGCCTTCGGCACTCTGACGGCCAGCATCTTGAGCGGGCTGGCCGTCAGCGCAGCGCCGGTCGCGCCGACATCGGCGCCGACGAAGTTGAGGATATTGCCTGCGCCGAGCCCAAGCCCGCCGACGTTGGAGAAATCCTGGTTCTTCAGGTCGATGGTGCCCGAATTTGCTTCCAGGGTCAGGGTCGACGTGCCGACGTTGACCGCACCGTCCAGCGTGATGTTGTGGTCGATGGCATTGAACTTGATCGGCTGGCTGGCCGTGGTCAGGCCCGTGACGCCGTTGACGGTGCCGATGCTCACGTTCCTGTGGTTATAGACGTCGAGCGCGGCTCCACCGCCGGTGCTGGTCGAGTTCAGTGCCACGGTGTCCACGCTGATGCCGGACTTCAGCAGGATCACGCTGCCGCTGCTGCGTATCGCCAGGCTGCCGGCGTTGATCAGCGCATTGGCATCCTGGGCGATCGCGCCGGTGGTCAAGTCGACGGTGGCGGCGCCGACGTTGATGCCGCCGTAGGTCGCCGCGTCGGCGCCCAGGGTCAGGTTGTTGGTCGTCAGCGTGAAGTTGTTGCCACCGGTGTTGACGCCGCCGGTCGGACCATCCGGGTTGGTCAGGGTGGTGATGGTGAGGTTGGCGGCGGTGTTGTTGAGCGTGAATGCGCCACTGGTCGCCGCGGCGAGGGTGCCGATGCTGTTGCCGCCATTGCTCAGGTTCACGGCGCCGGCATTCCTCACGTACAGGTCGAGCGCGCCGGTGACGATGGGCTGCGATTGCGTGATGCCGGTAACGCTGAGGCGCAGTCCGTTGCCGTTCGTGTTGATGCCGAAGCTGGTTCCCGCGGCGCCGATGTCCAGGGTGTCGGCGTCCTTGTAGATGACCGAGCCGCTGACGTTGCCGGCCAGGGTGGCAACGTTGTTGCTCGCCGAATTCAGGGTCTGGGTGCCCGAGCCGAGCAGTTCCAGCGAGCTGGCGGTGATCGCGCCCCCGGTCTGGCTGATGCCGCCGGCATTGAGGGTCAGGGCGCCGACCCCCGCGTTCACGTTGCCCGTCAGCGTCATCAGGCCGCCCGACTGCAGGGTGATGTCACCGCCCACGTTGCTGACCGCGCCCAGCTTCAGCGCATTGACGTCGCGCAGCTGGACGGGGTTGGCGCCGGTTCCCGTCAGCGTCACGGTATTGCCGAAGTCGTTGGCGGACATCAGGTTGATGGCACCGCCGCCGGAATTGATCGACGATGTGCCGGTGACGCCGATGGCGCCGGCCTGGGTGATGTCGCCGCCGTTGGACACGGCGCTTAGCGCGCCGCCGATGTTGCCGCTGCCGAGATTCAGCACTCCCGTCGCGGTGGCGGTCAGGTTGCCGCCGACGCTCAGGCTGCCCAGCGTCAGGGCATCGGCGTCGGTGATCTGCGCGGCATTGGCACCGGTGTTGGTCAGGGATACGGCGCCGCCGAAGTTGTTGGCGCCGTTGGTCAGCGTGATGGCCGCCGCCCCCGTTGCGAAGCTGGAGGCACCGCCGGCGGTGAGCACGCCGCTGAGGTTGATTGCCCCGGTGCCGCCATTGGTGGTGGCGCTGATGCCGGCGGTCCCGGCGTTGATCGCGCCGGCACCGGTGATGCTGCCGCTGGCTACCCGCGTGCCGCCGGGATCGTTGGCGCTGAGCGAAATGGCGCCGTCATTGGTGGTGATGCCGGCGTTGACGGCGATGCTGTTGCCGGCCTGGGCGGCAAGGCCGACGCCGGCGCTGGCGATCGAGACGGCGTCGGTAAAGGTGATGTTGTTCTTCGCCTGCAGCACCACGTTGGTGCCGGCGGCGTTGATGACCGTCGGATCGATCTGGCCGTCACCGAGATCGGCGAGGGCGAAGGCATCGACCTGGTTGAGCGCCGTGTAGCCGGTGCCGCCGGTCTTGACCTCGATATTGGTCGGATCGAGCAGCCAGGTGCCGTAGGCGCCTTTCGGAGCGCTGGTATCGACGCGGCCGGCGGCGACCAGATGATTCCTGCCGGAGGTTTCGACGAGACCGCCATTCCCTCCCTGGCTGCCGCCGCGCGCCGAGATGCTGCCGTAGAACCAGGTGGCGTCGTCCGACCACACGGCGACGCGACCGCCGCTGCCGCTTGCGGTGGCATCGGCATTGATGACCGAGCCGGCGGCGACGAAGACCCGTGAGGCGTTGGCCTCGGGGCCGGCGCCGTGGAAATTGCCGCCGACCAGCACGGTGCCGCCGCCGCGGTCACCCGAGACGTCGATGCGAGAGGTCGATTCGAGCGCCACGTTGCCGGCATCGGCCAGCAGAAAGACGGCGCCGTCACGTTCTTCGACGCCGCGTGCCTGGATCACCCCGCTGTTGTTCACCGCGGTCGCCGCCAGGCTGCGCGCGGTGGACGCCGTCATCACCACGCGCCCGCCGTCGGCGAGCAGCAGGCCGCTGTTGGCAACGCCGGCCAGCGCCGCCATGTTGCGCTCGCTGACCGTGTAATTGACCAGGCTGTCACCGACGATGTCGAGCGTCATCCGGTTGCCCGAGCCGAGCAGCACGGTGCCGAGCCGGGCTTCGACCACGCCGCGGTTGGCGACATAGTCGCCGGCGAGCACCACGTAGCCGCTCTCGCGCGCCCGGATGATGCCTTCGTTGATCACGCTCGCCGTGCCGGTGGCGCCGCCGCGGACAAACTGGTGGCGGCCGCGCAGGAAGTCGGCGTCGTTGATCGCCAGGGTGCTGGCGACCAGGCCGCCGACGTCGAGCCGCGCGCCGGGTGCGAAGTAGATGCCGTTGGGGTTGACGAGGAACACCTGGCCGTTGGCCGAGAGCGAGCCGAAGATGGCGGACGGGTCGTTGCCGACCACGCGGTTGAGGATCACCGACGAGGATGACGGCTGGTCGAAGCGGACGCTGTTGCCGGCGCCGATGGAGAAACCCTGCCAGTTGATGATGGCGCGGTCGCTGCCCTGCGTGATCACCTGCCGCCCGGGACCTGCGCTTGTGATCGTGGCGCTGCCGGCGATCACCTGGCCTCCGGTCGGCAGCGTGGCGGACTGCGCCCGGGCCGCGCCCGAGGCGTCCAACGCGGCGAGCAGCGCGGCGGCTAGAAGCTTGCGCTGATGCTTGCCCATAGCCGTCCCGTCTTGCCGTCGATAGAGCGCATGCGTCCGCCCCCCGGAATTGCCGCTTCGATCTTCGCCGTCACCTGGCGCATGGGATAGAGGGTCAGTCCCGCACCCCAGGCCGAAATGCTCTGGAAGGAATCCGCGTAGCCCGGTGCCTTGTAGGCGACCTTGCCGCTGTCGGCGAAGAATGCCGCGCTGCCCGGCATGGACCCGAACTGCAGGCTGCGACGGAATTCCAAGGTTGCCTGCGCGCCGGAATCGCCGCGCAGCTCGGAAGCGCGATAGGCCCGGATGCTGCCCGGCCCGCCGATCGAATACTTCTCGCTGTCGGGCAGGCGATCGGGGCTGTAGGCCCAGGCGCCGCGCAGGTAGACGTCCCATTTCCGGTCCAGCGGCAACAGGTAGTTGCCATCGATTTCCAGGCGGAAGCGCTGGGCGTCCTGGCGGGTGCCGCTCGAGTTCGTGCGCAGGTTGCTCGCCACCTGGGCGGAAAGGTTGCTGACCGAGGCATCCTCGCCGATGCGATTGAAGAGGTAGCCCAGGGTGATCATCGGGATGCGCGTGTTGGAGGTTTCCACCGCCAGGGTCTGCTGCACCAGATGGGTGGTCTTCATTCCCAGCGACACGGTTTCGTTGTGCCCGCGGCTGCGCGCCAGCGGGTACTGGACGGAGACCTCGGCCACCTGAGACGACCCGCTGAGCCCGAGCGCGGCGAAGTCGCCGGCGACGTCGTAGCGCGACTCGGCAAAACTGGCAGCGAGGCGCAGGCCGTCGTCGTCGAGCGGCAGGCTGTAGCCGACCTTGCCGAACTTGATCAGCTTGCGCTCCGTGGTGACGGCACGCAGGCTGAGCTGGTCGCCGATGCCCAGCGGATTGTTGAGTTCGACGCCGGCATCGGCGCGCTTGCGGCCGGTCTCCTTGCTGCCGAAATTGTCCGCGGTGAGGTTGAGCGCAATCGGCTTTTCCTCGGCCTTGACCAGCACGTCCGAGGTGCCGAACTCCGCGCCCGGTGCCAGCGTCGCACGCACCTTGAGGCCGGGCAGGTCGTTGAGCAGCAGCAGCGTGCGCTCGAGGTTCTCGGCGGCGACGAGGCTGCCGGCCGGCAGGCGACCGACCTGCCGCCGGAGGAAGTCCTCGCTGTAGCCCTTGTGGCCGGAGAACAGCACCTTGCCGATGCGCCCTTCGATCACGGCGATGGTCACCACGCCGTCCTTCACTTCCTGCGCCGGTATCACGGCACGGGCCAGGCTGTAGCCGCGATCGTGATAGAACTCGGTGACAGAATCGGCCGCCACGTTGAGGTCATACAGGTTCAGTTCAAGGTCGAGGTAGCGTTCGACCACCTGTTTCAGGCGGCGCACCGGGAATACGGTGTTGCCGACGAAGCGGAAGGAGTGCACCTGGAAGCGCTTGCCCTTGCGGTCGTGGATCGAGGGACCGGCCTGTTCCGGCAGGATGACCTGGGCGGGCGACGCTGGGGGCGTCAAGCGTGGGCGAACCAGCGATTCCTGCACGCTGCCCGGCGTGGGCGGGGTCTGTCCGCGGCTCGTGCCGGCCAGGCCGGCCGCGACGATGCCGACCGCGATCATGCGCAGTGCCGAGCCGAGCGCCCTTCCGGACCGGGTGGCCGTCCTCATGGCGAGGTGTTCCATACGCCGGGATTCCTGAACGGCGTCTGCATGCGTACCACCGCCTCCGACGTGACCGGAATCCGGTAGGGGAAGGCATTGGTGGGGTCGTTGCACAAGGTGGCGGTGGTCGGCCCGGGGCCGGCGACCTTGAGCAGCTCGGGCGCGGCGATGGTTCCGCCCGCATAGGTACTGTCGATCCGCGCGGCGGTGGCCGGCGGCGCCACGGCGAAAGCGAACACCATGTTCTTGACGATGGGCACCACCAGTCTCACGCAGTACGTCACACGCACCTTGAGCAGGTTGGCGTCCTGGACGTTCATGCCGCTCTTGAGGACGGTGGGGTCGCGATACATCAGGTTGTCGTTGGGAATCTCGGTGCCGAATCCGGCGAGGGTCGCGGAGGTCGGATTGACGATTTCGATGCGCGCCAGCTTGGGGTTGGTCAATTCGTCATGGGCCGTGCGCCGCCCCAGCTTGAGGGCGTCGAGCTCGGTCGCCGCGCCGATCTTGTGCGCGAAGAGCGGCGCCAGGCCGGCGGCTACGCCGTCCTGGATCGCGACCATGGCGCCGCTGTTCAGCGCCCCGGCCCGGGTGCCGACGAAGGCGGCGTAATTGACCGTCTGCTTGGCCTGGTAGATGAAGATGAACTGCAGGCTGGCAAGTACCAGCAGCAGCAGGATGGGAACGACGTACAGGTACTCGATGGTGGCCTGTCCGCGCTGGCTCGACGTGCGTGCCACGGCCGGTTACCTCTGCGCCGGCGTCGGGGCATCGCCTTCGGCCGGCGCCAGTCGATCGATGATTGCCTGGCTGCGGGCGAGGAGGGGGTCGTCGTCCGCCATGAACTGGTGTGCCTGGATGAGCGCGGCATGCGCCTGGCGCTGGCGGACGATGCCGAGGTTGTACCAGAGCCGCGCATCGGAAGGTGCCAGCAGCAGGCCGCGGTGGTAGGCGTCCGCCGCCGCATCGGGCCGCTCGGCACGCGCATACAGGTTGCCCAGGCGCAGCCATGTCTCGGGATCGTTCGGTGCGGAGCGTGCCAAGCCCTGATACAGGGCCTCGGCGCGCGCGTTGGCGCCGGACTCGTAGGCCAGCACCGCGTCATGGTGCTGCTCGTAGAGGCTGTCCGAGGCGCAGCCGGCCAACAGCGCGAGTGCCGCGAGGATGGGGGCGGCGAAGTGCTTCAGCTCTCGCGCCATTCCAGTACGTCTCCCGTCGCGATTCCCGCCTTGTCGAGCGCGCCGGGGGGCAGTTCCAGCGTCGCCCGCGCACCGGTGCGGCCGGCAAAGCGCAGCGGCGGCAGGCCGCGGACCAGTCCCAGGACCCGCCACTGCCGGTCGAGGAAGGCCAGGTCGAGGGCGTAGTTCATGCCGATGGTATGGACGGAGGGGCAGGGGTCGATCAGCAGGCCCTGACCGTCGCGCAAGGCCGGGCGGCCGAGCAGGCCGCGCAGGCGTTCCCAGGCGTTGGTGGTGCGGGTCGCTGCGGGAACCAGGCATTCGCCGCTGCCGGCACGATAGATGGCGCCGCGCTTCACAACATGCCTTCCATGAGGAACTTCATCACGATGGGGAAGGCGAGCACGATGAACGTGACCGGGAAGATGAAGACGATGAGCGGCAGGATCAGCTTGACCGGCGCTTCCATGGCCAGCTTCTCGGCCCGCTGGAAGCGCTCCGTGCGGCGCTGCAGTGCCTGCACGCGCAGCGCTGCGCCGAGGCGGGCTCCCATTTTCTCGGCCTGGATCACGGTGCCGACGAAGCTGGTGATCTCTTCCATGTCCAGGCGTCGCTCCATGCGGCGCAACGCATCGGCGCGGGGGACGCCCGCGCGCAGGTCGCGCACGACCATGTACAGCTCGTTGCGCAGGGGGCCGGGTGGGCCCTTGTCCATCGCCTGGTTGAGCGCGCCGTTCAGGTTGAGGCCGGCTTCGACCGCCATGGTGATGAAGTCGAGGTACACCGGCAGGGCGCGCAGCACATCCTTTTGCCGCCGGTCGCGTACGTCGCGCAGCCAGACGATGGGAAAGTAGAAGCCGCCGAGGCCGAGCAGGAGCAGCACGCCGGGGTCCAGCGAGTCGATGGCGGCAAGGACCACGCTGCCGAGCAGGACGGTGGCGACTGCGCCGAAGATCCGCACGGCGTAGAACTGCTCGGCCGACATCAGGTAGCCCACCCCGGTTTCCTGCAGGCGCTTGTGCGTGGCTTCCAGCCAGTCCGGCGGGAAGCGGCAGGTGAGGTGGAACTCGATGAAGAGGATCAACGGCCACACGGCGTTCAGCATCGGTGGCAGGGGATCCATGTATTCGCGATCCTCCTTGGGCACGTCGGCCTTGAGTGCGTTGATGGCATGGAGCCCGAGCAGCACCGCGGCGCCGACGACGAGGCCGATCAGCAGGGCGAAGATATCGTTAGACATCGATGGCGGTGATTCTGCGAATGAAGAAATAGCCCATGGTTTCCATCAGGCCGATCACGGCCAGCGTCAGCCATCCGGGCCAGGTGCTAAACAGGGGGGCCATCGCCACCGGCTCGATCTGGGTCAGTCCGAACATCACCAGCAGCGGCAGCGCCGTCATCACCACGCCCTGGATCTTTCCCTGCGCGGTGAGGCTGGCGATCTTGCCCTCCATGGTCTGCTTTTCGCGCAGGGTTTCGGCCAGCGAGTTGAGGATCTCGGCCAGGTTGCCGCCGACTTCGCGCGAGATGCGCAGTGCCGAAATCACCAGCGCAAAATCGGGGATCGGGTTGCGTTTCTCCATGTTCTGCAGGGCCGTATCGAAGTCCACGCCGATGCGTAGTTCCCGCATCATCAGGTCGAACTCCTGCGAGATCGGCGGCCGCTGCTCCTTGATCATGGACTCCATGGCGATGTTCACGCTGGCGCCCGCCGACATGGCCCCGGTGATCATCAGCAGGGCATCGGGCAGCTGCTTCTCCAGCGTCTTGAAGCGACGCTGGCGCAATGCGCGGACGTAGTACTTCGGCAGGACGTAGGTGGCCACCAGCGCCGCCAGGGTGAATACCGGGTTGCCGGTCATGACCCAGATGCCGCCCGGCAGCACGAACATGGCCAGCACGTTGTAGCGGAACATCTTCTGCGGGTCGATGAAGATGAACATGTCGGCCAGCGTGGTCGACGCCTGGGCCGTCAGCGTCTCCTTTTGCCGGTTGAGCATCTGCTCGACCCACTTCATGACCAGCCAGCCCATGCAGGCCACGGCCGCCAGCACGGTGATTCCGATCAGCGCAATGTCGCTCACAGTACGCGTCCCGCCTGGAAGACCGAGAGGTCCACGTCGAGACCCCGGTTCTTCAGGTCCTGGTAGAAGTCCGGTATGGCTCCGGTCGCGATGTGCTTGCCCTTGACCTTGCCGTCGGTGCCGAAGCCCTCCTGCTTGAACAGGAAGATGTCCTGGAGGCTGATCACCTCGCCCTCCATTCCGGTCACTTCGGTGATGTGGGTGATCTTGCGGCTGCCGCACGAGAAGCGGTTCTGCTGGATGAAGAAGCGGATGGCGGAGGCGATCTGCTCGCGGATGGCGCGCACGGGCAGATCGAGGCCGGACATCATGACCATCACTTCGAGGCGGGCGAGGCAGTCGCGCGGGGTGTTGGCGTGGGCGGTGGTGAGCGAGCCGTCGTGACCGGTGTTCATGGCGGTCAGCATGTCCAGCGCCTCGCCGCCGCGGCATTCGCCGACGACGATGCGGTCCGGGCGCATGCGCAGCGTGTTCTTCACCAGGTCGCGGATGGTCACCAGGCCCTTGCCTTCCGCGTTGGCGGGGCGCGATTCGAGGCTGATCAAATTCGGCTGCAACAACTGCAGTTCCGCCGCATCCTCGACGGTGATGATGCGCTCGTCGGGTGGAATGAAGCTGGACAGCAGGTTGAGCAGGGTGGTCTTGCCCGAGCCTGTGCCGCCGGAGATGATCATGTTGGCCTTCTGCTCGACCACCGTCCTCATGAAGCCGAGCATCTCGTGCGTCATCGAACCGAAGCGCACCATGTCTTCGCCCGTCAGCTTCTTCTTGGCGAACTTGCGGATGGTGATGTTGGCCCCCTTGAGGGCGAGCGGCGGGATGACGGCGTTAACCCGCGAGCCGTCCTTGAGCCGTGCGTCGACCATTGGCGAGGATTCATCGATGCGCCGGCCCAGCGGGGCGACGATGCGCTCGATGGCGCCGACCACCGCCAGGTCGCTGGTGAACGTGATGTCGGACTTGGTCAGGCGGCCACCGCGCTCGATGTAGATCTCGTCGAAGCGGTTGACCATGATTTCCGTGACCTTCTCGTCGCCGATGAGGTCCTCCAGCGGGCCGAGGCCGACGACTTCGTCGAGGACCTGCTTGATGATCCGCTGGCGGTCGATCTCGGCGGGAAGTTCCTGGTCCTTGAGGACGATTTCCTCGAGCAGGGTCCGCGTGCTGGCACGCAGCTCCTCTTCGCTCTGGCGCGAGACATCCATGCGCCGCAGGTCCATCTGCTTGATCAGCAGCTGGTGGATGCGCTTTAGATGGCGCGTCATCGTGGCGCGCGCCTCGTCGCTGACCGAGGGCGCCGGCGCTGGCTCCGGTTCGGCGGCAAC
>ERZ724507.1136-NODE-1136-length-11667-cov-4.352480_pt1 | contig 11667 bp, 10 predicted proteins | sample MGYA00376040_ERZ724507 | MGnify/ENA primary metagenome ERZ724507 (study PRJEB28724, sample SAMN07190883) | activated sludge metagenome | isolation source: activated sludge of sewage treatment plant in Hong Hong | place: Hong Kong | collected 2016-03-17 ...
ACCTGGCCAGTTGGCTACGTACAGGTAGAGGTCGGCACTTCCTGTTTTCGCCTGCCCGGAGGCGCCGGAATCCGTTGTGCCTGAAGGTAGGTTGCCGCTGTCGTGCGGGGCGGCGTTGCGGCTCCAGACCGGGAACCGCAGGTCGTAGCACACGAGTGGTCTGATGCGCCATCCCATCCAATCTGCCACTATTTGTTTGTTGCCCGGCGTGTAAAACTCGTGCTCGCCGGCCAGGGTAAACAGGTGCCGCTTATCGTACAGGTCGTAAGTGCCGTCGGGCCGCATAAAGATGAGCCTGTTGAAATACTGCCGGTTCTCCGTGCAGATAAAACTGCCCGTGACGGCTGCGCCTGTTTTGGCGGCCTGCTCGCCCATCCATTGTACCGTGGGGCCGTCCATTGGCTCGGCCAGCGCACTGGCATTCATCGAAAAGCCGGTCGTAAACATTTCGGGCAACACGACGAGGTCGGTTTGGCCTGCCAGCGGGGCGATTTTCCGGGCGAACATGTTGCGGTTGGCGGCCGCATTTTCCCAGGCGAGTTCGGATTGCACGATGGTGAGGCGCATGACAGAACGGTTAGTGTGGGGCAAATATACGGGTTAGGTGTGGAGCACACAGATGACGCAGATTTAACTGACTCGCGCAGATTTATCCGCGTGAATCAGTTAAATCTGCGTCATCTGTGTGCCCTGGTCTTGTCGAATCCGCTTGGTATAGCCCAAAATGGCAGGCACCAATCTGCCTCATTTCCCCGTTTTGACATACAACCCTACCGACAAAGCCGGAGAGGCCAGGGCATTTTTCCCGTTAAAAGCGCCGGCAATTTGCGCATTTACTCCCCATTTTTGACGGTGTTCGTAGGCAAGCGAGAACTGCGGCGACGTAAACTCTACGTTGTTGGAAAACAGGCCGTTGCCGGAACTCGTCGGATTCCCGTTATTGAACGATTCCACACCGGCAAGTTTGACGGAGGCCAGCAGTTTGCCTTTAAGCAGCCAGTATCCGGCCTCCAGGTGGTAGCGAAACTCTTCTGAAAACCCTTTTGTCCGGTTGTTCACACCAATATTGCCGGAAGCATACCAGCGCGCTGCCCCGTATCCCCATTCGGCCTTGATGAGTTGATTGAATTCGCCATCGCCGGTATACAGCAGGTCGGCATTCGTATAGTCGCCGCTCGGGATGCCAACAGTCAGCGAAGTGCTGAGCACGAACCCGCCTTTCCTGATCAGGCCGAAGCGCAGACCCAGGTCTGCGTCACCGAATGCGGTGTTCTCCAGACCCGGCTGCAATATTTCACCCGTAAGGGCGCCTACCCCTTCGTTTACGGTATTGCGAACCAGAAAGGGCACGTAGGCGATAGCCGTAAGGCGGTTGGAAATGCCGTATTCGCCGTAAAATGATGTGGTGTAGTTACCCAGCAGGGTTCCGGCGCCATTGATGTCGTAAATATTGCCGTCCATGCCGTAGAATGTACGTGCCCGGATCATGCTGAAATCCAGTTTGAAAAAACCGTGGCCTTTTGGCTGTGGCCAGCCATTGGCAAAGGCGCCGGTGGAAAAAAGCGAGAGTAGCAGCAGGCTGCCCAGAATGATTCGATTGTATTGCATAAAGGAAAAGTTTGTGTGGGAGCGCTATTGTTTTTATGGACCAATGGTGCTGCTCACAGCAGCGATGCTGTGCCGAACCGGATGTTGAAAGGAATGCAGTAGATCACAACATAATCATAGTCGGTCAGCCCGACTCCTGCCGGCACGGCATAGGTTTGCATACCGTTGTTGGCTGTCAGGTTGCCGAGTTTTATACTGTTTTGCGCGCTCAGGCCGCCGGAAGCGCTTTTAGCGAGATACACGCCAAGCATGGGACCGTTGGAGGCCATAAAATCGCTGCCAAGGGTCAGGGTGAGTGCCGTGGCGGACTGTTGAAGGGTGGCTGTGCCTTTGACGGTATAGCCGGAGTTGCCGGAAAAGACGCCCGAGCGGGACATGCCGCCCGGAGGCAGTACCTGAATATTGGCCGGAAGGCTGCCGACCCCGTCTGCTGTAGCCGTAATGGCCGCCGTGCCGGAGCTGAGTGCATTAAGTACGCCACCCGGACTGACACTGATGACACTTGTATTGGAACTGCTCCAAACAATGGCTGCGCCGTTGATTTCCTGATTGTTGCTGTTAAAGGCTTTGGCCTGCAAGGTTGCCGATGCGCCTTCGTTCAGCATGGCCGGGGCATTGAGGATATCTACGCGGGCGACGGCATTGCTGTTGGCGACTACCGTGACGAGGGTAGAGTCGGTTAGCCTGTCCGGAGCAGTGGCCACGATCCAGGCCTGCCCTGCCGACAGAGCGGTCACCCGGCCAGTGGTGCTGACTGTGGCTACCGTCGCATCGGCACTTGCCCACTCGATAAGATCGGTTCTGCTTTCGCCAAGTGCGTCAGTGTAAGTGGCGGTAAGTTGAAAATTCTCCCCGGCAGAGAGGGAAACGACGGCGGGGGAAAGGGTCAGCACCGGCTCCAGCGTTTCGGGAATGATCTCCGTTTTGACGCAGGCAAACAGGAACAACACAGGGGCCAAAAGCAGGTATTTAAACAGTTGTCGGTTCATATCAGTATCCGTTTTTAATGTTCAGACAAGCGATAAACCCCGTTTCCACAGTATTGGTGGCATCCGTGTACAGGTTTAAGTGCAAAATGTCTCTGCCAGGACACTCTCCCTGAAATAATACCGAATGACAAAAAACATCTTCGGAACTTTTCCCGGGCCTACCCGGTTTTCCCACCTCAAATCGCTCCCTATGCTCTTCCTCAGACGATTTCGAATATACCATCAGGTGCACTGAGACCGCGCGCCCCCGGGTTTTATTCACTGATTACCCTGTGCTGACGCACAGAAGTAACCAAAAATCGTCTTGAGTCATGGCCAATCGCCACGCACGCCTGTTGCGCGAGCAGCAGGCGGCTGAAAGGCTGGCGCTGGAGCGTCAGGCCTTCCAACGCAGCAAGTCTGCCCAAAAACAATTTCGTTCGGTTGCCCGCATCCGCACGGAACTGACCCGTGAAGCCACACCCGCCGACACATTGCCCCTCGATGTACTGTTGCGCCGGGGAGCGGTGCGCCGTTGTCTGGTGTCTTCGCCGGGTTTTTACCTCGTGTTGCAAAACTTCCTCGAATCGGGGGAGCCGGTGCGTCATTTGAGTACATGGCGAACGCCGCGCTCGTCCGAGCCCGCGCGAATGTTTCGCAGCCTGGCCCGTCATGCCATGCTGCGGTATGCCATGCCGGAACCGCTGCTGCGTGCCATTGCCGATACCCTTGCCGTGGGTGAGCGCGCCGATGGCCGCACCATAGGATGGTTTGTGCATGTGGCACGTGGCGGCAACCTCAGCAAGGCAGATGACCTGCCCTTTGGTTTTACCAAAAAAGCCGCACATTTTTTTCTCCATGCACCGCAGACCATGACCCTGCCGGTTGCCATGCGATGGGCGCAGGTGCGCGCAATGGGCATGCAGGAGCATCTGGCTGTCGCGCTGGCCGAAGTATTGCAGAACGAAGTCCCTGAAAATGAGGCGATTTGGTCGGATCTCATCTGCTTTATCCTTCGCAACCAGTCGGCACTGACGCCCGAAGAAATTCCGCAGATGGTGCTTTTTGTTCGGCACCAGCGCCTGGAACCATTCGTGCTGTCGCTGAGCGGTTTCCGGGAAAGGATAGAGCCTTTATATCCGGCACTTCAGGTCAGCCAGGCTACACTGGCGTCGCTTCGCGAACGAATGAATACCTGGGATCAGCACCTCCAGGCACTGGAGCGCGCGATTCGCTGGCGCAAGTTCCCTGCTTCACCCATTCCGGAATATTTCAGCACCTGCATCAACGGGCGGGAGTTCCGGATAAAGCGTCTGGGTAGCGTTGAAAAGCTGTTGCTGGAAGGTGTGGCGATGCACCATTGTGTGGGCGGTTACGGGGAGGAGTGCCACACGGGGGATACCACCATCTGGTCGCTCCGGCGTGTCGGTGCTACCGGGCAGGCAGAACGCGAGGCTACCATCGAACTGACGGCTGCACTGGACATCATCCAGGTAAAAGGCAAAGCGAATATACATCCCAAAGCAGACGCCATGCAGGCTGTTGAGCAATGGGCAAAATGCCATAACCTGCAATTTTGCTCCTGGTGACCCGGGCTTGTAGCGCCGCAGAAATCTGCTGCCCCTACTTTTCCGGCATACGCTACCTTTGCCGCAAAACCAGCCCGATCAATATGGATATTACACAACAAGGCTACGTCCGCACCGACATCACCACCGAAGGTGTGGCACACATCATTTTTTATCACCCCAACCACAACAGTCTGCCAAGTCGCCTGCTGACCGATCTTGTCGCTGCGCTCGAAGCCGCCGGCAGCAATCCCGCCGCCAGGGTAGTGGTGTTGCGCAGCGCCGAACACAAGACTTTTTGTGCGGGGGCCAGTTTTGATGAACTGGTTGCCATCAGCGATTATGACACCAGTCTGCGTTTTTTTTCAGGCTTCGGCAACGTGGTCAATGCCATGCGCAAATGCCCGAAGATCGTGATCGGGCGTATTCATGGCAAGGCAGTCGGCGGCGGCGTGGGCCTGGCGGCTGCGACCGATTTTTGCATGGCCTCCAAATGGGCCTCCGTGCGGCTGAGTGAGTTGGCCGTAGGATTCGGTCCTTTTGTAATTGGCCCGGCCGTCGAACGCAAGGTGGGCGTCGCCACGTTTGCCCAAATGTCGCTGAACCCTTCCGAGTGGCTCACGGCTGAATGGGCAAAGTCGAAAAGTCTGTTCCAGGAAGTATTCGACAGTGAGGAGCAACTGGATGCATACCTGGCACATTTTACGGGGCAACTGTGTTCCTACAGCACGGAAGCGCTGGCCGAACTGAAAAAAGTATTCTGGCAGGGTACCGAACATTGGGATACGCTGCTGCACGAGCGCGCAGCCGTCAGTGGCCGTCTGGCCTTGTCCGACTTCACCAAAAAGGCTATCGCCGACTTTAAAAAAGGGTAGGGCCGGGAAAATGTTACAGCCGGGCTTTGCCTGCTTTTTTGCAGATTTATAACGATGAAACATACCCTGCTCTCCAATGGCAGGCACATTGCCTGTTACGAATCCGGCGCCGGCGGTAGCCTGCCGCTGGTGCTGCTGCACGGCTTTTGTGAAGATGCCACGCTGTGGAACGGCCTTTTGCCTGGCCTGCAGGGCATCCACCTGCTGCGGATGGACCTGCCCGGCTTTGGCGGGTCCGATCTGCCGCTGGCGTCCGGCATGGACACCAGCGCCGATGCCGTATGTGCGATGCTGAATGAGTTTTCAGTGGAGCGCTGCGTATTGGTGGGCCATTCGATGGGTGGCTATGTCGCGCTGGAATTTGCTGCCAAATACCCGGACAGGCTTGCCGGACTGGGGCTGGTCCATTCGCATCCCTATGAAGACAGTCCGGAGCGAAAGGATATCCGTCGCCGCGGCATTGAAATGGTACAGTCGGGCAAGCGCGACCTCTATGTGACGCAGCTGTTTTCCAGCCTGTTTGCTGCGACATTTGCCGGGCTGCACCCAGAGATTGTGGCTGCGCTCATTGAAAACGGAAAACGGCAGCCGGCGGCAGGCATAATTGCCGCACTGGAAGGCATGATCGCACGCAGGGACCACACTTCGACGCTGCGCAGCGCATCCTGTCCGGTATTGTTTTTACTTGGAACGGACGATTCGATTATCGCTCCGGAAACGGGTTTGCAGGCTGCCATGCTGCCGGATATTGCCGATGTACACGTTCTTGAAAGCATCGGTCACATGAGTATGTACGAGACCCCCGAAAAGACCGTTGAAATTGTGCGCAGCTTTTGGGAATTTTGTGCGCAACAATGAATCCGCTTTTAGTCATACTCGCCGTAACACCCGGTCTTCTGATCAGTTACGCAATTTTTCGGGTGGATAAATACGATCGGGAACCCCTGGTACCGCTGCTTATTTGTTTCTGTCTGGGCGCTGCCGTCACCTTTCCGGCAATGGAAATTGAAAAATGGGCGTTTGCCACCCTGCATCCGTATGAAAGGAGTTACGGGGCTATTATCCTGGCGGCCTTTCTTGCCGTGGCGCTCAATGAAGAGGTGTTTAAGTTTGCCGTATTGCGGTTGTCGGCATTTCCATGGCGCTTTTTCAACGAGCCGATGGATGGCATTGTTTATTCGGTGCTGGCAGCCATGGGTTTTGCCACGATGGAAAACCTGTTCTATGCCCATCGTTTCGGCATGGAAACGGTCGCGCTGCGTATGTTTACCGCCGTGCCCGCTCACCTCGTTTTCGGGATCGTGGCAGGGTACTATGCCGGACTGGCCAAATTTGCTCCGGCCCGGCGTTCCCGGCTGCTGTGGCAAGGCTTCGGCATGGCATTTTTGCTCCACGGGGTGTATGATTTCTTGATCCTGCAAAACTGGTCCGACTGGCTGCTGGTGCTGGCCATGCTGACCCTGTATCTGTGCCTCTATTATTGCAGCAGCCTGATCAAGCATCACCAGGACAATTCGCCGTTCAAAGTGTAGCGACTCCGGCAGGTGTTTTCACGAATAAAAAAACTGCTCAGTGCCAATCTGCTTATTTTTTCTGCGACAATCTGCGGGAAATATATTCCCCCGGGCGGGAAGTAAACAACAACACTAATGACCCACGATATCAGGATATTCGGCATTCGCCACCACGGCCCGGGTTCTGCCCGGAGCCTTGTCGCGGCGTTGCAGGCGTTCAGTCCTGATATCGTTCTGATTGAAGGGCCGCCCGACGCGGAAAACCTTATCCCGATGGCGGGACATGCCGACATGGAGCCGCCGGTAGCCATGCTGGTATACAACCCGAAAGACCTCGAACAGGCTTCGTTTTTCCCCTTTGCCGGATTTTCGCCGGAATGGCAGGCCATGCAATATGCCCTTGCGGGCAATGTTCCGGTCCGGTTCATGGACCTGCCCATGAGCCAGGCTTTTGCCCTGCGCCAGCCCGATGCACAATTGACGCTTGAGATGACGCCCTCCCGGGGTCAGGATGAAAAAGCATCGCGCGACCCTTTCCGTAAAATTGCCCTCCTGGCCGGATACACGGATCCGGAAAGATGGTGGGATGCCATGATCGAGCGCCACCCCCCGGATGCCGGGCAGGACCCCGGGGCCATATTCACGGTAATGCTGGATCTTATGCGCGCCCTGCGCGACGATAAGTCGCATCCCGAGAGCCGCGAAACGCTGCTGCGCGAGGCGTATATGCGCCAGACGATACGGGCTGCACAAAAAGAAGGGTTCTCGAAAATTGCAGTTGTCTGCGGCGCCTGGCATGCCCCTGCCCTGGCGGAAACAGCCCGGATAAAACCATCCGCAGATGCTGCGGTACTCAAAGGCCTGAAGAAAATAAAAACCGATGCCACCTGGATACCCTGGTCGTTCGACCGGCTGGCCAGCCAGAGCGGCTACAGCGCCGGCGTCGTTGCACCGGCCTGGTACAGGGTGCTGTGGGAGTCGGATCCGGCAGCCGGTGGTACACCTGAACCGGTGGTGCGGTGGCTGACGCTGGCTGCGCGCCTGCTGCGCGACAATGATATTACGGTCTCCTCCGCCCACGTAATTGAAGCGACGCGGCTGGCCGGAGCCCTGGCTGCCCTGCGGAGCACCGCGCTGCCCGGTATTGAAGAGTTGCGCGAAGCCGCCGTCACCGTCCTGTGTAATGGCGCTGAAGCGCCGCTTGAACTGATTGACCGGCAACTGGTTATCGGCGATGTGCTGGGCGCCGTGCCCGCTCATTTGCCCGTACCGCCGCTGAAGGCTGATTTTGAAAAAGCCGTAAAAAGTTGCCGCCTGGAAAAAAATACTCAGGAAAAAATACTCGAACTCGACCTGCGCGAAGCGCCGCACCTGCGCAAGAGCCAACTCCTGCACCGGCTCAACCTGCTCGGTATCGCCTGGGGCACGACGACAGACAGTGGCCGCGGCAAGCAGGGCGGTTTTCACGAGCACTGGAAACTCAAGTGGCTGCCCGATTTTGAAATCCGGCTCATTGAGGCGGGGACCTGGGGCAACACCATCGAAGATGCCGCCGGTCGCCGCGCCCACCATAATATGCGCGACACGGCAAGCCTGCCCGAACTGACGCAACTGCTGGGCGTGGTGCTGAAATCCGAACTGCCGCTGCTCGTGCCGCCGCTGCTCCGGAAACTGCAGCAGATCAGTGCCCTGGCCACAGATACACTGTTGCTCGCCGATACAGTACTTCCCCTGGCCGAGGTACTGCGTTACGGCAGCGCCCGGCGCCTTAATCTCGATGCAGTGGAGCAATTGCTCGGCCAGATCATACCGCGTGTGATGATTCAGTTGCCCGCTGCCTGCACCGGTATTGACGGGGATGCGGCAGCCGATATTTTGAAAAAAATACTGGCCGTCAACCGCGCCCTCGGCATTCTGCAATGGGCCGACCAGGCCGAATCGTGGCAACAAACATTGTTCCTGATCAGCACTTCTGCCGCTACGGCGCCGCTGCTGGCAGGCCTTGCCACACGCATGCTGTTTGATAAAAGTAGCCTGACGCCGGAACAAACCGGCGACGCCATGCGCTTCCGGCTTTCCCGCGCCCAGCCTCCGGGGGAATCGGCGCAGTGGCTTGAGGGATTTCTGTATGGCAGCGGGTTGCTGTTGTTGCACCACCGCGAACTCTGGATGATACTCGACGACTGGATGGGCAGTTTTTCGGAAGAAGCCTTCGTGGATACGCTGCCCTTGTTGCGGCGCACATTCAGCCAGTTCTCGCCCCCTGAACGGCAAAAAATGCTGGACCTGGCCAAACACGGCGCCCCGGCGGCGGCGGCGCAGTCAGACGGCGACTGGGACGCGGACAGGGCAGCAGGTGTCCTGGAATTTGTGCGCACTATTTTCCAATCCTGAAATTGGCGCGCCGGAATATATTTGCCGCCCGAAAAGCGCCATGAAAAGTTACCTCACCATCGCTCTGTTGGTACTGTCCAACATCTTTATGACTTTCGCCTGGTATGGGCACCTCAAATTCCAGCACGTCCGTTTTTTTCAGAAAACAGGGCTGCTGGGCGTTATTCTGGCCAGTTGGCTCATTGCTTTTCTGGAATACTGCCTCATGGTGCCCGCCAACCGCATGGGGTACAAGGAAAACGGCGGCGCCTTCAGTCTGGTACAGTTGAAAGTAATTCAGGAAGTGATCACGCTGCTGGTATTCACCGTTTTTACCCTGGTGCTGTTCAAGAATGAAGCGATCAAATGGAACCATTACCTGGGTTTCGTACTGTTGGTACTGGCGGTGTATTTTATTCGGAAATAACGCAGATTCCATAGTGTGCCGGTGATCGGGTTGTCGGAATTGTACAATTTCAGGGTTTGTCACGGGAATAACTTTGCCCCTGAAAAAAACAATTTAATTATGACAACGATCAATTTAAATCAACTGGAACTCAACGAGTTCGTTGCACAGAACAACCCTTCTCAGCGCTGCAAAGCCACTTTCCCGATGCTGGGCGCGCACGGCACGCAACATTCGGCGACCGTTTACTTTGAACTGGAACCCGGCGATAGCCTCGGCACGCATACCGACAGTGCTGAAGAATTGCTGCTTATCCTCGACGGCACTGTTGAGGTGACAATCGCTTCGGAACGCACTGTCGCTACACCGGGAACCATCGCACTTGTCCCGGTCATGAAGCCACATGATATCCGCAATACAGGCAATACAAAGGCCCGAATACTGGGTTTTTTCGGCGGCGCCAATAATATTGTTGCCACGTTCGACAATGGCTGGTTGCCCGGCGGAGCCAGGGTTGTGGATACAGCCCAGGCTACTTCCGAAGGATAAACGGGGCCTTCTCCTTGTAGTTTTCCTGCAGACAGACGAAGGAATTATTTGCGAGCCGGTATATGAACACATGGAAAATTCGTTTTGCAATGTGTTGATCAATAGGGTGTTGCGGATATTTTTTTGCCTGTCTGTGGGAAAAATCATGCAAAGTGCCACCTCTGTTCCGGTTTTGCCGTCAGTGTTTATTCAAACGGCAGCCCAAAATGAATGTTTTGATCAAAGAATACAAACCCTCGGGACCGCTGCGGGATTTTGTGTCGCTGTACTGGTCGGGGTCTTTTAACCTTGAGAACTCGGGGCGGTTCAGACAGACCGTTGTGCCCAGTGGATTTGTGGAAATTATCATTCACCTGTCGGATATTCATTGTGAGTTGCAAATCGGCGATGCCTGGTTTCGGTCGCCCGATTTTACCATTATTGGGCTCTATACCCGGCCTTATGAGGTGCAGTTTAGAGCTCAGGTGCCTGTTTTTGGTATTCGCTTTAAACCGGAAGGGTTCTACAATGTATTCGGTGTGCCGGTATCCGAGTTTGGCGACAATTACGACGATATGGAGGCTGTTGCCGGGACATCATTTCAGGAATTCTGTTCCAGACTGAGAGAGGCCGGTAGCGTATTCAGGCAAATCGAATTGGCCGATCGATACTTGCTCCAAAATGTGAAGCGCCATGGAATACAACCCGGATATCTCAACCATGCAGCCGAACTGATCCGCAATGCACAGGGGCTGATTGGTATTGAAACACTATCCAGCAAGGTTTTTATCAGCCCACGTCAGTTGGAAAGAGAATTTAAGCAAAAAATCGGCATTAGTCCGAAGCGATACTTCAGGATTGCCCGGCTCAGTGATGCCTACCGCATGCTTGAAAACGGGGAGGTAACCGACCTTACCTCCGTCGCCTATGATAGCGGGTTTGCAGATCAGTCGCACTTTATTCGGGATTTTAAGGCATTTACCGGCACGCGACCGGGCATATTTACCAGAAACAGAAAGGCATTTATCGTGAACCGGGGTAGTTCCTGATCCAATCGCACCTTTTAAAAAGTTGTTTGCAGGGCCGCCCAAACTGGGTCCTCTCCCGGCAATCCGGCCTCCAGGCGTATGCGTTCCCCCGAGACCGGGTGGTCGAAGGCGAGCCGCCAGGCGTGCAGGTGGATGGAGCGGTCGCGGTTGCTTCGCCGGAATCCGTACTTCACATCTCCTTTTATGGGACATCCGATGGCGGCCAATTGGACGCGGATCTGGTGGTGCCGTCCGCTGATGAGTTGTATCTCGAGCAGGTGGTAACGGTCGCTGCTACCTGCCAGGCGATAATGCAGCTCGGCGCGTTCGGTACCGGGACTTTCTTTTGTTTCGGCCACCGAAATGTTTTTTGCCTCGTTTTTTCGCAGGAAATGGACCAGCGTGCCTTCCGGCTCCGGCGGCGCCTGCTGCACGACGACCAGATAGGTTTTTTCTACGGTCCGGCTCCTGAGTTGCTCCGTCAGCGCAGTCATGGCCGTTTTTGTTTTGGCATACAGGATCAGGCCGCTCGCAGGGCGGTCGAGCCGGTGCACGACGTGTAGGGGCTGTTTGCAATACGCCTCCGCCTGCTCCAGGAATGTCGGATCGCCCGTTTTGTCGGGCTGTGCGGCGATACCCGGCGGTTTGTTCAATGCGATCAGTTGGTGGTCTTTGTATAGAATGTCGAGCATGTTCCTGTTCTTTTTGATAGGACGGCCTGATACACCGGACAAGGCTGTTTGCCGGTAAAGGTGAGCAAAATTCGCAGTAGACCGTATCTTCGACGGACTGTTTTGAC
>ERZ724507.1138-NODE-1138-length-11659-cov-4.280334_pt1 | contig 11659 bp, 11 predicted proteins | sample MGYA00376040_ERZ724507 | MGnify/ENA primary metagenome ERZ724507 (study PRJEB28724, sample SAMN07190883) | activated sludge metagenome | isolation source: activated sludge of sewage treatment plant in Hong Hong | place: Hong Kong | collected 2016-03-17 ...
GACCAGTTCTCGCGCAACGTCTGGCGCGACACGCCTGCGGCGTTCACGCAAGACCCGCAGGCGCTGGCGCTGGCCCAGGAACTCGTGCGCTCGGGCCTGGACCAGACCCTCGCGCCGGCGCAGCGCGCGTTTGCCTACATGCCGTACATGCACAGCGAGTCGGCACAGGTCCACGAACAGGCGGTGGTGCTCTTCTCGCAACCGGGGCTGGAAGGTTCGCTCGACTACGAGCTGCGCCACCAGGCCATCATTGCGCGCTTCGGGCGCTACCCGCACCGCAACGCCATCCTCGGGCGCGTGTCCACGCCCGAGGAGATCGCCTTCCTCGCCGAGCCCGGCTCGTCGTTCTGACGCGTTCAGGCCGCGCCGCGCGCCAGACGCATCTCGTTGGCCCCTTGCACCGCGCCGCTGCCGGGCACTACCTCGCCGGTGCGCTCAAGCACCTCGGCCAGGCGCGCGGCCAGTTGTTCGGGCGCGTCGGCACCGTCGCCGATGTAGACGCCCCGGGTCAACGTGACGTGGGCCGCCTCGAAACCACCGGCACCGGCGCACAGCGTGGTGCGGGTGGGCGCGCCCTCGCTGGCCAGCACCAGCATGGCCGGCACCACGTTGTGGGCGCCGAACGCCGGCAGCATGTCGGCCGGAAAAAGGTTTTCGGTCATGCGTGTGGCCGCCGTCGGTGCCAGGCTGTTGACGCGGATGCCGTGGCGTTCGCCTTCAAGCGCCAGCGTCTGCATCAGGCCCACCAGCGCGAGCTTGGCGGCGCCGTAGTTGGTCTGCCCGAAGTTGCCGTACAGGCCGCTGGACGAGGTGGTCATCACGATGCGGCCGTACTGCTGCGCCACCATGTGCGGCCAGGCGGCCTTGCAGCAGTGCACCGCGCCCATCAGGTGCACATCGACCACGGTGCGGAAATCGGCCACGTCCATCTTGCCGAACGATTTGTCGCGCAGGATGCCGGCGTTGTTGACCAGGATGTCCACTCGCCCCCAGGCGTCCACCGCCTGGTGCACCATCGCCTGCACCGCAGCGAAATCGGTCACCGAGGCGCCATTGGCCAGCGCCTGGCCGCCGGCGGCGCGGATCTCGTCCACCACGGCCTGCGCGGCCGACGCGGAGCCGCCCGTGCCGTCCACAGCGCCGCCGAGGTCGTTGACCAGCACCCGGGCGCCACGTGATGCCAGCGCCAGCGCGTGCAAGCGCCCGAGCCCGCCGCCGGCGCCGGTGACGATGGCCACGCGGCCTTTGAATTCGATGCTCATTGGTCCTTCTCCTTGGTCGTTTTCAAGTGCCGGTCATTGTCCCGCACTTCAACCCGATGGCGCGTCCGCTGCGCGACCGGCGAATCCGGGACGCCGGTTCTTGATCGCCGGGCTTGACGCCTGTCACAATTCAACGTGAACCAATGCCCGTTTTCACAAAAGGTCCGACATGAAAGCACGCCCGTCCATGAGACTTTCCCTCGCCGCCCTGACCGTTGCCGGCGCGGCCCTGGGCCCGGCCGTCGCCAGTGCCCAGGCGGCGTCGGCGGGCGGCGACGCGTGGCAGACGAGCCTCTCGATCTACGGCTATTTTCCGAGCATGGGCGGCACCACTTCGTTTCCGACCCTCCCCGGCAATGGCAGTCCCGCCATCAACGTGGACGCACAGACGATCCTCGAGCACCTGAAAATGACCTTCATGGGTTCGGCCGAGTTGCACAACGGTCGCTGGGGCGCATTCACCGACCTGCTGTACGTGAACGTGGGTGCCTCCAAATCGAAGACCCGCGACTTTTCGGTCGCCGACCAGCCCCCGAGCCTCACCGCCGACCTGAGCCTGGACGTCAAGATCACGGGCTGGACCCTGGCCGGGCTGTACCGGCTCGCCACCGGCGATCCGGCGCTCACCGCCGACCTGCTTGGCGGCGTGCGACTGCTCAACGCCAAGAATTCGCTCGGCTGGTCGTTCATTGGGGCGCCGGGGGCGCACCCGCTCGTGGGCCGCAGCGGTACGACGGTGGTCGAGCAAAGCGTCTGGGATGCCATCGTCGGCGTGAAAGGCGCTTATGCCTTCGGCTCGGAGCGCAAGTGGTTTGTACCCTATTACTTCGACATTGGCACCGGGCAGTCGAAACTGACCTACCAGGTGGCCGGTGGCCTGGGCTACAAGTTCAATTGGGGCGAGGTGGTCGCGGTCTGGCGTTACATCGACTACGACATGAAGTCGGGCAAACCGATTCAGTCCGTCACCTTCAACGGGCCGCAGATCGGCGCCACCTGGCGCTGGTAATCCCGACGGCGCAGGTGTACCCGTTTCCCGGACCCGACCAGAGCGCCTCGGCAGCCCCGGGGCCGCGGAACCTGGCGCGATCCGAGCCTCCATTCAAGCAACGCCTGAACCGATGATCCGCATCGCATCCGTCGCCACCCTCGTGCTGCTGGCGCTTCTGCTTGCAGCCGTCGGCGGCTGGGCCGCGCTGATGCTGAGCGTCTCGGGACCTGGCGGCGACATCACGCGCACCGCGTTGGCGGCCTTGGCCGGCGCAGCCACGCTGGCGGTGATCGCCACGCTGATCCTGGGACGCGGGCGGCGTCCGGCCCTTGGCGTGTGGTCGCTGGTGCTGGCCGGCGCGCTGGTCTGGTGGTTCGCGATGAAACCGTCGAACGACCGCGACTGGCTGCCCAACGTGGCGCGTACCCCGTGGGCCACGGTCGATGGCGACCGGGTCACGATCCACAACATCCGAAACTTCAGCTACCGCACCGAGTTCGACTTCGCCCCGGCGTGGACCGAGAAGACCTACGACCTGCGCAGGCTTGAAGGCATCGACATCGTTGCCTCCTACTGGATGGGGCCTGACATTGCCCACGTGTTCGTCAGCTTTGCGTTCGAGGGTGGCGACCACCTCGCGATGTCGATCGAGACGCGCACCGAAAAGGGCGAAGGCTATTCGACCATCAAGGGCTTCTTCCGGCAGTTCGAGCTGTACTACGTTGTCGCCGACGAACGTGATCTCATCGGCCTGCGCACCAACTACCGGCGCGATCCGCCCGAAGATGTCTTCGTGTACCGCGTCAAGAGCACGCCCGAGGGCCGTCGCGCGTTTTTCCTCGAGTACATCCGCCAGATCAACGCGTTGAAGGAAAAGCCCGAGTTCTACAACAGCCTCACGACCAACTGCACCACCAACATCTGGGTGAACTCGCAGGTCAACCCGGGCCGCCTGCCCATGAGCTGGAAGATCCTGGCCAGCGGCCACGTGCCGCAGTACCTGTTCGAAAACGGACGGCTGGAGGATCACGGCCTGCCTTTCGAGCAGCTTCAGCGGCGCTCCCACATCAACGCGCGTGCACAGGCCGCGGGCATCGTGCCTGACTTCTCACAACGCATCCGAAAAGACAACCAGCAATGAACTTCTCCATGCGCAACTCCCTTGGCAAAGGCCTGGCGGGCGCTGGCCTGCTGCTGGCTTTGGTGGCCGCAACGAACGCCCAGACCAGCGCCGCGCCCGCGGCTTCGGACGGCGCGGCACCCGCCACCAAACGCCCCAGGATCTGCCTGGCGCTGTCGGGTGGCGGCGCGCGCGGCGCAGCCCACATCGGCGTACTGAAGGTGCTGGAGCAATACCGCGTGCCGATCGACTGTGTCGCCGGAACCAGCATGGGCTCGATCATTGGCGCGGCCTTCGCCGGCGGCATGTCCATCCCCGAGATGGACCAGATCACCCATGCCATCACCACCGAGCTGCTGGTCAAGGAGAACCCGCCGCGTGAAGAGCTGTCGATGCAGCGCAAGCTCGAAGACTACACCCTGCTGTTCGGCCCGGAGATCGGCCTGGTGGGAACCAGCTTCAAGCTGCCCAAGGGCGTGGTGACCGGCGTGCAGCTGGAGACCGTTCTGCGAAAGCTGTCCAGGGTCAAGGGCTATGTGCGGTTCGACGAACTGCCCATCCCGTTCCGCGCCGTGGCCACCGATCTGGTGACCGGCAAGGCGGTGGTGTTCAAGGAAGGCGACCTGGCCAACGTGATGCGGGCCAGCATGTCGGTGCCTGGCGCCGTGGCACCGGCGGAGTTCGGCGGCATGATCCTGGTCGACGGCATGCTCACCGAGAACCTGCCTGTGCAGGTGGCGCGTGCGATGGGCGCCGACGTGGTCATTGCCGTCAACGTCGGCACGCCGCTGCTCACGCGCGACCAGCTGGGCAGCATCTTCGGGGTGGCCGGGCAGATGGTCAGCATCCTGACCGAGCAGAACGTCCAGGCGTCGATCGCGTCGCTCAAACCCACCGACCTGCTGATATCACCCGAACTGGGCGACTACACCACCGCGGATTTCGACAAGTTGCCCCAGATCGCCAAACTCGGTGTGCCGGCCGCTGAAAAGGTTGCCGCGCGCCTGCAACAGCTGTCGCTGTCGCCCCAGGCCTATGCGGCGCTGCGCGAACGCCAGACCGTCGCCCAGGCGCCTGACCTGCGCAAGATCGACGAGATCCGCATCGATCCGCTCAAGCGGGTCAATCCGCAGACCGTTCTGGCGGACATGGAGACAGCGGTGGGCCAACCGATCAACCAGGACGTGCTGGACAAGGATCTGCGCCGCATCTACGGCACCGGCGATTTCGAGCACGTCAACTACACCCTGATCGACGAACCCGGCAAACGCACCCTGGCGATCGAGGCGGTCGAAAAGACCTGGGGACCGAACTATGTGCGCTTCGGTCTCGGCCTGTCAAGCGACTTCAGCAGCCAGTCGTCGTTCTTCAATCTCGCAGCCAGCTACCGCAAGACCTGGATCAACTCGCTCGGTGCTTCCTGGCGAACGATGGTCCAGTTCGGTTTCAACAACTTCATCGGCACCGAGTTCTACCAGCCGCTGAATGCCGAGGGCACCTATTTCGTGGCGCCGAGCATCAGCTACCTGACCCGCCCGATCTACCTGTTCCAGGGTCAGAACAACATCGCCAGCTACAACTTCAGCTCGGGCCAGGTCGGCCTGGCGGTGGGCACCCAGTTCAAGGAGTATGGTGAACTCCGCGTCGGCCTGTTGAGTGGCTCGCTGAAACCCACGCTGGAGACCGGCTCGCCATGGCTGGCGACCGACTCCGGGCGCATTGCCCAGGGCGCCATCAATGCAACGCTGTTGCTGGACCGCCTCGACAACGTGCACTTCCCGCGCTCCGGCTGGCGAGTCGGTGGCAACCTGTTCAGCTCCAACACCAGCCTGGGTGCCGCGACCAATTACAACCGCTGGAGCGTGGATGGCACCGTGGCCTATTCGATGGGCGACCACACGTTCAACGTGGCCATGAAAGCCGGTGGCAAGCTGGGCAACGACCCGCTGCCGGCCTACAGCTGGTTCCAGTGGGGAGGCTTTCTGCAGCAGTCCGGCTACAAGACCGGCCAGCTCTATGGCAACAGCATGACCTTCGGCCGCGTGATGTACTACCACCGCATCATGCGCGGCACGCTGCTGGACGGCGCCTACGGCGGGGTGTCGATGGAATTCGGTCGCTATGGCGTGCCACTGCTGCCGGACGCGCCTACAGGCCTGCTGACCTCGGGCAGCATCTTCATCGGTTCCGACACCCCCATCGGGCCGGCCTACCTGGGCTACGGACGCGCTGCCGACGGCAACCAGAGCTTCTACTTCTTCCTCGGCCGCGCATTCTGAGTTCGATCGACCGAAAAAAAAGGGGATGCATCGGGCATCCCCTTGTTCCCGGGCGGCCGCTGTGCAGCGGACCTTGCAGAACGCCGCGTTACTTGCTGGCAGGCTTCTTGGGCGCCGGGGTCACAGCGATGGCCATCGCTTCGACGTAGACGGCCTGGATCTGGTCGCCCACTTTCACGGCCTTGAAGTGATCGGGGTTCTTCACCTTCAGGTCCACCATGTGGCCGTTGGGGCCACGGACGGTGATGGTCATGGCCTTGGGATCGACGGCCATCACGTCGGCGGTCACCGTGACCTCGCGGGCGCCGGCCGCACCCGGGCGCTGACCCGGCTTGGCCTGGGCCGTTTGAGACTGGTCGGTGCTTCCGCGCAGGCCGCCGCCCGGCTTGACCTCCAGGCTCAAAGCCTGAACGAACTCCACCACCAGCTCATCGCCCACCTTGACCTGGTCGAAATTCTTGACGTCGGCTCCCGCAGTGACTTCAAAGGTCTTGCCGTCGGCGTTCTTCAGCGTGACCTTGCGGGTGGCCTTGTCGATGGCTATCACCGATGCCGAGGCCTTGACCGTTTCGGCCACAGCCACCTTGCCGGGCTGGTTGGACGTCACGACGGCCGCGGTGGGGGCCTGCTGGGCGAGCACGGGCAGTGCCAGCGCGGATGCGGCCACGGCGACAGAAAGGAGAGACTTGCGCATGATGGGTTTCCTGAAAATTCGAAGGTTTGGGAACTGGCTGGCGCCTGCGAATGCTGCGCGGGCGTTGCCGTCACGGGTACATTCCGAGCGCGGCGACGGATGGCGGCGTCGAGCGCAGAACGATGCGCATTGTAGGGGCGTCGCCGGCTCGGTGCGACCGGAGTCGATGTTTCCGGCGCGGGCCGGCGGCCGCCCTCGCCACCATGATACAACCCGGCTCGAATTCTCTGGCTCCACAGACCATGACAAACCCACCCTTTACGATTGACGGCATCGACATCCACGTCGTGGGCAATGGCCCCCGCACGGTGGTGATGATCCACGGCTGGCCCGACACGCATCGTTTGTGGGATGGAACTGTGAGCGCATTGCAAGACCGGTACCGCTGTGTGCGTTTCACGTTGCCCGGCTTCGATGCCAGGCAGCAGCCGCGACCCACGTCGCTGGCCGCCATGGCTGGCCTGTTCCGATCGATCGTCGACGCGGTCAGCCCGGCGCATCCGGTCACGCTGTTGCTGCACGACTGGGGCTGCGTGTTCGGCTATGAATTCGCGCATCGACACCCCGCCCGGGTGGAACGCATCATCGCGGTGGACATCGGCGACCACAACTCGCCCGACTTCGCCGGCTCACTCACCAGCAAGGCGAAATGGCAGATCTTTTCCTACCAGATCTGGCTGGCGATCGCCTGGGGCCTGGGCCGCGTGCATGCCGGGCTGGGGCATCGCATGACCCGCGCCATGGCGCGCCGCCTGCGCTGCCCCACGGAGCCTGGCGCGATCGGCTGGCCGATGAACTACCCCTACGCGATGCAATGGTTCGGGCTCCTGGGTGGATTTCGGCGCGCCGCGCCGGTACGCCCGGCTTGCCCCGTGCTCTACCTGTACGGTGAACGCAAGCCGTTCATGTTCCATTCGCCGCAGTGGTTGCGCACGATCGGCGCGCAAGCCGGCAGCGAGGCGCACGGCTTTCGCAGCGGTCACTGGGTGATGGTCGACCAGGCCCAAGCCTTCAACGAGCGGGTGCGGCGCTGGCTGGACAACGCGGGCAACTGATGGCCGAGGCACCCAAGGCGCAGTCGCCGATCAAGGCGCGTGTTTGCCGGCCGTCCAGCCCTGGTCACCCAGCGCCCGCTGCGCGACCTCGGCCGCCGGTGCCTCCAGCGGCGTGGCCATGGTGTCGTTCCAGCGGTTCAGGAAGGCGAACATCGCCACCACACCCAGGATCTCGGTGATCTCGCCGTCGCTCCAGTACTGCTGCAGCTCGGCGAACTGTTCGTCGGTCACCTCGTTGGGCTGGCGCGCCGCGGCAAGCGCGAAGCGCAGTGCCAGCCGCTCGCGCGCGTTGTAGTGCGGGCTGGTCTCGAAGGCCCAGACATCGGCCAGCTTGGCGTCGCTGATACCGAAGTTGCGCGCACCCAGCAGCGTATGGGCCTGGCAATACCGGCAGCCCGAAACCTGGCTCACGACATGACCGATCAGACGCCGAAAACCCAGGTCCGCCTCCCCTTCGGGGTCCATCACCGCGCCATTGAGCTGCGCCAGGGCCTGCACCAGGCGGGGTTTGCGCTGCATGGTGAGCACGCTGTTGGGCGTGAAGCCCAGCGTGCCTACGAAGAAGTCGAAATGGGGCTTCAGTTCCGGGGCGTTCTCGGGCGGCAAAGGAACCAGGCGTGGCACAGCGTTTCCTTGGTAAACGATTCAAGTACTTGAACGATGAACGAGTCCGTCAGGACAGCGGGCGTGCCAGGTAAACCCCTTCGCGCCCCACGATCGCCGCTCGCGCCGGCATGAGCACGGTGCAGTCGGCGCACGGTGCTCGAATCTCGTCGGGTCCGTCGGTGGCGATCAGTTCGCCCCGGGCAAACACCTCGAATCCGATGCAGGGCCGAACAAAGCGGAATTCGGGTGTCTTGATCACATAGGTCTGCAGCAGCTCGAAGCGCCGGGCCGGGGCCGCTGGTGGAGCCTGGGGATCGGGCTCCACCAGGCCGAAATGCGCGAGGAAGCGGCGCGTGACCTCGATCGCCACATGGCTGCTCGATTGCAGGAAATGCTGGCCGCACTCCACCACCAGGCCCACGCCGCGACCGGTGGCTTGGCCGAAATGGCCGTGCTGGATCACGGGCGTGCCCGAACCCAGCCCGTCCGGCATCACCAGGTGCACCGCCGGACGGCCGATGGCCAGCGCCGCCACGGCGTTGCGCTCGAAGCCGGGGTAGACCCAGAACGGCTCGACATCCTGGCTCGTCGAATGGATGTCCAGCAAGTGGTCTGCGGCCGCGACCACCGGTCGCAGTTCGCGGGCACGGCGCAGTTCTGGGCTGTCCTGGGGGCCGTCGAGCCACGCGTCAGACCAGACCCGGTTCAGGTTGTGCACCAATTGGCGACTCTCAAAGGGTTGCGCCGGGTCGAAAGTTTCATACGCGGCCACGTTGGCAAAGCTGACCGTCAGCGTGCCGATCAGCGGGCGCACGCCGGTGTCCAGCAGGTGCGTGGCCGCAGCCATGCCGCAGAACTCGTTGCCGTGGGTGAGCGCGTTGACCAGCACATGCGGGCCGGGGCGGCCGGACTCGAAGCGGTGCACGTAATCGATGCCCACGTTGCCGCGGCGGTACGGGCTCAGGTCCCGCGGGCCGACTTCCAGCACCGGGGCCGGCAGCGGTGCGGCCGTGGTGGCAGTTGATGGGGAGGGAACGGTCATGAATGTCTCCGGTTTCTGGCGGTCTGTGCAACGACAACGGTTGCGGCTGGGATTCAGCCCTGATCGAACACCGGATCCAGCGGCACCTGAAGGCCGGTCACGATCTGGTTGGTCTTGGCCGCCAGCGCGACGATGCCCAGCAGTTCGGCGTGCTGCTGCGCAGTCATGCCTTTTGCCCTGGCAGCCGCGGTGTGCGAATGCACGCAGTAGCCGCACCCGTTGATGATCGAAGCCGTGATGTAGACCATCTCCTTGGTCAGTGGGTCGATGGCGCTGGGCGTGGCCATCACGCGCTTGACTTCGGCCCAGGTCGCCTCCAGCAGTGGCGGGTCGAAGGCCAGGCGTCGCCAGAGGTTGTTGATGAAGTCGGTCTGGCGCGTGGCGCGGATGTCGTCGAAGACGGTCTTCACACGCGGATCACTTTCCGGGTCGGGCGTTGGCGCAACGGTGCTCATCGGTTCTCCTGAAAGTCAGAAAAGCTTGGGGGTGTCGTCCGGCCTGGCCGGTTCCTTGGGTCGGCGCGGTGCGCGCGGCACGGCGGGCCGCGGGGCTGCCTCGGTGGTCAGCGTCATCGCCGGACGCTGGCGCACCAGCGCGTGGGCCTGTTCGTCGGTGGCATGCAACCAGGCCTCGAACCCGTCAGGCGCGAGCAGCACCGGCATGCGTTTTTCGTCGCCCGGCCGGTGCATGCGCCCCATCACCGCGTGCCCGTCGGCATTGACCGTCAGCAGCGTGAAGCTGGTGGTGATCTCGCCGCTGGCGGGATCGGTCCAGCGCTCCCACAGGCCCGCCGCCGCGAACAGGTCGGCCTGTGCAACGGCGATCCGCCAGCGCACGGCGCGGCCGCTTTCCCAGCAGGGTTCGAAAAAGCTCTCCATCGGCGCCAACGCCCACCGGCGCTCCCGCCAGGGCGCGCGAAAGCTCGGTTTGACCGATGCGGTCTCGCTGCGCGCGTTGGTGGTGTGGCGCGCCAGTTCGTGGGCATGGGCCGCATCGCGGCACCAGCGCGGCACGAGCCCGAAGCGGGCCAGCACGCAACGAGGCGCCAGATCGTGCTGCCCGGGCGCACCGCCGCGCACCAGGATGGGCGCTTCGTAACCGGGATACACCTCCGGCGGCCAGTCGGCCTCGGGCAGATGGTCCACGCCCAGCTTCGCAGCCCGCAGGCGGTCACGCGATGTGGGGGTGTAGTTGGTGCACATGGCGTTATTCTGGCGCGTCCCGTCCCGGCTTGCGCCGATGCGGACCCCTTCAACCGAATGACCCGTTTGCGAGGGACCCCATGCGTGCCGCAATGGCCTGGAAGCCGGCCACGGTGTCCTCGATGATGCGCTGCACCGGCTCCACCGCGCGGATCAACCCTGCCGACTGCCCGGCCAACGCCGGCGCCGCATTCAGGTCGCCGCCAAAGTACACCTCACGGATGCCGGTGAAGGTGTCCGGCGGCATCAGCCCGGCCTCGTGAATCGTCTGCGTGAAGGGGGTCTTCAGCGCCCGGATGCAGGGTGTGGATTTCGTGTTCAGCATCCAGGTGCCGGTGACGCCGGCTGACACGATGGCCGCCTTGTAGTGGTCATGCACCGGGCTTTCGGCGCTGGCTACGAAGCGGGTGCCCATCTGAATGCCTTCGGCCCCTAGCGCAAACGCCGCCGCCATGCCCCGGCCATCGACAATGCCGCCGGCAGCGATCAGCGGAACGTCCACCCGCTCCCGGATCGCTTGCAGCAGCACCAGGGTGCTGACCTCCTCGGGGTTCTTGAAACCACCGCCCTCGGCGCCCTCCACCACCAGGCCGTCCACACCGGCTTCGACACACTTCAGCGCCGCCTCCAGCGTGGGCACCGCGTGGTAGACCACGATGCCCGCCGCCTTCAGCGGTGCGATGAACTTGGCCGGGCTGCCAGCCGAGGTGGTGACGAAGCGAATGCCCGCCTCGCAGACGAAACGCAGCATCGCATCGTCCTTGAGAAAGCGGATCGGCAGGTTGACACCGAAGGGCAGGCCGCTGGCCACCATGGCGCGGATTTCCCGCTGGCAGGCCTCGGTCTCGCCCGATGAGGTCTCGATGATCCCTAGCCCGCCCGCGCGCGAAACCGCGCTGGCCAAGGTGCTGCGGGCGATCCAGCCCATCGGCGCCTGGACGATGGGATAACGGGCGCCGGTGTGGGCGATGACACGGTTCATGGGCACAACTCCAAGGCTGATGCGGACAGGGATGCCAACCGCCGCAGTGTCAACGCAAACCGCCGCCGGCCCAGTCGCCTTCGCGTCGGCCGCGTGCCAGACACCACACGCCAAACTAGGGAAACCCCGCAGTTTTTCGCGCCGCGACGGACCCCATTGGCGAGCGGATTCGATTACCGTGCACCGACCGGGTGGCATGCCACGCGGCCCCAGGTTCAACCCACGATTCGGAGACACCATGCAGCGCCGTTCCCTGTTCGAGACCACCGCCACGCTGGGCCTGGGCGCCCTGGCCGGTTGCGCCCTGCCCGGCCAGGCGGCCCGCGAGACCCGCACGCCGTTCGAGGTGCCCGCCACCTACGTGCCCATCGCGGGCCGCGACCAGCAGTTCCCGGTGCGCCGCATCTACTGCATCGGCCGCAAGTA
>ERZ724507.1139-NODE-1139-length-11658-cov-4.926054_pt1 | contig 11658 bp, 8 predicted proteins | sample MGYA00376040_ERZ724507 | MGnify/ENA primary metagenome ERZ724507 (study PRJEB28724, sample SAMN07190883) | activated sludge metagenome | isolation source: activated sludge of sewage treatment plant in Hong Hong | place: Hong Kong | collected 2016-03-17 ...
ATCGTCACCATGTTGTCCTTGCGGCCCTGCAGGGCCTCGAGGCGCTGTTCGAAGGCCATTTGCTGCGCTGCAACATTCCGGACCTGTAAATCAAGCACCTGTGCCTCGCGCCGGCGATTGCCCCAGTCGAAAGGCGTCCAGGAGGCGCGCAAACCGAACAGTACAAAAGGTTGTAACCCCGTTTCGAAGAAGTTAAAAGGATTAGGGCGCCCAAAGCCGCCCTGGGCGAAGGCCTCGATACGCGGCTGGAGCTGCAGCTGCAAACGGTCCTTCTGCAACTGAAAACTGCGCTGTTGCAAGGCAAAAAGCCGGAGTTCGGGGCGTATTTCAGGGCGCAGGGCCTCGTCGGACCACTCCGGGTTGGCAAGTACAAAATCAACCTGAGCGCGGCCGAGCCATTTGGCGAGTATTTCCATCAGCGCCTGCTTGTCTACCTGCATCGCGGCGATTTGCTGGTCGGTTTTCAGTATCTGTATCCGGACCTGGTCTGCTGCGCTGCGCAAAGCAACGCCGCCTGCAATAGAGGCCTCCAATTGCTCGAGGCGGCGATTCAGGTCTGTTTTCGAACTCGAAAGGATGTCTTCGTTTTCCTGAAGCAGCAAGGCCCTGAAATACAGGTCCGTGACGAGCTCCCGAAGCTGGTACGCATCGACATCCACCTGCGCCGAGGCCATGTCACGCTCCAGTTCGCGTTGCTGCCGCAGGTAGCGGTCCGAGCCGCCGTCCCAGATGCGTTGCGCAACATCTGCCGAAATTTTGTACTGGTCTTTCGGCACCTGGGGCGGTTGAAACAAGGGATTGTCGACACCCAGGGAGAAGACGTCGCTTTGCCAGGTGGCCTGTGCGCCGATATTGATACGCGGCAGGTTATTGCTTTGCAGGCTTCTGATCTGCAGGGCGGCAATACTTTCGGCATACAGTTTCTTTTGCTGCAAGGGACTGTTTGCCACGGCAAGGTCGCGGCACTGCCGTACATCCAGGGTGTCGGGCGGTGAAAAGGGGGTACCGGGCAAGGCGAAAAGGACGCTCACCCACACATTCAAAAGGAAGGTTAAAAACCAGAGTGTTTTCATGTTTAATGACATGGTTTAACTTTTTGGTTAAACATGGATAAAAAAATTATTCAGGACGAAGGGACGCCAGGATAAAGGTGGTCACTTCGTATTTTCGTTCTTCCAGAAATATACGCAACTCGCCCGGCCCCATGCCAAGCAGGATGCGGATCATGGGCTTGCCGATAAACGGAAAGGCGCACATCGATACAATGTTGACGATCAGGTGCTGAGGCTTTATGTACCGTATTTTTCCCGCAGCAATCTCCTCCTCCACCTGCCGGAAAAAAACCTCCGGCTTGGGCAGGGTAGCGGGCAGGATAGCGTCGAAAAAACGCTCCGGATGCTTGTTGATCTCGGAAATAATGAACAGCGGGATGTAGGGGTTTTGGCTGATGATGTCGATGTACGTTCCGATAAAGCGGCGTATCTTTTCTTCCAGCGGCAACTCGCTCTCAATGACCTGGCGAATGGCCGGCATGGCCTTGTTGATGATCGCGCGTGCCACCATCTCGTACAGTTTCTCCTTGGAGCGGTAGTAGTAATGCAACAACGCCTTGTTGATACCCGCACGATCGGCTATCTCCTGCATCTTCGCACCGTCCATGCCCTTCTGCGTGAACACCTCGTGTGCCGCCTCGAATATCTTTTGCTCGGTGGTATCTTGAACAGGGTGTGTTTCTGGATTGTCCATTTAGTTTAACCGTTTGGTAAAATTTCGGACAAAGGTGAGGGCTATTTTTTAAATTGTCAAGTATTCGGTCATTTTTTTTAACCACTTAGTTAAACCTTACGGACAAAACAAGGGCTACGCTCTGTTAACGACAGTATTTCATCGATAAAAATACCTGCCTAACTTTGCAGGCACATGGCAAACGATCCTTCAACACACCCAATGTTCCGCCGCCCGGCGATTTTTGCGCCCTTTCCCCGCCTTGTTGCGGCGGAAAGTACGCGCCACGGAGGTATTAGTCCGGCTCCCTATGCTTCACTTAACCTGGGAAAAAGCACCGATGACGCCCCTTCAAACACAACCGAGAATCGCCGGCGCCTGTGCGCTGCCCTCGGATTTACGCCGGAGCAGATGGCCTGGTCGAAACAGGTACACGAGGACAGGGTAAGGCTTGTCAGTGAACCCGGTGGCGCCGAAGGCTTCGACGCGCTGATCACCGACCGACCCGGCATACTCCTGGCCGTATCGATTGCCGATTGTACGCCCATCCTGATTTTCGACGCGCAGCACAACGCCGTTGCAGCCATCCATTCCGGCTGGCCGGGTACAGCCGCCAGGATCACGGAAAAGACTCTGAACAGCATGCGTGATCAATTCGGCACCCGCGGCGAAGATTGTTTTGCCTATATCGGCACCTGCATCGATGAGTGTTCGTTCGAAGTAGGCGAGGAGGTAGCCGTCAAATTTGACGCGGCGCACAAACGTTTCGATAAGGATAAGGGGAAGTACTTCGTCGACCTCAAGCAGGCCAATGCCGCGCAGGTGCTGGCGTTCGGGGTACCGGAAAACCAAATCGGGATATCGCCCTACTCTACCGTGTTGAACAACGACGACTATTTCTCACACCGGAAGGAAAAAGGGATTACGGGGAGGATGATGGCTGTGATCGGGATGAGGGAGCGGTAACACCAACCGGAGGTTGGCGTTACCCTACCGCGCTCACCACCTGCTCCAGCATCGCCTTCACCCCTTTCAGACTCCACACCTCATCCTGTACCAGGATCAGTTCCTTGTTGGTCTGTTTCAGCGAGAGGCCCATGATGCGGCCTTTTTGCTGGATGAATACCATGATTTTCTGAAACTGCTCGGTCTCGTAAAAGGACGACTGGGGGTCGCCGAGGAAATAGCAGCGCAGTTTCCCGCCCTTCAGAATCAGGCGGTCGAAACCGAGTTTTTTGCACAGCCATTGCAGGCGCAAGGCTTCGAACAAGGCATTGACCTGTTTGGGCACCTTGCCGAAGCGGTCTTCCAGGCGTTGGGCAAACTTCTCGATACCCGCTTCATCCACAACGTCGTTCAGTTCGGTATAGAGGTTCAGGCGCTCCTGGATATTGCTGACGTACTCGTCGGGGATGAGCATTTCCACATCGGTTTCCACCGTCACATCGCGGACGTACGAGCCGCGCTGGGCGATTTCTTCCTTGAAAAGGTCTTTGAAGTCGGTCTCTTTCAGTTCCTGAATCGCCTCGTCGAGTATTTTCTGATAGGTCTCAAAACCAATATCCGCGATGAACCCCGATTGCTCGCCGCCAAGCAGGTTGCCTGCCCCGCGGATGTCGAGGTCGCGCATGGCCACGGCAAAACCCGAGCCGAGATCGCTGAACTCCTCGATGGTGCGCAGTCGCTTGCGCGCTTCGTGGGTAAGTACGCTCATCGGCGGCGCCAGCAGGTAGCAGTAGGCTTTCTGGTTGGACCGGCCCACACGTCCGCGCAACTGGTGCAGGTCGCTGAGGCCGAACATATCGGCGCTGTTGATGATGATGGTGTTGGCGTTGGGGATGTCGAGCCCGGTCTCGATGATATTGGTGCAGGCCAGCACGTCGAACTTGCGGTCGATAAAATCCACCAGCACCTGTTCGAGTTGTTCCGCATCCATCTGGCCGTGCGCCATGGCAATCTTCGCATCCGGGCACGTGCTCTTCAACTGATCGACCATGCCCGGCAGGTCTTTCACCCGGTTGTGCACAAAAAACACCTGGCCGCCGCGGTCGATTTCCGTGTAAATGGCTTCATGGATCAAATGTTCGTCGAACACCCGTATCTCGGTGTGGATCGGCTGGCGGTTCGGCGGCGGTGTGCGGATAACGGAAAGGTCGCGGGCCGCCATCAGACTGAACTGCAAGGTCCGCGGAATGGGCGTGGCGGTGAGCGTCAGGGTGTCTACATTGACTTTCAGCGAGCGGAGTTTTTCCTTGCTGGCCACGCCGAATTTTTGCTCTTCATCCACGACAAGCAGCCCCAGGTCTTTAAAGCCGATGTCTTTTCCAAGCAATGCATGGGTGCCGATCACGATATCGACCTTGCCGTCCTTCAGGTTTTGCAGCAGTTCCTTTTTTTCCTTTGCCGTGCGAAAGCGGTTGAGGTAGTCCACCGTAACGGGAAACTCGCTGAGGCGCTCGCTGAAGGTCTTCCAGTGTTGCAGGGCCAGGATGGTGGTGGGCACCAGCACGGCCACCTGTTTGCCGTCGCAGACAGCCTTGAAGGCCGCGCGAATGGCGACCTCGGTCTTGCCGAAACCCACATCGCCACAGATCAGGCGATCCATGGGATAAGGCTTTTCCATATCAGCCTTCACGTCGTTGGTGGATTTGTACTGATCGGGCGTGTCTTCGTATATAAAACTGGCCTCTAGTTCGTTCTGCAGGTAACCGTCGGGCGGGAACGCATGACCTTTGGCGGCGCGGCGCGCGGCGTAGAGTTTGATCAATCCTGCTGCGATGTCCTTGATCTTTCGTTTGGTGCGGGCCTTGAGTTGTTTCCAGGCGTCGGAGCCGATCTTGGAGAGTTGCGGCGGCGTGCCATCCTGCCCGACATACTTCGATATTTTGTGCAGCGAATGGATGCTGACGTACAGAATGTCGTTGTTCTTGTAGTTGAGCCGCACGGCCTCCTGCAATTGTCCGCCCAGTTCGATCTTCTGCAATCCCGCAAACTTGCCGATACCGTGGTCGATGTGGGTCACGTAGTCGCCGGGCTGCAGTTCGCGCAACAACCGTATGTTCAGGGCCTGTTCCCGGGTGAAACCCTGCCTGACCTTGTACTGGTGGTAGCGCTGGAATATCTGGTGATCGGTCAGGCAGACGATTTTCAGGTCTTCATCGACAAAGCCTTCATGGATGGGTATTTCGACGGGGAGGAATTCCACCTGTGCCTTCAGTTCGCTGAAAATGGCCGACAGGCGGTCGAATTGTTTCGGGTTCTCGGAGCAGATATAGATTTCATAACCGCCTGCTTTCCATTCGTGCATGGCGCGAATGAGCAGGTCGAAATTTTTGTTGAAGGACGGCTGGGGTTTGGAATGAAAGGATATGGTTGTCATATTATCTGCTGGAACCAGGATATTTCACGCTAAATTTGGATATGTACGACGGATTTCCAAACCCTTCGAAACGGCGCAGGAAAGTTTTGGAACGGCGTTTCGTCATATGGATTTGACAACGCCGCCCTGCTTTTCCGTAAACACCAGGGTCCGCTCCGCAATCTCTCCCGCCACATCGCCCGGGTATAAAAATGCCCGGTCGCGGAAAACTTCCCGCAGTTCTGCCGAATCCAGCGCCGTCAGTTTGCCGGCAAACTGCTCCGCCCGCTCGAAGCAATGCTGCAGCCGGTCGAGCAGCAATTGGAAGTCCTTGATCCAGATCACGGTACCCGGCGGCAGTATCTGAAAAAGCGACACCTTCTGATCCTGCCGGAAGCGTGTATTGAGATTGGGTACAATATTCACCGAACTGAGGCTGCGCTGCGACAACTGCGTCAGCGGGTCGAAAATCCGGATGCTTTCCACTTCGTCGTCGAAGAGTTCGATGCGATAGGGCAGTTCGTTGCCCCAGGAAAACAGGTCGATGATACCGCCGCGGATGCTGAACTGACCCGGTTCGTACACAAAATCGGCGCGCTCGAAACCGTATTCCACCAAAACCTGTATCACAAAATCCACGTCGAGTTTTTCGCCCTTTTTAACCTCTATACGGCTCTGTGCCAGCACGTCGGGGCGCACTACTTTTTCAAACAGCGCCTCCGGATACGTGACGAGCACGACCCCGGTGGTTTCCAACTGAGGCATGGTGATCTTGCTGATCACCTCGCTGCGCTGAAGGATATGCGTCTGGTTCAGGTCGTCGAAAAACGCCGGGCGTTTAAAGGAATCGGGAAAAAAATGCGCGGCTTCGAGGCCAAGCAAACCCTGAAGATCGTTGTGCCGGTAGGCCGCCTCTTCCTTCCCGTTGGCAATAAAAAGATGGAATCCGCCGCCGCCCGTTCTGCCTGCCGTTGCCGCCAGGACAAAAGATTCCTGAGCGCCGGTCAGTCCGTCGAGTTGTATACGGACTGAAGGCGACTGGTTATCAAGGTTTTGGGCGATTTTTGTCACCGCCGGATGCTTGCGATACGCGGCGATAAGGTGCTGGAGGTTGCTCACGCGGCAAAGGTATAAACTTTGTGTAGCGGGGAAACGGCTGAGCAGGCGAAAGGTTTTATTTCAACTGAATTCCTCCGGGTAAATTCAGGGCTTCCATTTGGCCCAAGCCAAAAATATTCCGGATTATTGCGCAAGCGATCCGCATGCAGGAGGCTGCACAACTATCCGATCATGGCCAGCAAAAAGAAACACCAACCTTCCCGTCCGGCACAAAAACAGGAACTGAAACGCCCGCCCTCACCGGCCAAATCCGCACCGCGCCCGGTTGTGGACTGGCCGGCGATGGCCAACCGGTATGCCGTACCCGGTCTGGCGGCCTTTCTGGTCGTCGGATTTCTGATCCGGGTGCTTAACCTGCCGGCGCTCAGCCTTTGGATCGATGAATACGTTCATGTGCTGCGGGCTAAAAATGTCGTGGAGGGTACCGGGCCTCTGCTCACCGACGATAACAACGGCATTTTATATACCCTTTCCATGTTGCCGGGTTTCGCCGTCTTTGGCGCCAAGGTGTTCTGGGCCCGGTTTCCCAGCGTTTTGTTCGGCCTGGGCATGATCTATCTCGTTTACAGGATGGGCGCGCATCTGTTCAACCGGTATGTCGGACTCGTGGCGGCTTTCGGCGCTACCTTTTCACTTTACCTGGTGTTCTGGTCGCGGATGGGCCGCAATTACGCCATTCTCGGTTTTTTCAGCCTGCTGCTGGGGTACGTCTTTCTGCGGGCCACGGAACAAAAAGCAACGCCGGATGCGCCCGGCTGGTGGCAACGCGCAGGGCTTTCCCCCAAACACACGCTCCTGATTCCGGTTGTCGGTTTATTGAGTCTGCTGTCGCATCAACTGTCTTTCTTCTTTGTGTTCACAGTGGGCGTTTACGCGGCAATCATGGCTGCGCAGGGGATCGACAGGAAAAAATACACCTGGATGGCGGGGATCACCCTGCCGTTCCTGCTGGCCGTTTTGATCCCGCCCCTCGGATCGGTGCTGAAAAGCATCCTCCAGCCTCTGTTGCTCTCCAATATCGCCGAATGGGCCATTCCCGACTGGGGCAGGTTGGGAAAATTATTCTCCGAAAAACCGCTGGAGGCATTTAACCTGTACAACAACCTCCTGCGTTACGACCTGCACTGGCTTTACCTGCCGGCCCTGGCCGGGCTGGTCGTTGCCTTCAGGGTACGCCCTGCCGCCGGCGCATGGCTGCTGGCAAGTTTCCTGGTCCCCTTTCTGCTGCTGAGTTTTGTGTTTCGCGAGCCGTTTCTGAGCCGTTACCTCATATTTGCCTATCCATATATATTGATCGCTGCCGGGGTGTTTTTTTACGCGTTATGGCAATGGGTGCGCAGTAAAACACCCGATCTTTCCAACACCACCGCGTATGCCTTGCTGGCCTTGCCGTTTATGCTGATCCTGGCCGGCGCCCGCTGGACTTCCATAGCGGACCTGACGCTGGCGCGCAAACTGGAAGGCCACATTGTCGACGCGCAGGTGGCCAGTTGGTCGTTTACGGACTGGAAAGGCGCCTGTGCCTTTGTGGAAAAAAACCAGAAGCAGGGCGATCTGCTGATGTCGACCGTGCCCACCGCCGCATCTTACTATCTGGACCGGAACGACGTGTTGTGGTTCCGCCAGGCATATTATGACAACCAGAGCAAGAGTTATAAATTCAATGCGCCCAATCCCGCAGGCGGACCCAGCGCGGCATCGTTTGAAGACCTCGTCCGCACCGTACAGCAAAACCCGCGGGGCTGGCTGATCGCCGATTATTACCTCGAAAATATATTCACCGATGAAAAGGCGCTGCTGTGGGTGTACCAAAACATGCACTACTATCCGGAGGCATCTCCCGACGGGCGGGTCATGGTATTCGGCTGGGACAACGCCCGGCCCCGGCCGGAACGACAAAACCTCGTTGTGGAACTGGGCATGGACAAAGACAATATGGAATCGCGCGAATTCCACCTGAGCCTGCCGCAGGAACTCTTCAGCCAGCCGGAAATTGTACTGACAGCCCGCACCAGCGGCATCGACACCAACCGCGAAGGGCTGGTGCTGTTCAACGGCCAGAATGCCGCGTGGCTGCCGCCCAACAACGGTTCGGGTGTGGAAGAACAGTCTGTACCGATCCCGCGCGAATGGATACGCCCGGGGCCAAATACGATCCAGGTTCTCTATGAACCCGAACGGCCGCGCGACCCGAGAAAAGGATTCACCCTGTATTTCCTGTCGATAACGGGAAAATAACGCACCAGACAAGGCTGTCAGGCCGGACGGGTAAGGATGAATTCCAGGTTTTCGGAATCGTAAATGAAACGCCGGCCGGCCGGCTGGAAACCGCATTTGGTCAGCACTTTTTGGGACAGTTGGTTGTCGGGGTCTGTCACCGCCACTAATCTGGCTACCTGAAACGCAGCGAAGGCGCGCTCCGTCAGGGCTTTGGTGATCTCCGTAGCCAGCCCGCGACCCCAGTATTCTTTCATCAGCACATAGCCCACTTCCAGATCGCTGCCGGGCTGATAGTCCAGGTGACGCAGCACACAATTGCCAACAGGCGCCCCGGATGATTTCCAGACGGCAATAAAGGTACCGAGGCCGGGATTGTCGCGGGCGTAATCGAGCCACATGGTCATGCGCTTGCGCACCACCTCCGGGTCGGATTCGGGCGGCCGGATATAACGCATGAGTTCGGGATCGCCCTGAAGCATGAAAATAAAGTCGAAATCGTCGGGCGCGACGGGGCGCAGGAGCAGGCGGGGTGTTTCAATGGTCGACATAGATCGGGTGTGATTTTAATGGCAAAAATATATTAACCTGAGCTGGTATATTTGGGCTGTTTCATTTTCAAATCAACTTGAAGCCGGCTGGTTTTTGTTCCGCCGATAGCCTATCCTGCCATGAAAGAACCAGATCCTCTCCCCCTGATCACGCCGCTGAATGAAGGGGCTGTCGCCGTTACATTCGGCCACTCCATCAACAAGGAAATATACCGAAAAGTGACCTGGTTACGCGATTTTTTGCTCGAAAACCCTTTTCCCGGACAGGATTCGGTCGTGCCGGCGTATGCTACCCTTACCGTATTTTTCGACCCGCAGCATGCCGTTCTTCGCCAGTCCAGGGGACAGGAATGGCCGACAGGCATCGTTGTCAATTTTCTTCGCCAGGCATTGAAAACGATGCCCGCAGATGAAAAAACGCCTGAAATTACGCCATTGATCGATATACCTGTCTGCTACAACGGACCCGACCTGTCCGAAGTCGCAGCCCAATTACAGATTACCACGCAAGAAGTTGTCAGGCTTCATACCGGAAATACCTACAGCGTTTTCATGATCGGGTTCCTGCCCGGATTCCCCTATATGGGTCCCCTGCCGGAAGCCCTTCAGTTGCCACGCCGCGCCACGCCACGCCTGCGTGTTGCCGCAGGCAGCGTCGCCATTGCAGGGGCACAGACGGGCATTTATCCGCTACAGTCACCCGGCGGCTGGCACATCATCGGGCACACGGATATTACACTGTTCAACCCGACGGCCCGGCCGCCATCCTTGCTGCAGCCGGGCATGCAGGTAAGGTTCATCGCAACATAAAAACCGATCTTGTGAAAATCGCAATCCTCCATCCGGGTACACTTGCCACCGTCCAGGACCTGGGCCGCACCAGCTGGCGTGCAGAAGGGATACCCCTGTGCGGTGCAGCCGATACGGTGGGGCACCGGATAGCCAACTTCCTGGCCGGCAACGCTGCCGATGCGGCGACAATTGAACTGGCAGGTGGAAAATTTTCCGCCTGGATTGAAGAAGGAGGGCGGATGGCGCTGTCCGGCGCAGGCGGGCAACTGCGGCTGGATGGTCTCGACATCGCACAAGGGCGTTCCGTATATATTCCTTCCGGGACACTGCTGGAAGTGCTGCCGGCGCCGGGAGGCAGTTTCAGTTACCTGGCCACCACGGGCGGCTGGGATGTGCCGCCTGTGCTCGACAGCCGAAGCACCTGCCTGCCTGCGGGTTTTGGAGGACTGAAGGGACGCATGCTGCAAAAAGGAGACACGTTGAGTGCTGCGTCCGGGTCTTCGGGCGATATGGATACTTCACATGCTGATCCGTCCATTGAAAAAGAGTCGGGAAAATGGGCTGTTGACACCTCGTCGTTACGGCCATTTCAAACGACGGGCAGCACAGATACCCTGATTCGCATACTCCCGGGGCCCGAGTCCGGGCGCTTCGAGGCGGCATACCGGCAAGCGTTTTTCGAAATGCCTTTTACTGTTTCCCTTCAAAAGGATCGCATGGGCGTCAGGCTCCAGCCCGCCGGAACGCTGCCGCCATACGCAAACGTCGACATGCTGTCTACGGCCGTCATGCCCGGCACAATCCAGGTACCCCCCGACGGCAACCCGGTCGCCCTGCTCGCCGATGCCCAAACAACCGGGGGCTACCCCCGGATCGCACAGGTGATTGCGGTCGACATTCCGGTACTGGCACAGGCCCCGCCCGGGCAAACCATTCTTTTTCAGGCAGTTACCATTTCCGATGCTGAGAAACTGCTGTTCGAACAGGAAAAAGTGCTGCAAAAAATCCATCTTGCCGTACAATTCAAACTTCGGAAGCATGCCAACAATTGACCTGAACTGCGACATGGGAGAAAGTTTCGGCGCCTGGAAAATGGGTAACGATGCTGCCCTGATGCAATACATCTCCTCCGCCAATATCGCCTGCGGCTTCCATGCGGGCGACCCGGTCATCATGCGCGAAACGGTGCGGCTGGCCCTGAAATACCACGTCGCCATCGGCGCGCATCCGGGCTTCCCCGACCTTCAGGGCTTTGGGCGACGCGACATGAAAATGTCGCCGGAAGATGTGTATACCATGGTGCTGTATCAAACGGGCGCCCTGCAGGCCATTGCCCGCTCGGAAGGCGCCGCCGTGCACCATGTCAAGCCACACGGCGCCCTGTACAATATGGCGGCGAAAGACCGCGCCCTGGCAGACGCCATCGCCCGCGCCGTACAGCAGGCGGACCCCGAACTCGTGTTGTACGGGCTGAGCGGGAGTGCGCTGATAGAAGCGGCCCGTAGTATCGGTTTGCGCAGCGCCAGCGAGGTGTTTGCCGACCGGACCTATCAAAGCGACGGCTCGCTCACGCCGCGCAGCCGTGCGGATGCGTTGGTCGAAAGCGCCCGGGGCGCAACAGAGCAGGCATTGCAGATGATTCATTATCAGACAGTTGCCAGCACCGACGGCAAGACAATCGAGATTCAGGCCGAAACAATATGCCTGCACGGCGATGGCGTACACGCCCTGGAGTTCGCGCAGGCCATCCACACTGCGTTTAAAGAAAACGGTATTGCGGTAAAAGCGCCCTGATTGATTTTCGGGAATACCCTGAACATAATTTTGGACGCACGCCCGTCAAACTAAAGCAATGCACATATCAAAAAAACACGCCGGCGTCAGCCTTGGCGCCGC
>ERZ724507.1142-NODE-1142-length-11651-cov-4.736720_pt1 | contig 11651 bp, 7 predicted proteins | sample MGYA00376040_ERZ724507 | MGnify/ENA primary metagenome ERZ724507 (study PRJEB28724, sample SAMN07190883) | activated sludge metagenome | isolation source: activated sludge of sewage treatment plant in Hong Hong | place: Hong Kong | collected 2016-03-17 ...
CCCAGCGCGCGGCCGCCCTGCGGGCGCGGGTGAACCTCGCCGCCAGCGGTAGCGGCGCTGACACGGGTGCCCTGGCCGCACGCATCGCGGCCGATCCGGCGGACCTCGACGGTCGCCTGCAAATGGCGCGCGCCCTGGCGCTGGGCCACGACTACCGCCCGGCGCTGGAACAGCTGCTGGAAATCGTGCGCCGCGACCGGCGCTGGAACGACGAGGCCGGGCGCCGGACGATGCTGGAGCTCTTCCAGCTGCTCGGCGCCGATGCGCGCCACGACGATCTGCTGCGCGAATTCCGCGTTCGGCTCGCACGCACCCTCAATTGATTCGACGCTAGCGCGGTGCCGGATCGGTGCCGATGCGGAAGGCGTTGCGCCCCGACTGCTTGACGGCGTAGAGCGCCTCGTCGGCGCGCTGGGTGAGGATATCGACGTTTTCGCCGTGCTCGGGATAGATGGCGATGCCCATGCTGCAGGAAATCTGCGCGTCGCCGGCGCGCAGGCGGAAGGGACGTGCCAGTTCGGTCACCATCCGCGCCGCGATGTCCTCGACCTCCTTGCGCGAGCCGATCTCGGTCAGGATCGCGGCGAATTCGTCGCCGCCCAAACGCGCCACGGTATCCACCGCGCGCACGCACAGCCGCAGGCGGCGGGCGGTCTCCACCAACAGGTCGTCGCCGGCCGCGTGGCCGTACTGGTCATTGACCGGTTTGAAGCGGTCGAGGTCGAGGTAGCACAGGGCAAACTGGCGGTCGTGGCGCTGCGCCTGCGAGAAGGCAACGCCGAGGCGGTCGGCGAACAGCGCCCGGTTGGGCAGGTCGGTCAGCGGATCGTGGTAGGCGCGATGGCGCAAGCGCTCCTCTTCCTCCTTGCTGTGCGTGATGTCGGTCATGGTGGTCACCAGCCGCACCGGCTGGCCGCCGCCGGAGGCACGGCTGATGGACACGGCCGAGGCAAACAGCTCACCGCTCTTGCGCCGGCTCCAAACCTCGCCGCGCCAGCGCCCTTCGCGCGCCAGCGCTTCGCGCATCGCGGCGAAGAACTCGGGGGGATGGCGGCCGGAGTCGAGCATCGAGGTCCTGCGCCCGAGCAGTTCCTCCGCTGCATAGCCGGTGATCTCGACGAAACCCGGATTGACCTGAAGGATGGCACCGCGCTCGTCGGTGACGACGATTCCTTCGGCCGCATTCTGGAACACGGCCGCCGCCAGTTCGCGGTCGGCCAGTTGCTGCTCGAGTTGTTCGTTGGCCGTCGTCAGGGCATGGGTACGCTCGCCGATGACGCGGTCCTGCTCCCGCGTCAGCCGCTCGAGCTCCTGAACATGGCGCCGGGTGCTCGCCGCGAGCAGGTGCAGCAGTGCCGCGATGACGGCGAACATCAGCAGATGCACCGATGCCGAACGCACGCGGTCGGCATCGCGGATCGTCAGCAGTTCGGCCGCCGGCATGGTCACCGAGATGCCGCCGCGGATCTGCCCTATTTCGTAGCCCTGGCTGCGATGGCAGGGCATGCAGGGTTCGGTCACCCGCAACGGTGCCATGTAGCGATGCACCGGCGCCGCGCCCGGAATCAGCTCGATCACTTCCGCCGTTCCCGCTTCGAAGCGATGCAGCGCCGCCGCCTCCCAGTCGTCGGGGCCGTTGGCCGGGCGGATCGGTCGCAGGCTCGTGATATGCAGGCGGAAACCCTCGGCCTGCTGGGCGATCTCGGCAATCTGCCGGGTCATGAAGGCGGGATTGACCATGGTCAGCTGCTGCCCGTCGCGCGTGATCAGGTCGCGGCGCGGATGGTCGAGGTAGGGATTCGGCTGCGTCTCGGGCGTTACCGGCACATAGACGCCGCCGTGGCGCGCATTCCAGTTCCGGGTGAGTTCGACCAGTCGGAACAGCGCGGCGCCGCGCTCACGCGCGACGGACTCGACGTTGCGCTCGGTCTGGCGCCAGTCGAGCAGGAACGAGGTGAGCACCCCTGCGGCGACGATGAGGAACATCACCGAGGGCCGCGCCCAAAGGCGCGAGACGCCACCCCACATGGCCGAACGGATCGACGGCGTGCGCATGGCCCATTATGCGCTTTCGCCGGCGGCCGGCGAAACCGCCGGATGGGCCGGTTTCAGCCGTTTATTCTCGCCACCAGGGCCTTGGCGTAGGCGGCCGTGCCGGCGCTGCCGCCGAGGTCGCCGGTGCGCACCTTGTCCTTGTTGAGCACGTCGTCGATGGCCGTACGCAGGCGGTCGCCGAGGTCCTTGCGCTTGACGTGGTCGAGCATCATCGCCGCTGCCAGCAGCAGAGCCGTCGGGTTGGCGATGCCCTTGCCGGCGATGTCGGGCGCCGAGCCGTGCACGGCCTCGAAGATCGCTGCGTTTTCGCCGATGTTGGCGCCGGGGGCCATGCCGAGGCCGCCGACCAGGCCGGCAATCTCGTCGGAAAGGATGTCGCCGAAGAGGTTGGTGGTGACCAGCAGGTCGAACTGCCAGGGGTTCATCACCAGCTTCATGGCGCAGGCGTCGATGATGACCTCGTTGAACTCGAACTTGCCGGCATACTCGTCCCTGTACATCTTCTGCGCGGTCTCGAGGAAGATGCCGGTGAGCGCCTTCATGATGTTGGCCTTGTGCACCACCGTGACCTTCTTGCGTCCGTTGGCGACGGCATAGTCGAAGGCGAACTTGAGGATGTTCTTGCTGCCCTGGCGCGTATTGACGCCGGTGGCGATGGCCACAGCGTGCGGATCGTCGTCGATCGGGATGTAGTGCTCGTAGCCCATGTAGAGGCCTTCGTTGTTCTCGCGGCAGAGGACCAGGTCGATGTTCTCGAAACGCCCGCCGGGAATCAGCGACTTCGCCGGGCGCAGGTTGGCATAGAGCTTGTACTTCTCGCGCAGGCGCACGTTCGACGAGCGGTAGCCGCCGCCCGAGGGCGTTTCCAGCGGCCCCTTGAGCGCCAGGCGGGTGCGGTCGATGGAATCCAGCGTCGCCTGCGGCAGCGGGTCGCCGGCGGCCTTGATGCCGGCGAGGCCCGCTACCTGTGTATCCCATTGGAAGGGCGCGCCCAGCGCCTCCAGCACCGCCAGGGTGGCGTCCGTGATTTCGGGGCCGATGCCGTCGCCGGGGATCAGGGTGGCGGGAATCAGGGTTTGCGCTGCGCTCATTTCGGTCTCCGCTTTCGTGGTGTGGCCGGTGCCGGGCACCGACCCAGGATGAACGTCGCGCGAGCTACTTGCGGCCGGGCGACGAGGCGCGAATTATACGCAGACCTTATCCACCCATACGCCGCGTATATCGTCTGACAACTCGCTGCTATGATCCTTCCGTCGCCAACGACAAGGTCCGCGCGACGGGCCGCGAGGAGGAGCGATGAACCAGACCGTGGCGCTGCCGCTGTGGACCTTCGTCATTCTGGCCGGACTCGCCGGCTGGGCGATGCTGGTCATGCTGCTGGTGCCCGGCATGCGCTGGTTCTTCCGCCGCCGCATCCGCCTGGTGATCCGCCAGATCGGCGGCAAGCTCGCAGTCGAACTGCCGAGCTTCAAACTGACGCGGCGCCAGGTGCTGATCGATCGCCTGTTCCACGACCCGCGCGTGCAGGAGGCCGCCACCGCCCACGCCAATGCGCACAAGGAGCGGCTTTCCGACGTCTGGCGCCGCATCGACCGCTATGCGCGCGAGATCGTGCCCTCCTTCAACGCCTACATCTACTACCGCGTCGGCTACGCGCTGGCGCGCGCCGCCGCGCGGGCGCTGTACCGCGTGCGCATCGGCTTCGTCGACGAGGCGGGACTGGAGAAGGTGGATCGCCGGTCGACCATCGTCTTCGTCATCAACCACCGCAGCAACATGGACTACATCCTGGTGGCCTTCCTGGCGGCAGAGCGTGCCGCGCTCTCCTTCGCCGTCGGCGAGTGGGCGCGCATCTGGCCGCTGCAGCAGTTGATCCGCGCGATGGGCGCCTTCTTCGTCCGCCGCAACTCGGGCGACCCGCTCTACCGCACGGTGCTGCAACGCTACGTGCAGATGGCATCCGAGGCCGGCGTCACGCAGGCGGTATTCCCCGAAGGCGGACTCACCATCGACGGCCGCCTGCGCCCGCCCCGGTTCGGCCTGCTCGACTACATGCTGAAGACCTTCGACGAGCGTCCCGGCGAGCACCGCCGCGACCTCGTCTTCATTCCCGTCGGCCTCAACTACGACCGCGTGCTGGAGGATCGCAGCCAGCTCGGCAAGCTGCACCGCGAGGCGGTGCGCCCGGGCCCGCTCGGGGCCGCTGCGATCACCCTCGGCTTCGTGCTGCGCAACCTCTGGCTGATGGTCGCCGGCGGCTGGCACCGCTTCGGCTACGCCTGCGTCAATTTCGGGCCACCGCTCTCCATGCGGCAGTGGGCAAGGGAGCGCGGCCTGCATTTCCCCGCACTCGACGACGCCGCGCGCAAGGCCGAGGTTGGCCACCTCGCCGAGCGCTTGATGCACGACATCGGCGCGGTCATTCCCGTGCTGCCCGTGCCGCTGGTGGCCGAGATCCTGCTGCGCGAACCTGCCCGCGCACTCAGCGAATTCGAACTCAAGGCAGCTGCGCACGCGCGCATGCGCGAACTGGAGGCGCGCGGCGCCAAGCTCTACATCCCGCGCCACGATCACGACTACGCCTTCGGCGTCGGGCTGCGCATGCTGACGCTGCGCCGGCTGGTGGTCGAGGAGGACGGCCTCTTCCGCGCCGCGACCGACCAGTTGGAAATGCTTGCCTACTACGCGGGATCGATCGCGCACATCGACGCGGCCTAGGCGGTCGCCAGCGGGCGGTGCGCTGCCGCCTAGCTTCAACCCGGAGCCAACTACTCCGCGGCGCGCAGCGACGGCATCGCCGACTGCCGCAGCATCCCCGACGCCCCGAACCAGCCGGCAACGACGACCAGCGCCAGCCCGGCGGCGGCACCAATCTGCCACTTTCCGAGTTGCCGCACGTCGTCGTCTTCGATCGCGCCCCGCGCGACGCTCCACCCATCGTGGCGCGCCGCGACGCCTGCGAGCACGCCGGCCAGCGCGCCGAGCGCGGCGAATTCGGCCAGCAGCGCCCCCGCCAGCTGGCGCCGGCTGGCGCCCAGGGCGCGCAGCACGGCCAGTTCGTGGCGTCGTTCGTCGGCACTGGCCTCCAGCGCCGCGTAGAGCACGGCCAACCCGGCCAGAACGGCGAAGCCGAACACCAGCTGCACGGCGCGCGCCACCTGGTCCATGGTCGCGTGCAGCTGGCGCAGCAGCGCGGCCACGTCGATGACGGTCAGGTTGGGAAATGTCTTTACCAGTTCGGGCACCACCCCGGCCTCCTCCGGCGCCAGGTGGAAGCTCGTGATGTAGCTGACCGGGAAGTCTTCGAGGGTGCCGGGCGGCGCGATGACGAAGAAGTTGACGCGCATCGAATCCCAATCCAGCTTGCGCAGGCTGGTGATCGGGGCCTCGATGCGGCGGCCGGCGATGTCGTAGGCGAGGCGGTCGCCGACGTTCAGCGCCAGGGTCTCCGCCAGGCCCTGCTCGACGGAGAATTCCGCGCCGCGTGACGCGCCGTGCCAGCGCCCGGCGCTGACCGCATTGCCCGCGGGCAACGCCGATGCCCATGAAAGGTTGAACTCGCGGTCGACGAGCCGCTGGGCACGATCGTCGGCGTAGCTCTCCGGCCCTACCGGCCGGCCATTGACCGCGACCAGGCGGCCGCGCACCATCGGTTCCAGTTCCGGCACGCGCACGCCGCGCGCGCGGAAGAAGGCAGCAAGCGCCTCACGCTGATCCGGCTGGATGTTGATGACGAAGCGGTTGGGTGCCTCCGGCGGCACACGCCGCTGCCAGCTTTCCAGCAGGTCGCCGCGCGCCACGGTGAGCAGCAGCAGTGCGGTAAGCCCGAGGCCGAGCGCCACCGCCTGCACCAGCGTGGACGCCAGCCGGCGGCGCAGGTTGGCAAGACCGTGGCGCCAGCCATAGCCGCGTCCGGCCGGCCGCAGCCGGCCCAGCACGGCCAGCAGCACGCGCGCGGCAAGGCCGAAGAAGCCGAGCGCAACGAGGAAGCCGGTCAGCACGATGAGCCCGAGGCGCAGTTCGCCCGCCATCCACAGCATCAGCGCCGAGAGCGCGAGGGCGCCGAGCAGGTAGGCACCGATCGATGCCGGTTCCGGCCCGCTCCATTCGCGCCGCAGGACGCGCAGAGTCGGCACCCGGCGCAAACGCAGCAGCGGCGGAATGGCGAAGCCGGCCACGAGCGTCAGGCCGACCAGCAGGCCGTGCAGCCAGGGCAGCAGCGAAGGCGCCGGCAGATCGGCGATCAGCACGCCGGCGAGCAGCGATTGCAGGCCGGCCTGCACGCCATAGCCGGCGACGCAGCCGACCAGCGTCGCCGCCAGGCCAAACAGCAGAAATTCACCACCATGGATGCGCAACAGCTGTCCGCCGGAGGCGCCCATGCAGCGCATTACCGCGCAGCCATCCAGATGGCGTCGCAGGTAGCGCTCGGCAGTAAGGGCGACGGCGACGGCGGCGAGGATCACGGCGAGCAGCGCAGCCAGGCGCAGGAAGCGCTGCGCGCGCTCCGTGACGTTGCGAATCTCGGGGCGTGCATTGTCGAGGCTCTCGATGCGCTCACCGCGTCCAAGGCGGACGCGCGCCCAGGCCTCGTAGGCAGCGACCGCTGCCGCATCGCCCGCTAGGTTCAGCCGGTAGGCGACGCGGCTGCCGTCCTGGATCAATCCCGTCGCGGCGAGGTCGTCGAGCCGCATCATCAGCCGTGGCGCCAGGGCGAACACGTTTATGCCGCGGTCCGGCTCCATGGTCAGCACGGGGCCGGCGGCGAGCGCGCTGCGTCCCACGCCGAGAGACGTGCCGGGCCGCAGCGAGAGCGAAGCGGCAAGCCGCTCGTCGGGCCAGGCCTCGCCGGATTCCGGAACGCGCGGCGTTTCGGCGTCAACGGCATTGAGCGTCGGTGCCGTGCGCAGCGCGCCACGCAGCGGATAGCCGGTGGAAACCGCCTTGATCTCGGCGAGCAGCGATGCGTCACCAGCGCGCACCATGCTCGGGAAGCTCACGCTCTCCGCCAGGCGCAGGCCGCGCTGCACCGCCTCGCGGCGGAATTCGTCGCGCCAGGGATGGTCCGCGGTGAGCAGCAGGTCGCCGCCGAGCAACTGGTGCGACTGCAGGCGCAGCGCGCGCTCGACACGGTCGGCAAGGAAGCCGACGCTGGTCAGCGCGGCCACCGCGAGCACCAGCGCGACACCCATCACCGCCAGTTCGCCGGCACGCCAGTCGCGCACCAGCATGCGTAGGGCGAGCCGCAGCGACGGACCCATCACCAGGCCCGCAAACGCTCGATCGCCTGTTCGACGCGATCGAGGGCGACCACCTCGAGGCCGCGGATGGCCTGCTTCGGCGCATTCGCGCGCGGCACGATGGCGCGCGTGAAGCCGAGCTTGGCTGCTTCCTTGAGCCGCTCCTGGCCGCGCGGCGCCGGGCGGATCTCGCCGGCGAGGCCGACTTCGCCGAAGACGACCAGCTTGCCCGGCAACGGCTGGTTGCGCAGCGAGGAAACCACCGCCAGCAATACTGCGAGGTCGGCCGCCGGTTCGGCGATGCGCACGCCGCCGACGGCATTAACGAAGACATCCTGGTCGCCGCAGACGATGCCGGCATGTCGATGCAGCACGGCCAGCAGCATGGCCAGCCTGTTCTGTTCGAGGCCGACGCTGAGGCGACGCGGGCTGACGGCCTGCGCGGCATCGACGAGGGCCTGGATCTCGACGAGCAGCGGCCGCGTGCCCTCCTGCGTGCACAGGACGCAGGAACCCGGCACGTCGAGCGGATGTTGAGAGAGGAACAGGGCCGAGGGGTTGGCGACGCCTCGCAGCCCCTTCTCGGTCATGGCAAACACGCCAAGCTCGTTGACCGCGCCGAAGCGGTTCTTCACGGCGCGCACGAGGCGGAACGCGGAGTGCGTGTCGCCCTCGAAATACAGCACCGTGTCGACCATGTGTTCGAGCACGCGCGGGCCGGCGAGGCTGCCCTCCTTCGTCACGTGGCCGACGAAGAAGACGCAGGTGCCGCTCTGCTTGGCGAAGCGCGTGAGCTGCGCGGCGCATTCGCGCACCTGGGCAACCGAGCCGGGTGCCGACTCGAGCGCGTCCGACCAGACGGTCTGGATCGAGTCGATGACCGCCACCGCGGGCCGCACTTCGAGCAGCGCGGCGAGGATCTTCTCGAGGTTGATCTCGGCCAGAAGTTGCATGCCGCCCGGATCGAGCTGCAGGCGCTGGGCGCGCAGCGCAACCTGTTCGGCCGACTCCTCGCCGGACACGTAGAGCACGTTCTCGCGCGCCTCGCCAAGCCGCGCGAGTGCCTGCAGCAGCAGCGTTGACTTGCCGATGCCGGGGTCGCCGCCGATCAGCACGACGCCGCCGGCCACCAGGCCGCCGCCCAGCACGCGGTCGAATTCCTCGATGCCCGTGGGCTGGCGCGGTTCCTCGCGGGCATGGATCTCGGCCAGCTTGCGCAGGCCCCCGCCACCCGCCAGCCCGGCAAACTTGCGCGCCGGCCCGCGCGTCGGCTCGACCAGGGCTTCCACGAGCGTGTTCCACTGGCCGCAGCCCGGACACTGTCCCTGCCACTTGGGCGAGCTGGCGCCGCACTCGGTGCAGCTGTAGTGGGTCTTGGCCTTGCCTGCCATCTCAGGTGTCCGTCAGTCCGCGCCCTCGACCGGAACACGGGCGGCCAGCGCACAGAACAATTCGTAGGCGACCGTACCGGCCGCGCTGGCGACGTCGTCGGCGGCCACGTGGTGCGCACCGCTGCCGCCCCACAGCGTTACCGCGGCGCCGATGTCGATCTCCTCCGGCAGCCCGGTAAGATCGACGCAGAGCTTGTCCATCGAGACGCGCCCCAGCGTCCGGGTACGATGGCCGGCCACAGTGACGGGCGTGCCGGTCGGGGCATGCCGCGGATAGCCGTCGGCGTAGCCGCAGGCCACCACACCGATACGCATCGCATCGGCGGCGACGAAGGCCCCGCCGTAGCCGACCTCGTCACCCGGCGCCAGGCGGCGCACGGCGATCAGCTCGCTCTCCAGCGTCATCACCGGCATCAGTTCGAGTTCGACCGCACTTTTCATGGCGGGAAAGGGCGACGCGCCGTAAAGCATGATCCCCGGGCGCACCCAGTCACCGACCGATTCCGGGAAGCGCAGCAGGGCCGCGGAGTTCGCCAGGGTAACCGGCAGCGGCCGGCCGCCCGCCATCTCGCGGAAGCGCGCGAATTGGGCGGCGATACCGCGCTCCTCGTCGGCATCCGCGAAGTGCGTCATCAACGTGACGGATTCGACGCAATCCGCCGCGGCCAGGCTATCGAGCGCCACGGCAAACCCCTCGGCATCGAAGCCGAGCCGACGCATGCCGGTATCGAGCTTGACGCAGACCGGCAGGCGCACCGGCAGGCGGGCGGCCACAAGGGTTTCAACCTGCCAGGCCGCGTGCAGCACCGGGGTCAATTCCAGTTCGGCATAGAGCGGCCATTCGTCGCCACGATACGGACCTTCCAGCATCAGCAGCGGATGGCGCAGGCCGGCGTCGCGCAGTGCCATGGCGCCTTCCAGCTCGATCAGGGCAAAACCATCGGTGACGTCAGCCAGCGCCTCCGCCGCTTCGAGCAGGCCGTGGCCGTAGGCATCGGCCTTGACCACGCTCCAGATGCGTGCCGCACCGGCATGCCGCCGCGCAATGCTGAGGTTGTGGCGCAGCGCCGACCAATCGAGGCGCGCGCGAATCGGCCGCGACATGGCCGAACGCTAGGGCTTCTTGGCGTTCTGGGCGCGCAGCCGCGTCGAGGCGAACTCGACGAAGGTCGCCACCAGGCGCGAGCGGAACTTTTCCTTCGGATACACCATGGACAACGTGCGGATCAGGCGCGGCTTGAGCGGGATGGCGACGATGTCGCCGAGGCGCTGCTCCTTGCTGACCGAGGCGCGCGATGCGATGGCGAAGCCGAGCCCCGTCTCCACCACGCCGTTGAGTGCAATCGGGCTGCCCAGTTCCATCACCAGGTTCATCTGGTCGGGGCCGATGCCGGCGGCACGCAGGTAGTTCTCGGTGAATTCGCGGGTGCCGGAACCGGGCTCGCGCGAGATGTACGCATGCTCGACCAGCTTCTGCGGTGTCAGCTCCTTGTGCCGCGCCAGCGGGAAGCGCGGATGGCAGATGACGACCAGTTCGTCGTCGCAGCATACCTCGCACTGCAGGTTCGGCTCGTGCGAAAGCGATTCGATGAAGCCGATGTCGATGGTGTGCTCGAGCACCCGCGTCTCGATCGATTCGGAATTGCCGACGATGAGCCGGGAGCGCACGTTGGGATAGGTCGACTTGAATTCGCCGAGGATGCGCGGCAGCAGGAATTCCGCCAGCGTGGTCGACGCGCCGACCATCAGGGAACCGCTGATCTCGCCGGTCAGCTCGGAAAGGCGCACGTCCATCTCGGACGAGAGGCCAAGGATCTTCTCGGCATAGCCGAGCACCACTTCACCGGCCGGCGTCAACGCGATACGGCCATGCCCGCGATCGAACAGGCGCGTGTTGAAGTGTTCCTCGAGTTGCTTGATCTGGAATGTCACGGCCGGCTGCGTCATGAACAGCACCTCGGCCGCCTTGGTGAACGACAATTGCTTGGCAACCGCGTGGAACACCTGAAGCCTGCGATCTGCCATGGCGATACCTCCGAAAACGTGATTCCGTCAGGGTGTATTCAAGCACAAATCATCGTGCATGAGCGGATTTTATGGGCCGTACCGCAGCGCAGCATGGGTTCATGGGTGCGTAGTGCTTTCGTGATATAAACCGGCACGCGAAACGCTCGGCTGCCGCGGCGGCCCACCTAATGAGCACAGGCTTCTACATCATCATGGCCGCGCAGTTTTTCTCCGCGCTGGCCGACAATGCCCTGCTGATCGCTGCGATCGCCATCCTGCGCGACATGCAGGCACCGGCATCCTACGAACCCCTGCTGAAGACCTTCTTCACCGTGTCCTACGTCGCGCTGGCGGCCTTCGTCGGTGCGTTCGCCGACTCGATGCCCAAGTGGCGCGTGATGTTCATCAGCAACGGCATCAAGATCCTCGGCTGCTCGCTGATGTTCTTCGACGTTCATCCCCTGCTCGCCTACGCCGTCGTCGGCCTGGGCGCAGCGGCCTACTCGCCCGCCAAGTACGGCATCCTCACCGAGTACCTGCCGCACCGGCTGCTGGTCGTCGCCAATGGCTGGATCGAGGGCCTCACCGTCGCCGCCATCATCCTCGGCGTGGTGCTGGGCGGCGCGCTGATCAACCCCAAGATCGCCCACGGGCTGCTTTCGCTCGACTTCCCGATGATAGACACGGGCATCGATACCATCGCCGAGATGAACCTCGTCGTGGTCGGCGCGCTCTACCTCGTCGCCGCACTGTTCAACCTCTACATCCCGGATACCGGCGTCGACCACAAGCCGCTGAAGGCCAACCCGATTTATCTGGTGCATGAGTTCAACCACTGCCTGAAGCTGCTCTGGCGCGACCGCCTGGGCCAGATTTCCCTGGCGGTGACCACCCTGTTCTGGGGTGCGGGCGCCACGCTGCAGTTCATCGTCCTCGAGTGGGCCAAGGCGGCGCTCAA
>ERZ724507.1155-NODE-1155-length-11509-cov-5.164309_pt1 | contig 11509 bp, 6 predicted proteins | sample MGYA00376040_ERZ724507 | MGnify/ENA primary metagenome ERZ724507 (study PRJEB28724, sample SAMN07190883) | activated sludge metagenome | isolation source: activated sludge of sewage treatment plant in Hong Hong | place: Hong Kong | collected 2016-03-17 ...
GGGTCCGCCACAGGCGCGGCGGCCTCGGTCGCGCACTCGCCGGAGCTGCAGCCCTGCCTCTCGGCGAGCGCCTTGCCGATCGCGTCCTCGGTCTGCGGGCCCCACTTGCCGTCGACGCGGATGCCGAGCGACGCCTGCGCGGCGCGCAGCGCCTCGGTCGAGGCCGCGCTCCACTCGGCGGCGACGTCTCCCTTGAAAAATCCGAGCGCGGCGAGGGCCTCGTGGCGCTGCCGCGTCTGGAGCAGCGACACGCCGGCGCCGACCATCCGCTCGACGTAGTGCGTGGGGTTCAGCAGGCCCGCGGGCGGCGGCTCGCCCTTCCACCACACGCTGTTGGCGGTGCGCTGCTCGGCCCGGTACAGCTCGAGGTGGATCATGCCGTAGGGCCCGTGGATGCGCCCGAGCTTGTCGCCCTTCTTCACCTCCTGGCCGTGGCCGATGCCGAACTCTTTGTGCGAGCCCTGGCGAAACCCACCGAGCACGAGAAAAAGCCCCGTCTTGGTGCGCAGAAAGACGGCTTTGGCGTTGTCGTCCCACCCGCGATCAAGGCCGAGGACGAGCGCGTCCTCCGGGGCGAGGATCACCGCACCGTCCGGCGCGCCGGTCAGGTCGATGCCAGCGTGCCAGCGCTTGCACGTCTCCAGCGTGCAGCCGTACGGGCGCCCGCCGCCGACGCTCCACGTGGCGAACTTCGGCTGCACGCTCGGGAGCGGCCACGCGGGCTTCGGGTCGCCCCCTGCCATCTCCAGCTTCTCCCACTCCGGTGTGCGCGCCATCGTCAATTCCCCTCCCTGCCCGGTGTGACGGCCGTGCCCAGTAACGTCGTCTGTCCCTCGGCGCAGCTTTGCGCGAGCTCGGCCGCGGCCTCGGCGATCTTGCGCAGCGCGTCGTGAATGGCCCGCAGGCCCTCGTCCGAATCCCCCTGCGCGATGAGCTCGCGCGCCCGGCCGTAGTGCTCTTTGGCTTTGCGGAAGGCGGCCTCGGCGACGCGGCGCGACTCGCCCTGGCAGCGAGGTGCATCGATCATTGCGGCTGTCCAAAAGAGCATCTCGCGGACGTCGGCGAGCCGCTGCGGCGCCGTGCGAAGGCCCTGCTCGAACTCGTGGACCTTGCGGTAGAGCTCGCGGATGAACGCGTGGTCCCACTCGGCGCCGAGGTGCCAGGCCTGCTCGCCACCGACGAGCTCGTCCGACTCGATGCGGCAGCGGTCGTCCTCGCAGTCCTCGCGCAGCCGCACGAGGACCTCGCGCGGGCGGCCGCCCTCGCCCATTTCGCGGAGCACGAGCGCAGGCCCGCCGTCCGACTCGTAGATCGCGGCCGAGTCGACGACCAGGCCGCCGTCCTCGCGCTCGACCGGCACGAGCACGATGGCATTTTCGAGCTTCTCCCACAGCGCGGCGAGAAAGTCGTCCAGCGGCACCTCGCTCGCAAACTCGCGGACGTGCTGCGCGGCCCTGCGGAGCGAACGCGCCGAGAGCCACGCCGCGAGCGCGTCGCCATCCGTGCCGCGTGGCTTGGCGAGGTCCTTTAGGGTCTCGGCCAGCCAGCGGAACTCCTCGCTGCCCGCCTTTCCAGCGAGCCGCTCGGGGTCCGCGCCGAGGGCACGCGCGCGGGCCCGGAGCTTGTCGAGCGTCGCGTGTGGGAGCGAGCCGCCCTGCTCGGGGTCCATCTGCGCGAGCGCCCGCCCGATCCGCTCGGTGAGCTCGGTCTGCTGCGCGGGCGTGAGGTCTTCGAGCCAGCGGATGTCTTCGAGCTGCTCGTCCTGAATGTCGACCACGGCGAGCGGACGGTCGGGCCGCTCCTCGGCGTGAAGGATGAAGACGATCGTGTCGAGGCCGCGGCGGCGGGAAAACGCGAGCTGTGGACCTGCGTCCGCGTTGAAGGTGTCGACGAGGCGGTCCGCCCACCCGGGCAGCGTCGGCCCGGCGGGCGGCATGGAGGCGAGCTCGCGCGGGCGCACTGGCTCAGCGACCTTCTTGCCACGGCTGCCTTGTTTCTTCGTCGGCTTGTCCGCCCGCGCGGTCTTCCTGCGCACATCTGGGCCGGGCGGCAGAACCGGCGGCGCTTCCTCTTCCATCATGGACGCGCCCGCGGGACTCGGGGCCGGCGCGTCCTCCTTCGCGTCCCCGCGGGCTGCTGCGAGCAGGCTCTGCGGAATCTTGCGCGCCCACCACAGCTCGGCCACCTGCTTGAGGTCGGTAAACGTCTCGCCGCTCGCCGGCGCGAGCGCAAGAAACTGCTGCCAGCCGGCGATCGTCGGCGGCATCAGCACGCCGCCCCTCACCTCGGCGCCCTCGCGGAGGCGAAGTTCGCCGCTCACGAGCACCGGCACCACCTGCGCCTCGGCCTGCACGGACAGAATCTCGCGCACGCGCGGCTCGGCGAGCGGCCACCAGCGCTCCAGCCATGCGTCGCTCGCCGAGGTGAAGCCGAGGGCGTGCCAGTCGACCGGCTGCGCCCGCCCCCACGCTTCGATGCGTTCACCGATCGCGGCTCCGGACGCAGCCTCGTCCCCGCTGTCCCAGGGGACAGGTCCACCGGGCATGTGCTCGGGGCGCAGCCCGAGCGCCTTGATCGCTTCGAGGTTCTGGCACACCCAGCGCGCCGTGCGTGCGGTCCGCACGCCGATGCACGGCGGGCCGTCGCTGACGACCAGCCGGCCGAACTCGTAGTACTTGATCGTGTCAGGGTTGTAGGCGTCAGGGATGGCGACGCGCAGGCCCTCATAGACGGGAGCCTCGCCGTCCGGAGGGACGAGGTACTCGACACGCTCGGTCTCGTCGATCCAGCGCGCCCACGGCCACGCGGCGGCGTCGTACTTGCGGAGCTGGCGCAGGCGCACGTGCCCCTCGGCGCGCAGCTGGGTCGCCTTGTCAGGGTCTGTAGACACGCGCGCGTCGCGAAAGCGTGCGCTCGCTTGGGTCAAAAGCCGCGCGGCCTCGCGGGCGACCCGCAGCCGCTCCTCCTCGATCGCCTTCTTCTTGGCCTCCTCGACGCGCCGGGCGGTCTCAGCGGGGTTGCGCGAGATCATCAGGAGGATCTGCTCGGGCGAGAGGTCCTGCTGGGCCGCGGGGTTGTTGGTGTCGCGGCGGCCGCTCTCCAGCACCGCGGCGATCCAGCGCCCTTTTCCGTCGAGGATGCCCCAACGGAAACCGTCGAGAGAGCGCTTGCTCATGTAGTAGAGGATCTCGATCGTGCCGAGGCGGTTGCCCTGGCGGTAGGCGCGGCCGTTTCTCTGCTCGAGATCCGAGGGGGTCCACGGCAGGTCGAGATGGTGGATCGTACATGTCCGAACTTGCAGGTCGACGCCCTCGTACGCGACCGAGTTGGCGATCACGACGTCGTACTTGGGCGCGAGCTCGGTCTCGCCAGCGCCCCGGATCGCGCAGCCCTCCTCGGTCTGCGGCGACTCGGGCGGCAGCCCGTTGAACTCGCGGGCGATCCGGATCCGGTCGGCAGGTTTGGCGACGTCGGCGTTGAGGATGGCGATCCGCTCGCGTGGCACGCCCTCCTGCACGAGCACCTCGCGCATCCACGCGTGGACGGCGGTCGGCTCACAGAAAATGATGTGCCCGCACTGCCGCTGCGCGGCGATCCGCTTGGCGCAGGCGACGAGCTTGGGCGCGCGGAACTCCGGCACCGCGAGCTTCTTGGTGATCGTCTTCTTGGTCTCGTCCTCCGACCAGACGACCTCGATCGACTCGCCGCCGGTGAGGGCGTTTTGCCACTTGTAGCCCTCGTCGAGCGAGCCGTGCAGCGCGACCAGCGACATGCGCGCCATCAAGCCCAGGACCTCGCCGCCGCCCATGCTCTTGTCGCCGAGCGCCCGCTCGATCTGGGTGACGTACCGGTCGTATTTGCCGTCCTGGTACGGATCCATGTCGACCTCGACGAGCTGGACTCGCGGCGTCGGGAGTTTGAGGCCCACTTCCTGCGCCGTGCGGAACTCGCCGTAGGTCAGGATGATGTTGCGGAGCTCGTCCAAGTTCTTGAAGCCGGTGACGGCCGAGCGATCCTCGACTTTGAAGTCGATGCCGAGGACCTGCCGGGTCTCGATCCGGATGTAGCGGTCGATGAACTGCTCCGGGTCGCCCAGGCGCGTCGCAAACGCCCGCGGGTCGATCATCTGGAGCAGGTTGTAGAACTCGAGCGGCGAGTTCTTGGCTGGCGTCGCCGTCAGGAGGATGATGCCGCTGCCGCCGGTGTGCTTTCGGACGATCGCGGCGCGGAAGTCGAGCTGCCACGCGCGCTTGCTGCCCTCGCCGCCGCCGCCCATGAACTTCGGGATCCCGGCCTCGCGTGCCTCCGGCATGTAGAGATTCTTGAAGGCACTCGCCTCGTCGCAGACCAAGCCATCAATTCCGAGCGTGTCCCACACGATCCCCGGGTCGAAGCGTTGGCCTTCGGGGAGCTCCAGATGCCCCTGCACGAACGCGCGCACGCCGTGCTGCAAGATCGCCTCCTGGCGCTCGGTCAGCGTCTTGCCCTTGCGCTTGCGCTCGGCAGCGACGGCTTGCTGGAGCGCGACCTCGCGGCGGATCGCCTCGACCTGCTTGGCGTACTCGACGACCGCATCCTCGCTGACCTTGGTCCGCGCGAGCGCGTCGAAGCTGAGGATCACGACGTCGGCCTGCCCGGCCTGGAACGCCTGCCACTTCTTCGCCCGCTCCTCCGGCGTGTCGGTCTCGGAGGTCAGCACGCCCTTGTTCTTGCCGCGGACCCCGCGGCGGCGGTTGCTGCCGATGACGAGCACCTGGTAGTCGGGCAGGCAGCAGCGGAAGTCGTCGTACCACTTCCACACGAGCGACGACGGCACGAGCACAACGGGCCGCTTGACCCAGCCCTCCTGGCGCGCCCTGGCGATCGCCCCGATCGCGGTGTACGTCTTGCCGACGCCTACGTCGTAGGCGATCAGCCCGCGCCGCAGCGTCATGATGCGCCGGATGCCGGCGATCTGGTGCGGCCGGAGCTGGGGACCGTTGGTGGCCCAGCGCGCGATCGGCAGCGGGTCGGAGGAGAACTCGGGCGTGATGATGCCGCGGAACTCGCGGCTGTACGCGTCGGCGATCTGCTGACGGCGCTCCTCGTGGTCGCGCAGCCAGTTGTAGAAGGACTCGGCGTACTCGCGCGCCTTGGCGGTGCGAAGCTCCGCCTTCTTGCGCCGGCCGGCTGTGTCGTCTTCCTCGTCGTCCAGGTCGTCGTCCTCTTCCGGGCTGAAGAAGCGCTTGTCGTGGTTGATCCAGCCGAGGATCCAGACCGTGTCGGCCGAGAGGCCAGGGAGCGCGTCGGTGCGGGCGTAAAGCGAGCCCCTGATCCGGACGAGGCCCGCGGCGCGCTCGAGCTCGACCGGCCCAAGCTCGCGGTTGTAGGTCTCGCTGATCCAGCCCGCGATCAGCGGCAGCGGCACCCAGCGCTGCGACGGTGTGATGTCGCTGATGTCCTCGAAGACCGCCGGCCCGATCGCCTCCATGAGTCGCCGGGCCTGCAGCGCAGCCTGGGGATCGGTCTCGGCACGCGCCCGCACCCGGTCGAACTTGGGCCACAGGTTGCCGGTCAGATAGGTGTCGAGTGGGATGAGGAGCTGGCGGACCTTTCGCAGCGGGCGCTCCTCGGGCGGGCCGTCCTCCTCGACAACTTCGTCGAGGTTCCACTTCGCGTCCAGAAGCCGGGCGACGATGGCGGGCTCGTCCAGCTTGCCGCCGACCTCGCGGTGGAACGCGAGCAGCTCGGGCGCGGTCAGGCGGCGGCGCGCGCGAAAGAGGTGCTCGGCCTGGGCGACGATGTCCTCGGGAGCGCCGGCAAAGCGACGCGACACCTTCGGCGGCTCCGCGAGCGCCGGTGCGAGCTCGCCCTTGGGCGTGAAGGCGTTGAGAAACTGCTGCGCCGCGACGCTCTTGGCCGCGTGGGCGCGCAGCGGCAGGTACGACCACGGGCCGCCGGCCTGGTCGATCTCGACGCGGCGGCGGAAGTCGAGCAGGCTGGCTTTTAGTTCAGGCCACATGCCCTCGGCCTTGTCGGCGTCGTTCGCGGCGACCGCGGCGAGGTAGCGGTCGATCCGCATGCCGAGCAACGTCGCGTCGCGCACGACCTCGTTGGTGATCGACTGCGGGGACTCCTCCGTCGCGCGGACGGGTGACTCGTAGCGCGAGGGGGCCTCGGCGGGGATCTCGCGCAGCGCGCACGCGGGGCACATCGGACGCTCGGTGAAGGCGGGCAGGCCCTTGAACTCGCCGACGATCTGGTAGCGCCAGGTGCGGCGGGATTTGACGTCGCTGTCGCCGCTCTCCGCCGGGGTTAGCTCGCCCGCAGGCGTGCCGAGGATGTGCTCGGGAAACTGCTCGAAATACTTGCCGTCGAGGATGAAGCGGTCGGCTTCGTCGGTGGCGGTGAGCTCGCCGCCGCGGGCACGGAAGAACAGCACGTCGACGACCAGCGCGGCGCCGGGGAAGACCTCGCGGCCGTCGGGGTGATGGCTCGGCAGGCGGAAGGCGGCGACGAGGTGATGGCGCGCGAGCACGCGGCCGCGAAGCTCGCGGTTGCGCTCGGCGGTGAGAAACCCTGCCGGGACGATGAACACGCCGAGGCCCGCGGGCGCGAGCAGGTCGAGCGCGCGGCGCAGGAAGTACGCGTAGGCGATGCGCTCCCGGTAGAAGGGGTTCGGGTCCTCGGAGGCGAACACGCCGCGCTCGCCGTAGGGCGGATTGCTGAGCACGAGGTTGATGCGGCCGGCGAACTGGCTGCCGTACTCGCGCACGAACCGCTCGAAGGGCATGTGGTGGTGCTGCGCGTCGGGGCGCAGCGCGGTCAAAAGGCGCGACGACGCCTTGCTGAACTCGACCGTCACCCACTCGAGGCCCCGCACGGGGCCCTTGGGGTCGAGGCACTGCGGGCGGCCCATCGCGCGTAAAAACCGGCCGATGCCGGCGGACGGCTCCAGGATGCGCACGAGGCCGTCATGGCCCGCGAGTTCGGGGAGCAGCGGGCATACGCGTTCGGCGATCGCGTCGGCGATCTGCAGCGGCGTGTAGTACTCGTGGATGAGGCCAAAGGTCTCGGGCTCCAAGCCCTTTGGGAATTGCTCGCGCACGTCCTCGATCGACAGGCCGCCCCAGCCGGAGTAGGCGAGCAGCTTGCGCCGGTCCTCGGCGGTCAGGGCCTCCGGGGGCTTTGTGGCGACGAGCTCCAGCGCTTCGAGGTTGGCCCGGGTGCGCCGCGCCTTGGTCCACAGCTCCGGCGGGTCGAGCGCCTCCTGGGTCTTCTGCGCCGTGCGGGCGCGACGGGCGGCGAGCGCCTCGTCGAGCGCGGCGATGATGCCCTCGCGCTCCTCGGCGAGGAACTGTTCGAGCACGCGCGGGTGGATCCGCGGCGCCATGTTGGCCCGCCAGATCGGCTCGATGAGGGCGAAGAACTGTGCGCCGTTCATGGGGTCTCCGCGAAGTAGTGGGATTCGAGGTCGTCGATGCAGAGTTCGAGGTGGAGCGCGACAAGCCGCGCGACGGCCTCGCGGCCGCGCTCGTGGGCGAAGAGACCTCCGCGAATCGCCTCGGCGGTCTCGGCGGCAATCGTCGCCGCGAGTTTGTCGCGGGCGGCGGTCTTGTAGATGCAGCATAGAAGCGCCCGCTGCGGCGGCTCGAGTGCGTCAATCTCGCGGGCGACGTCGTCGGCGAGGATCATGGCGAGATCCACTGGCGGGGCCGGATGAGCAGTTGCTCGTTCCAGACGCGGGTGAAGAGGTTGGCCTGCTCGAGAGCGCGAGTCGCTCTCGAGAGGGCTTCGGCATTCGGGGCCCGGTAGACGGTCAGCTCGCCGAGCCGGTAGACAAGGCCCGTGACCGTAAGCCCTGCGGCCGAAAGGACGGCGACGGGGTCGGTCGGCTCGGTGGCGGGGGCGGCCTTCTTGCAACTGCACCCGGCCTGGATGCCGCACACACTGACCCCGCCGGCATTGCCGCCGCAGCCGCACGCTTTCGCGGGCGCGAAGGTCGCGTTGAGGCTGGCGAGCACCTCGCCGAGTTGACGGCCGCCGAACACGCGGGTGGCCTTGTCCGCCCCGCCGCGCGCAGCGAGGTCTCCGCCGTCGAGCTGGGCGAGCGACAGGGCGCCCGAGGCCGTGATCTGCCTTCGCATGGTGTCGAGCCAGCCGAGCTGGACAGCGTCGAAATCGCGGCCGGCGAGCGCCTGCTGATCCAGCCAGCGCTGGAACTTGCTCGCGGACTTGCGCTCGCGCAGGTCCCGAGCCGCGGCCTCGACCATCGGCCCGAGGTTCGGGTTCTCCTCGTGGACAAAGCGCAAGGCGACCTCGCGCGGCACCCGTGGCGCCACGCTGGCGAGCCAGCGCTCCAGGACGTCTTCGTAGAGCGCCATGATCACTCCATTTCGGAAAAGGCGGTCTTGATCGCGTCCTTCAGCGAACCCCGCAGTTCGTTGCGCACCTCGGGAGTGAGCGTCGTGATCGGCTCGGGCGCCTCGGCGGGCGGCGGCGCCTGAGCTGGGGGCGCCGGTTCCTCGGTCTTCGGTGGCGCAGCTTCGGCGGCCGGGGTCTTCGCCTTGCGTCCGCCGGGACGCTTCGGGGCCTCGGGCATCGGGCAGGCGCTGTCGATCGCCTCCTGGGTGAGCTTCGCCTCGGGGCGCGGCGGCAGGCCCTTGTCGTGGAGCGCCTGGGCGGCGACCTTGGCCTTGTCGAGCTCGGGGTAGCACGTGATGTGCTTCATCACCCCGCGCCCCCAAAACACGTACAGAGCCCAGCGGCCGTTGCTCGACCGCAGCACCTGCAGCTCAGCGCCCTTCGACCGGGCCGAGTAGCCCTCATAGCCGGCGTCGACGATCGGCTGCCACGCGAGCGCGGTGCCGACGCCCTCGGCCTTCGGCTTCTGCGCGCGTGCGGACTTGCGGGCTGCCGCCGTCACCTTCGGCGCCGGCTCGCTTGCGGGCTTTTCGGCCCGGGGCTCGCTCACCTTGGTGGACTTTTTCGGCTCGTCCGTCTTCTCGCGTTCGCTGGCCTTCTCACCGCCGCGCTGCTTGGACGAGACCGTCAGCTCGTCGCCCGTCTTCTCGACGACGACGCGCTCCTTTCGCTCGGTATTGAATAGAGTGAACCGTACACCCTCGACCACCCAACCCTCCATAACCACCTTCCCTTCATGCGTGCCTATCTGCTGTAGCGCCGCGCAACGCCGACCGCGGCCGCGACTGCGGTCAGCGCTGCCGCGCCTCCGAGGACGAGCCCCCACCGCCCGCGCTTGGCCGGGGCGGTGCCGCTGATGTCGAACGGGAGGCCGCCCTGCGGCGGGAGCGGGCTCGGCAGCGGCGTGTTGTCCTTCTCGTCGAGCGGGCGCGGGCCTCGGCCCGCGACCTGGAGACGCACCGCTGCGCGCTGCGCCTGCGTCGTCGGGACGCCGGCCGCCTTGAGCGCGGCGGCGTACTCCCGATCGACCGCGAGCGCCGTGTCGTAGTCGACCGAAAAACGCGACGGATGCATCAAGAGGCGCTTTCGCAGCTCCTTGCAGCGGTCCCGCAGCGCCGCGTCGCCGAACGCCGCGTAGCGCGGCTTGCCGTCGACCGGCTCGGGGCGGACGTAGGCGCAGTCGAGCGTGCTCGACAGCCGGCGCCGCTGCACCTCTGCGACCGTGCGCAGCGCTGGGATGATGATCGCCTCGTCCGCGCGCCGGTACTGCGTCATGAGCAGCTCCCCGGGCGGCCAGGGGACGCATGTGTAGCCGCCGGAGCGGGCAAACCGCGACTTCGGCGGCGCGACGTACTCCCCGGTCTTCGGGTCGCGCGTGAACTTGGTCGGGTACTCGCCGCTCTGCTGCCGGCCGGTCTTGCCGTTGATGTCGGTGTAGAGGCAGGTCGTCCGTGTGCGCTCGGTGCCGAGAACGCCCTTGGCGAAGGTCTCCCGGGTTACGAGCGGCACTGTGGTGCCGTCGGTCGCCTCGGCGCGGATGAACCCGCCGGCGTTGGCGCCGAGGCGGTACTCGTCGCCGACCTTGTGCGCGAGGTACGGCAAGAGGAAATCGCCGTGACCCTGCTCGAAGACCGAGGTGTAGAGGGCCGAGAACCAATCGCGCCAGCGCGTCTCCAGCACGGCGCAGTCGATCTTGTACGTGTCGGGTCCGCCGGCCGCGATCTGCTGCCAGATAGTCCCGGCGAGTTGCTGGAGCGCCGGGAAGAAGTCGCCCGTCTGGGTGAAGTCGCCGTAGCGATGGATCAAGGTGCCGTCGGAGTAGTACCGCAGAGCAGCGTCAGGCGGCTGTGGGCGACCGCGGTACTGCAGGATCCCTGCGACTCTGAAGGTCCCTGGAACGCACCCATAGAAGCTCCTCCAGTCGACGACCTTACCTGAGAAAGGCGCGAGAACCTGTCCGATACTATTGCCATTATCGTCAACGCCATCGGCGAGAGTCCAAGGACCTGCTCCGGTCGGCGGACTGAAGACCGGGGTCCACTCGGGTAGGCGATTGTCCACGTTGAGAAACGTTCGGACAAACGCCTCATCAACCTTCTCGTTGTACTTGCGCCAGGGGAGGATCGCCCGTCGCTCGGGCGGGACCTCGTCGCCCTTGATCAGGTCGACGAACAAGGGCGCAAGCATCTTGCCGATTCCCACAACGATCCCAACAATCCAGCCTACGACGGGCACTGCGGTAACAGCACCGAGCGCTGCATCGACGGCAACGCGTGCTATCGCCGAGATCATCTCGGCTGGATCGGTCGTCAGCGGGAACGGAATGTCGGCGAGAACGCCGGATATCGAATCTGTCGCCTTGTCGATCCACGCGATCTTCGGCCAAATCTCGCTAATAACGTCGCCGACCTCCGTTGCTTTCGTCTTCCAGAGCATCTGCGTGGCGTGATTCCATGCCTGAGCACCTGCCTGCGCCAAGAGTGCTTGGCCGACCGTCTGCGTTCCGGCGCCCGTCGCCCGTTCCAGGAGCATGAGGAAGGCGTCATTGGCGTAGGCATCTGCACCAGGATATGGGCTCGTGAAGAGGTCGGGAACGCGATCGAAGAGGCGATGATTTGGACTTATGAGCATTTTTCCTATCCTCCCCCTTCGCAGTATTGGCCGGCATTCTCGCAAGCGAGCGGCGTGTTGAGCGTTTGCGGGCACTGCTTCTCTGCGTTGCAGAGAATCTGGCAGATACCCGCGGCGCAGGTTCGCTCCCATCCATCCAGAGGCTCGCAGTCGCTCGGAGCAACGCAATCCTCGACACAATACCCCGCGTTGCAGTAGTGCCCCGAGCGGCAGCCATTCGGCGAGTCGTCGGGCTCGCCGACGAGGCACGGGTCGCCGAACTCGCCGGGCTCGTTGGGCGGCGTCTCGTCCTTGCAGCCGGCGGCCAGCGCCAGGGTGAAGAGAGCGGAGGGGGCGAGGTGGGCGATCTTGCGCATGGCGGAAGCGTAGGGCACTCGGCCCCCGTCCGTCGACGAAGCCTTTCGAGGAGCTCGTCGAGCTTCTTGCGGTCGAGGATCTCGACGCAGGCGCGCCAGTCCTCGGCGGCCGTGTAGAG
>ERZ724507.1156-NODE-1156-length-11507-cov-7.885348_pt1 | contig 11507 bp, 10 predicted proteins | sample MGYA00376040_ERZ724507 | MGnify/ENA primary metagenome ERZ724507 (study PRJEB28724, sample SAMN07190883) | activated sludge metagenome | isolation source: activated sludge of sewage treatment plant in Hong Hong | place: Hong Kong | collected 2016-03-17 ...
GACGGCGTCACCGATCCGCGCAACCTCGGCGCCTGCCTGCGCGTCGCCGATGCCGCGGGCGCTCATGCCGTCATCGCACCCAGGGACCGCTCGGCGGGATTGACCGACGTCGCGCTGAAGGCGGCCAGCGGCGCCGCCGAAACCATCCCCTACGTGCTGGTCACCAACCTTGCGCGGACGTTGCGCGAACTGAAGGAGCGCGACATCCATGTGATCGGCACCAGCGGCGAGGCGGAATCCGATCTCTACGCCGCCGAGTGGCCGCAGGCGACGGCCTGGGTACTCGGCGCCGAAGGCGAGGGCATGCGCCGCCTGACGCGCGAGAATTGCGACCAACTGGTGCGCATCCCGATGCATGGGACCGTGGAAAGTCTCAATGTTTCGGTCGCGGCCGGCGTTTGCCTGTTCGAGGCCGGACGTCGCCGCTCCCGAGGCGTCGCCCGCCAATGATGACCGTCCGGTTTTCGGCATTCTCCCCGTGCGCCCCAGCCTGACCATCCCCGTCGAGGAAGTCGAAATCACCGCGATCCGTGCGCAGGGCGCCGGCGGGCAGAATGTGAACAAGGTGTCCAATGCGGTGCATCTGCGCTTCGACATCGCCGCTTCGTCGCTGCCGGAGGAGATTCGCGAGCGCCTCCTGAAGCTTGGCGACCAGCGCATCAGCAAGGACGGCGTGGTCATCATCAAGGCGCAGAAATTCAGCAGCCTCGAGAAGAATCGTGGCGAAGCGTTGCGCCGGCTGCATGAGGTGGTTGCCGGTGTCGCCGAACCGCCGAGAAGACGCCGGCCAACCCGGCCGACCCAAAGTTCCGTTGCGAAACGTCTGGAAAGCAAGGCGCGACACGCCCTGTTGAAGGCGGCACGGCGGAAGGGCGGCGAGTAGGCAATGATTGGCCTTTCAGATGGGATGTCCAGCCAGTGACTTTTGCCAGCCTCGGTCTGATCGATCCATTGCTGCGGGCACTCGACGCGCTTGGCTACAAGGTCCCGACACCGGTTCAGGTGCTGGCGATTCCCGCTGTCCTCGGCGGGCGCGACCTGCTGGCAGCGGCGCAGACCGGCACCGGCAAGACAGCGGGATTTTCCCTGCCGCTGCTGCAGCGGTTGGCTGAAGAAGGGGCGCCGGTCGCCGGCAACTCGGTGCGCGCGCTGGTCCTGGTGCCCACTCGCGAGCTGGCCGAGCAGGTGTGCGGAAGCATCCGTGCTTATGGCCAGTATCTCCCGCTGCGCATCTGTGCGGTCTACGGCGGGGTCAGCATCAATCCGCAGATGATGAAACTGCGCAAGGGCATGGATGTCGTGGTCGCCACGCCCGGCCGCCTGCTCGACCTGCATCGCCAGAATGCGCTCAAGTTCGGACAGGTCCGGATCCTGGTGCTGGACGAGGCCGACCGCATGCTCGACCTCGGTTTTTCCCGGGAACTCGACGCGGTCTTCGCCGCGCTACCGAAGCGCCGCCAGACCCTGCTGTTTTCGGCGACATTCGCCGACGCCATCCGCGACATGGCGGGCACCATTCTGAACGATCCAGTTAGCGTCGAAGCGAGCCCGCGCAACACTGCTGCGCCGCGTGTCAGACAGTGGGCGATACCGGTCGACAAGCGGCGCAAGCCGGAGCTGTTCTGTCATCTGCTGGGGAAGAGGGGCTGGCGCCAGGTGCTGGTTTTCGTGAAGACCCGCAGAGGTGTCGAGCAACTGGTCGCCACTCTTCTCGGGCAGGGAATCGCTGCCGACTCGATCCACGGCGACAAGCCGCAGCCGGCGCGCCTGCGGGCGCTCGAGCGTTTCCGGGCAGGCGAGGCGCAGGTTCTGGTGGCCACCGATGTCGCGGCACGCGGGCTCGATATCGACGATCTGCCGCTGGTGGTCAACTTCGATCTGCCGATCGTCGCCCAAGACTATATCCACCGCATCGGCCGCACCGGCCGCGCCGGCGCCAGCGGCGAGGCGATTTCCCTGGTCTGCGCCGACGAAGTCGCCCAGTTGGCGGCGATCGAGGCACTGCTCGGGGAAACCCTCAGGCGAATCGAGGAGGCGGATTTCGCGCCCGACCATCGGGTGCCGCTCACCGGCCGCGCAACTGCGCTGCCGGTCAGGAAGCTGAGAAAGCCTGGCAAACCAAAGGTTGCCGGCAACGGTCTGGCCAAGGCACGGCCGGAGACGAAGGGCAGCCCCGCGGCGCCAGGGGCTCGCCCGGTCGCCCCCAAGCCGGCCAGGCGGGGACTTTCCAGGCGGTCGTCGTGAGCGCGGCAAACCCTTGAGTGCAGGGGGTCTCGCTTGGGCTGGCAGCACGTTCCAGCCTGAACCTCCTGGTGCAGCCAGGGGACTGTTCTGTTCGTGGCGGTCGAATGACCGGTCTGGCCTGGTGCAGCCGCCCTTGATGCGGCTGCCGCCGGAACATAAGGTCCACGGTGCGAGGCGCGCCAGCAATGTCCTTTTTCAGCGTAGACTGGAAGTACGTGAGGGGCCCGTTCTGGCCCCGTCGCCATAACCACACTCAAGGAGAAATCATGATCGGCTACGTCACGTTGGGCACCAACGATCTGGCTCGCGCCACGGCGTTCTACGACCAGCTTTTTGCCGCGATGGGCGGCAAGCGCGTTTGGGAAAGCGAACGCGGCGTGGCCTGGGGCACCAGCATGCAGGCGCCTTCGGTCGGGGTGATCACGCCCTTTGACGGACGGCCCGCGACCGTCGGCAACGGAACCATGGTGGCACTCGTCGTTGGCAGCAGGGAAGAGGTCGACAGGCTCTACGCGCTGGCGATCGAACTCGGGGCCAGCGATGAAGGCAAACCGGGCGAGCGCTTCGCAGGTTTCTATGCCGCGTATTTTCGCGACCTGGACGGCAACAAGCTGAACTTCTGCCACATGGGTTAGCCCCCGCGTCTGTATCCGCTTGCTTGGCCCATGAACGGCTTGCTGAGCTGGCTGCCCGCCCTGGCACTCTCGCCACTGCTCTTCGCGCAGGGCGTGTATGTCCGCCGCGTGACACCCAGGTTGCCGGAAGCGCCGGGAAACCGGTCTGGCGTGAGTGGCGGCGGACCATCGCTCAACCTGCTTATCCTTGGGGACTCCGCCGCCGCGGGGGTGGGCGCCTCGTCGCAGGCGACCGCTCTGGCAGGTCGCCTCGTCGAGGAACTGATGCCGGATTTCAAGGTGACGTGGCAACTTCATGCGGAATCGGGCGTGACGACACGCGACCTCATCGCACGACTCGATGGAGTCGCCGGCGGCCGCTTCGACGTTGCGATCGTGTCGATCGGCGTCAATGATGTCATCACTGGCCGGCGAACCGGACAATGGACAGCCGCATTGACCAGCTTGCTCGATCTGCTGGAATCCGGCTTCGGCGTCCGCCACATCCTGCTCTCGGCGTTGCCGCCGATGCACCGCTTCACTGCCTTGCCGCAGCCGTTGCGCTGGTGCGTCGGCCTGCGTGCCCGGCGTTTCAACGACGAACTCCTGCGCTTTGCTGGCCGTGACCGGCGGTGCGCCGTGGTCTCCCTGAACTATCCCCAGGATCCGTCTTATCTTGCTCCCGACGGATTCCATCCGGGTGAGCCGGCCTACCGCCACTGGGCCGCCGCGGTGGCAGCCAGCGTCCGGCAATTGCCATCAGGCGCAGCCAGCGAAGATCGCCCGGCCTGATCGTCAACCGGGTGTCGCCATCGGGGTTGCCGGCGTGCCCGGCCTATTCTTCCTCCCAGACGACAGACGCATGGCGGTTGCCCCAAGTCTCGATACGTGCCGCGAAATGTTTTTCGATGCTCGCTCGCTTGGCCTTGAGGGTCGGCGTCAGCATGCCGTTCTCCGGGGTCCACGCCTTGGTGCTGATGACGAGGTAGTCCAGCTTTTCGTGCGGATCCAGCGTTGCATTGATCGCCTGCAGATGCCTCGCGAGGTCCGCCTCGATCGCGGCGCGGGCGGCGGGCAGGCGGGCGATGGCCGCCTCGTTGAGAACGACGATGCCGACCGGCTGGCTCAAACCGGAGCCGATCACCAGGCAGGCATCGAGCGACGGATTCTGGATCAGCTTGTGCTCGATCGGCGCCGGCGCCACATACTTCCCCTTGCTACTCTTGAAGTTGTCCTTGATCCGCCCGATCAGGCGCAGGCGCCCGTCGGCATCGATCTCCCCCTTGTCGCCGGTGCGCAGCCAGCCATCCTCGGTAAACAGTTCGGCCGTCAGTTCCGGCGCCAGGTAGTAACCCAGGGCGGCGCCCGCGCTGAGCACCTGCACCTCCCCGGTCTGCGGGTCGATGCGGTGATCGACGCCGTCCCCCGGCCTGCCGACCGTTCCCCACCCGTCCTCGCCGACCTCGGTCATGTGCGAGGCGCTCGCCAATTCGGTCATGCCGTAACCTTCGACAAACCTGATGCCCAGCCGGTGGTACCAGCGCAGCAGATCCTCCGACAGCGGCGCGCTGCCGCAACCGCACAAACGTGCAGCGTCGAGGCCCAGCCCCTTCTGTATCTTGCGGCGGACGAAATGGCCCAGAAAGGGAATTGCCAGCAGCCGGTCGAGCTTGGGTGCAGGCATCTTTGCCAGCACCCCCTGCTGAAACTTCAGCAGCAGGCGCGGAACGGAAATGAACAGCGTCGGGTGCGCCCGTTGCAGATCCTCCATGAAGGAATCGAGCGATTCGGCAAAGTACAGGTGGCATCCCCCGTCGAGCGAGCCGAGTTCAAGCGCCGAACGCTCCATGATGTGGGCCAGCGGCAAATAGGAAAAAGTGCGGTCGGCCGGGGAAATGCCCAGTTGCCGCCTGACCGTGAGCCAGCCGGAAGTGAGGCTGTCGAAGCTGTGCATCACGCCCTTGGCCTGGCCGGTGGTGCCGGAGGTGTAGATGATCGAGCACAGGTCAGAGCCAGCGCGCAGCGGACTGCCGGCGATCGGCGGCGTTGTGGCAATGATGTCCTCCCAGCGCGGCGCCGCCCCCTCGACCGAGACCGGCGCCAGCGGCAGGGCCAGGCGAACGATTCCGGATGTAAGGCCATCGAGCAGGTCGACCGCATCGAGCTTGCCGATGAAGCAGGCGACCATCCCGCTATGGCCGGCAATCTGCCGGATGTTGTCGGCGGTCTGCATCGGGTAAAGCGGCACCGAGACGTGGCCCGCCATCCAGATCGCCAGGTCGGCCATGATCCAGCCGGCGCTGTTCTTGCCGAGAATGCCGATCCGCGAACCGGGCGGCCAGCCTTGCGCCTCCAGATGGGTGGCCATGCGCCGCGCTTCATCCGCCGTCTGGCGCCACGTGTAATCGCGTGTCTGTCCGCCAGCGAACGGCTGGGTCATATAGACGCGATCCGGCACCTCACGTTCCCAGCGATACAGTCTCTGCAACGGCAGCCGGGCTGGATCAACCACCGGCTGCCGGGCCCCCGGCGAACGAATGTCCATGATCCCCTCCTGATGAAGCGGCAGACAAATGCGGCGGAACGCTTTGGATGTCCTTCGGAGACAAGGACAGGCATATCAGGCGACAGTGTTGGCCAGCTTACGGCGCTATCCGCTAGTCGTCAATCCGGGATTGACATCCGGGATTGGCAGGAGGCTTTTCATCCGTTTGCCGCATGTTCATAATCGGCGTATCGCCAATGAAGGTAACGCACCGTGGATACATTCACCGCCATCGACCGCATCTCCCGCCGTCTTGCCGCGGCGCGCCGGGTGCTGTTCATCACCGGCGCCGGAATCTCGGCGGATTCCGGACTGCCAACCTATCGCGGGGTCGGCGGCTTGTACAACGATGAAGCGACGGAGGATGGGCTACCGATCGAGATGGCGCTGTCCGGGGACGTGTTCGCGGTCCGGCCGGACATCACCTGGAAATATCTGGCCCAGATCGAGCAGAATTGTCGCGGGGCGATGCCTAATTTCGCCCATCGCGCCATCGCCGTTCTCGAACAGGTGATGTCCAGGGTCGTCGTGTTCACCCAGAACGTCGATGGCCTGCACCGCAAGGCCGGTAGTTCCGACCTCATCGAGATTCACGGGAATCTCCAGGAATTGATCTGTACCGCGTGCGACCATGGCGAGACGGTCGACGATCTGGCGGGGCGCCAGCTGCCGCCGCGCTGCCCGGCCTGCGGCGGTGTCCTGCGGCCGAACGTCGTGCTCTTCGGCGAGGCCTTGCCGGCCGAGGCGATGACACGATTTGCGGCGGCCCTGGAGGAGGGCATCGACATGGTGTTCACCATCGGCACCTCGGGCGTCTTCCCCTACATCGCCGAGCCGGTGGTCTGGGCAGCACGCGCCGGGATACCGACGGTCGAGATCAATCCCGTGGAAACACGGCTGACGCGGTTCGTTGAATATCACCTACCGCTCGGCGCCGCCGAGGCCATGACGGCAATCATGGCCGCCCTCGACCGCCACGGTCTCCAAGGCGTTCCGCGTTTCTAGAAGGGCGAGTCAAGGATTGTCTCGAACGCTGCCGGGGCGGCCATCGCCTCTGCGGCCATTCCTAACGCGAACGCGCGAGGTCGACGTCGGCGTGGTTCTTCTCGTCGACGTAGATGCCGGCCGGCGCCGGCCGGCTGCTGGCGAAGCAGGTGACTTCGACGTTGGCCAGCGTTTTGGCCTTGTGCAGGACGTCGACCGCGCAACGCCCGAAAACGCTGTCGATGGTGGCCAGCAGGTTGCGCGCGTAGGGAGTTTCCAGCCGGCCGTCGAGGATCAGGTTGGCGAGCAGGACGCCGTCGGGCTTCAGCACGCGGCGCGTGCCTTCCCAGAATTCGCGGGTGACCAGGTGGCTGGGAATCGAGGTGTGCGAACTGTAGACGTCGACGACGACGGCGTCGAAGCGGCGCTCGCTGGTGGCGATAAAACGGCGAGCGTCGTCGGCGATGAACTCGCCACGCGCCGGCTCGTGCAAGAAGTGCTGCTCGGCGATTGCGCGAATCGTCGGGTCGATGTCGACATAGGTGTAGCGGTTCAGCGGCTCGCGGTGTGACAGTGTGAAGCCGCCGGCGCCGAGGACCAGGATGTCGCGGTCGCGTAGTTCAAGTTCTTCAAGAAGAATATGTCGCAAGTGATTGATGTAACGCGTGTAGTTTGGCGGATCTGAATCGTCGATCAGCGAGGCCGTCGACTTGTTGACCCAGAAGGCGCGCGGCTTTTCCTGGCCGGGCAGGTCGGTCGGGCCGACGATGTATTCGGCGTAGGCGGTGTCGGCGGTGACCTCGTGGTGCAGATTGAAGGCGATGGCGACTGCCGCGGTCGACAGGCCGAACAGGGCCATTTTCACCTCGCGCCGGCCGAGCAGCAGGGTGCCGAGCACCAGCAGCAGCGCGCAGGCGAGCACCGCCGCCGAAACGCCCAGCCATTGCATGACGAGCAGCGACAGGCTGAGCGAACCGAGGAAGGAACCGAGCGTGGACCAGTAGAGCGCCATGCCGCTTGCCTCGCCGGTGCGCGCGTGCTTCATCAGGTTGGTCAGGATCGGCACCGTCTGCCCGAGCAGCCAGGCGAGCGGGCAGAGGATGCCGCCGATGAAGACGAAGTACGCCATCAGCGGCGGCTGCAGGTGGATGAACAGCCAGTCGACGGTACCCCCGGCCAGCCCGAAGCCGGCGAGCAGCGCGGCGATCAGGAAGTTGCGCGCGACGACGGCGGTGTAGTCGGCGGCGACGCGGGCGCCGGCGGCGTAGCCGAGGGCCAGCGCGAGCAGGAAGAAGGCGATGGTCGGCGCCGTGACAACGATGGAACTGCCGACGTGCGGCACCAGCCGGCGCAGGGCGATGACCTCGGCGCCGAGCGAGGAGAAGCCCTCGATGAATACGATGGCGTAGATCAGCAGGCGCGACATGGCCGGCTCAGGGCGCTTTCCTTCAAGTCAGGAGCTTGGGGCATGTTTGGCGACAACATCCGGGGTTGAACGTAGGGTGTTATACCTCGGATTCAGTTCATCAACACTCTTGCTGCACCCTCGCATCTTCGTAGGCGCCCTAGATTCGGGATTCGTACACATCATCCAAAATCGTATCAAATGGCATAATTACGAAGCAGAATGGCTTGGGACTGGTACTAGTGGTTATAGGTTTCTCAATGAATGACAAGCTGGTGATAAAAGCGCCGCTACTTTGAGGTAGCGCCGATCTATGCGGGTTGTTTGCTCCAATACCACTTCCTTGAAAAATGCATAATCAATACCCCTGCGAGCCCCATGGTCGCGGCAAACAACACGGTTGTTTGCCAGCTCGAATCAGGTTCAAGGAAGTTCGTTGTGAAGGCAAGCGCTAATCCAGAGAGCAGTGCAACCACAATAGCGGTGGCATAGATAACTCCATTCGGCATTCGTACGTACTTTTCTCCCCCCCTAGTAGACCCACCAAGGAAGAAATAAAGCGCTAAGCCGGCAATTCCGATTGGGCCGGATACAAACGCCTTCTTGATGGATTTGGTACTACTCGCCCTGCTCTCAAATTTGACGTTAGAAACTCCAGCAATTCGTGCTCTCGGAGTAATGCTTGGAGTTTGTCCTGAAGTTAAGATGTTAATGGTGATCTTGTCATTTGGATTGAGTAGAAGTGGCTTCAGGCGGATTACTTGCAAGTCGGTTTCAACTGTTGCAGCGAGACTATTTGGTTCTACTGCTGCTACTTTTGCTTCCAATGGTTTGGCGCCAGCGGCAACCAGCAACTCAAATGAACCTTCAAAGTCAGTACTTGGAATAGGTTTTGAGCCGTCGTTCAGTAATTCGAGGGTGGTAAGAACTGGAGCGTCGACCTTTATTCCCTTCAGTGTGAGTTGAAGCCCTGGAAGCGATGAAGCCTGGGGCGCATGCAAATCGACCGAAGAAACAACCCGAACTGCGAGCGATTTCGCGCGAAGGTCATACTGCCAGAGCCACACTGGAACACCTATTCCCAGTAGTGTGACTAGGAGCATAAGGATGAATTTCCAATCAAAACGCATTTGCATACCCATAAAGATGCCAACAGTTATTTGATGAAATCATATCCCATGCAGTAAAGATGATCGTTGTTGATAGTGCTGCCTTGGATCTCTAATTGATCGTATGCCAAGGCTCAGGGTGCTTCCGGGTCGAGCCGGGTGACCAGCAACTGGTCGATGCGGTGGTGGTCGACGTCGAGCACCTCGAAGCGGAAGCCGCCGTGGTCGACGCGCTCGGTCGGGCGCGGCACCTTGCGCAGCACGTACATCAGGAAACCGGCGATGGTCTCGAACTGGTCGTCGTCGGGGAAGGGCGGGACGCCGAGCAGGGCTTCGAGGTCGCCGACCGGTGTGAGCCCGTCGACCAGCCAGGAATTGTCGTCGCGGCGAATGATCTGCGCTTCGTCCGAGGCGTCGAGGGTGGCGCCGACCAGGGTGGCGGTGACGTCGTTGAGCGTGATCAGGCCGACGATCAGCGCGTATTCGTTGATGATCAGCGCGAAGTCCTCGCGCGCCGCCTTGAACTGTTCGAGGATCTCGCCGAGCGTCAGTGTTTCCGGCAGGATCAGGGCGTTGCGCAGCAGGCCCGCGGCCTGCAGGGTGAGCTGCTCGCCGTTGAGGATGCGGTTGAGGATGTCCTTGGAATCGACGTAGCCGACCACCTCGTCGATGCCGCCGGCGCACACTGGGAACTTGCTATGCGGATGGGCGCGCAGCTTGGCGCGGATCTCTGCTTCGTTTTCCTGGCTGCCCAGCCAGACAATGCAGTCGCGCGCGGTCATCGCCGACGGCGCGGTGCGCGCTTCCAGCTCGAAGACGTTCTCGATGAGTTGCTGCTCCTGCTCGGCGACGACGCCGGCGCGCAGGCCGGCTTCGGTCATGGCGATGATGTCCTCGGGCGTGACGTCCTCGGGCCGGCTTTCGGGCAGGCCGAAGCGCGCCATGATCACGTTGGCGGCGCCGTTGAAGGTCCACACCAGCGGCGCCAGCAGGCGGATGCACAGGGCCATCGGGCGGGCGATGCGCAGGGCGATGGCCTCCGGGGCGACGATGGCGACGCGCTTGGGCAGCAGGTCGGCGAGCAGGACGAAGGCGGCGGTGACGAGCGCGAAGGAGAGGACCGAACCGAGCGTGGCGGCGGTAGCGGCGCTGCCGACGTAGGGCAGCACGGCGCCGGAGAAGAAGGGGGCGTAAGCCCCCTCGCCAAGCACGCCGCCGAGGATGGCGACGGCGTTGAGGCCGATCTGGATGGTGGTAAAGAAATGGCCGGGCCGGCTCTGCAGCGCCAACACCGTCGCCGCGCCGTCGTCGCCGCCCGCGGCGAGCTGCGCCAGCTTGAGCTTGCGCGCGGCGGCCAGGGCGATCTCGGAGGTCGAGCAGAAGGCGCTGATGGCGATCAGCAGCAGGATGATCAGGGTGTTCTCGAGCAGTCCCATCGGGCGCTCCGCGGTGCATGATGACCGCGTATTATCCGCGATCGCGGTACTTTTCCCACATGCTCCAACTGAAAATGCCGAGGCCGAGCCAGATCAGGCCGAAGCTGACCAGCCGCGCCGGCTCCAGCGCCTCGCCGAAGAGCCAGACCGCGGTCAGGAACTGCAGGGTCGGGTTGATGTACATCAGCATGCCGAGTTTGGCCAGGTCGAGGCGCTGGGTGGCGGCGGCGAAGGCCATCAGCGGCAGCGCGGTGATGATGCCGGCGCCGACCAGCAGGGTTGCGGTCGACGCGTCGTGGGCGGCAAAAACCAGGTGCCCGTGGTGCGCTTGCCATAGCGCCCAAAGGCCGCACAACGGCAGCATGGCCAAGGTTTCCAGCCACAGGCCGGACAGCGCATCGACCGGCACCTGCTTGCGCACCAGCCCGTAGCAGCCGAAGGTGGCGGCGAGGAAGAGCGACACCCAGGGCAGGCTGCCGAGGCTGACGATTTCGTTGGCCAGCGCCGCCAGCGCGAGGGCGACCGAAATCCATTCGAGCCGGTTCAGGCGTTCCTTGAGCACGGCCAGCCCGAGCAGGACGCTGACCAGCGGCGTCAGGAAATAGCCGAGGCTGGAGGCGACCACCTGCCGGTGGGCGACGGCCCACAGGAACATCAGCCAGTTGCTGCCGACCAGCAGTGCGGCGAGCGCCAGCATGGCGAGCTGGCGTGGCGTTTTCAGCACCGCCAGTACGTTGCTCCAGCGCCGGCGCAGGGTGAGCAGCAGGCCGACGAAGACGCAGGCCCATACGGCGCGGTTGGACAGCACGTCCATCGGCGAAACGTGCGCGAGCTGGCGGAAAAACAGCGGGAAGAAACCCCAGATGCCGTAGGCCAGCAGGCCGAAGCCGATGCCGGCGAGGTGGGGATGCGCTTTCATGGCAGCATCTTGCCACATGCTGCTGCGCGGCGCAGACGGCATGGAGTGCGGCGAGCGGTTGGCCGGGCATCGGGTAGGGGCGGGTCTTTCCGATGCGCAGCCCGGCACACGCCTTTTCCCCGGGTTGGTCGCCGTCCTTGCGAAAATGTCGTGGTTTTCTGCAAGAATTCCGGTCTTGTACAACCGCAACGATTCCGGATTCCCCATGACCCACAAAGTTTTTGTCGACGGCCAGGAAGGCACGACCGGCC